>JACCDR010550533.1_pt1 | contig 12713 bp, 23 predicted proteins | sample 7446431 | NCBI WGS metagenome assembly JACCDR01 (sample SAMN15323443, study PRJNA562643) | freshwater metagenome | isolation source: river surface water | place: USA:Blue River Watershed | collected 2017-08-17
AGTACTCGCGCACGTGCGCGGTCCCTCCCGAGAGCTTGATGGTTCGGGTCGTGTGCGGGCTGTTTCCTGATTTCACTTGCTGTCCGTTTCGTTGGGGGTTTCGTTGTTGCATGCTTATCCGGTTGGCACCCAAAGGACTTCTTTGGAGCCTTGGCCGTTCACTCCGGCCTTGAGAGTCGCGAATGTTTTGAATGGGGCCCATGTCGCACCTTCGTTTTCGCACACCATCGCCTGGCCGCTTCGGGCTCGGCACCAGTCCGCTAAATCTGTGTAATTCACGTCTGAGTGGACGTAGTAAGAGCCAGCCTTGTTTGAGTATGGCGGGTCAATAAACCACGTGGCCGTCATATCCGGCGCCGCGGTGTAGTCGCCCTCAATGATTTGCCAGTGTCGAATGCTCTCTACTTGGGAGGCTACGCGCTCCCGTTGCGCCTCAGACCAGCCCTCGTAAATACGCCCCATCCCACGCAATTTCTTTCTCCCTGCGGATAGTTTGGTGCACGGCGCGACGCAGGCGGCGTTCATGGCGAAACCTACCAACCATCGCCCACCCTGCGGAACCCACTGAGGCAAGTCGGCAACGGCTTCCACTAATGGGATACGCCGAATCTCGGCTGGTGACACTCCGATCAAGTAGCGCCACATCTCTGCCAACACCGCATAACGCTCGACTAAGATCACATTGCGCTCGGGATAGCGCAGTGAGTATCCAGCCGCGCCCGCAAATGGCTCGATGATCGTGTCAAATTCGGGTGTCGGGTAGCGTGGAGCGGCACGCCACTTGCCCCCGTAGTACCGCCAAAAAGGCTTTAGGCTAGTCATTGGGTGTCGACCGGGTAGGCATGATCCAACCTATGCCGTCATCGAAAAGCAGCTCAAACTCGGCACGCGTCATCGCTTCCATTACGTCTGCTCTCCTGTAGTTTGCTGTTCTGCGTGCCACTTCATGAATCGGTCATATTTGTACTCCATTTGAGCAATAACTTCTTCCTCAAATCCGTTTGCCTTTGCCACAAACAGACAGGCGGCCACAACGTCACCGATTTCCTCGATTAGCTTAGTTCGCAAATCAAGAACATTCCAGTGTTTAGTGCTGCCACCGGTTCCCATTAGCTTACCAATGACTTGCTGAACCTCTCCACACTCCTCAACAAGCTTAGATAGACCAGGCCAGCGATCGGCACCAATCATAAACATGGGAGCAGGCTCAACCATTGTAACCCTCAGTTTCGAAAACAACCTTTAGATAACTAATCGGTTTCTTCGACGGCACAAACGTACCATTGTTAGCAATGATGTTTTCCATGATTAGGCGCATGCGAAGATGCGGACGGTCGTCGAGGTATTCCCCTATTTGATCATCTTCATGATCACAGAAACGCCGAGCAGCAAGCCCATCATCACTATTGGTGTACGTTACACCTTTACCTTGCTCGAAAGCTTGTTCAATTAGATCCAACTGTTCCTTGTCAAAGTACTGTTCCAGGTATTCGAACGCGGTACTTTGCTCAATACCTTCATTATAGTCAAGATCATAAGAATCCAGATCACTCTTAACGTCTGCGACAGAAATCCTATTTGCATGTTCTACAGCAGAAACAAAAAGCGCACCGACACCGCATACTTCGCACTTCCTGTTCTTCGCCAATAAATCACAAAGCTCGGTGTTTTCTTTGGACTTTTCAAGACCATCGAATCGAGCCCATTCTCCTGGTGACGCAATAAACCTGTTTGCGTTCAATTGCGCAATCACGTCTCGCGCGATCATCACCCGTTTCTTAGCCTTGTTCGCCTTGCGAAACTTGAGCTGTTCTTGTTGACTTTTACCGAAATTTTTCTTTGCCATTTTACTTATTCCTTGTGCCGATTCTTTTCGAAATGTTCGCGGTAGGCTTTGCCTAATTTGAAATAGGGAACCAAACTGTCTGAGTAATCATATTTGTAACAATAGTTATGATCGAACCCATCCATGAATGCAGTTGGGGCCAGATGAGGTAGAGCGTTAACCATGATGTCTAGTTTTCTAGCCAGAGCGCCAGGTGGGTTTTGCGCGCACATGCCTTTTCCATAAATAAGCACACCAATCGGGCAGTATTCATCTGGTCCAATTTCCAGATTGCTGTTCCATGAGCGTACTCTGAACTATTTCGGATTTTGAGTCAACAATTATCTTTTTGGTCCTTTGCGAATGTCCGAACTAGAAATGTCCCAGCGACCCGATACAGGTTGAACATCAAAAACTATGCCAACCTCTTCTGTGATCGACACTGCTTCGTTAGCGCTGATATACTTTCCGTCCACCATGCGTCCAAAAACGTAGATCCTTGAGCAGTTCTGTGAGAACTTGGTAAGGATTTCTTTTGGTGATGGTCCCCATTTCGGGTCCATCATCCTGATAAATGCATCGGCACCCATAACGATTGGGTGGTTTTGGTAGCGATTAGACTTGTCCAAATACAGCGGACATCCGTCGGTGAGGATGGTGTCACGGTATCTAAGCAGCTTAAGTCGTTGTAGTACCTCGGCAACATGGAGCTGTTCCTTGTGCGGCGGACTTAGCTCGATATTGAACGCGGCATTAGTTGTTTCAGCAATTTCGAAATGAGCTACGTGAGGAGGATTAAACGCACCAGGAAACAGGGGGCGCTTAACATATTCCGAGCTGTCGGTGGCATGGTTTATGATTTCGCGTTCGAATGCGTGCTCTAACAGTCGTTTCGAGTCTTTGCGCCAGTAAGGACGAGCCATAAGCAAGTGCCGAGCTGATGGAGTTGTGTCGATCCAATTATAAGTCTTCGGACCTAACGCTTTTGCTGCATCGTGGATAACGAAATCAATCTGAGCATCATGTTTGATTCTAGCATGTCTTCCCGCTTCTGCTTCAAGCCGACAAGTATGAAGATATACCCCAGTTCTATCGCAATACGCGACGTAACCGACATAATCGCCTTTTCGTAATCGGTTAGTTGCTACAGCGGCACTACATCCGATTCCCACAGCCTCATCATCCTCGGATCGCCATGCCTCCTGATAAGCCCTCATCGCCATATCGATCGCAACGTCGGGGTGAACGAACTTCTCTGGCCGATAACCTAGGAATTCCTCTAACTTGTCTTCACCGTACGGGAATGTGGCACCAGCGAAATAGGACGAGCAACCAGGAACCATCCATATCAGACTTTGAGCACCCGAGCCAGCTCCAGTTGCCGCAATATAGATACGTTTATTCATGTTTATTAACACAGATTTGAAGAATATCAGCTGCCATCAAACTATCCCCCTGTACATACAATCCTTCATCAGAGTATTTATCGTTATTGGTGTAGACATAAGGTTCATAGTCCGGATCTTCAGCCGACTCGAACACGAACCATGCAGCTTGCTGAAACCTAGGGACGAATACCGTATGCTTAGCCTTTGCCGTCATATAGATACGATTAACAACATTCAGATCTTTAGAATGAGCTGAAGTAATGTTGTAAAACGCACCGGTCGCAGTCAATGACGACTTACCGGTCAGAATCTTGCTTTCGTACCTGTACTCACGCAAATCGCTTTCACCGGTCGCTGCTACCCGGTGTATTTGAGCGGTAATGTTCTTTATTGGCCCAAATATATGAACCAGTCTTATGTCGCAATGATGAGCATGGTAACCCAGACTCATCGCATTAGCAATAACATCATTTTTCCACAGTTCATGACCATCATCTGCATGAAACAACCTAATTCGGTTACCAGGAGAATCGTGCAACATAACAGAATGAAGTCCTTTAACGTGACAATTTTCTATTACTGATTGATTCATCTCCCGGTTTAACGCTCGATGTAGATGATGGTTAAGAAATGCGGTTAACATGTTACAGGTATCTGTTCGAGATTGCGCGGATTTCGTCCAGGGTTTGGTTTCGCTTCAGTTCGCCGTTTTCGAATACGGTTTGCAAATCATCACTGTTAAACATGCGATTATACAGCTCAGAATCATTACTGGTGATGGTTTCAAACCCATCGCTTACGCCATTGCTAGAGTGGTATTCTACCAGCAACATTCTACCAGACTTAGATCGCTTTCCTCCATCAGTGACTGGATCCTTATACACAGGAACCGCCTTACCATCAACAATTGCTTCAGAACACTTATACGCGAACTTTTGCGTGTCACGGTTAACCTGCTGAAGCAATCCACCGCCCATGCCGAACGCAATGTTCGAGGCAGAGAATCCGTTAGATTTCATTGTCGCAAGAATCATATCAAAATCATCAACATCATGCAATCCATCACCTTGAATGATTCTCAGGTGTTTTTGAAGAACATGGTAACCTTTGCTATTTACTTCAGTAAGACCCTTGTCCTTTAGAATATTCAGAATCTGAAGAATAACCCTATGGGGCAAGCCACTATCGGGACGAATAACAACAGTTGCGCCAATATCCTTAACGATTCGACCCAGCGGACCACCCCAAACATTCTCAACTACGTCGTAAATATCGTAGCTATCTGATACACAAGCAAACAACGCGCCCGGCTTAGCGAATTGAGTAACCACGTTTTCGTATGCGGCATACTCGTTTTTACGTCCCCAACTGGTGATTGTGGAATGTTCGGAATTACCACACACGGCAACATTATCAGATCGTCTGACAATGAGCATCCCAGTGGGTACTGTTACGCAATGAATAGTGCCGGTGTATTGAATGGATTCTTTTTGTATTCCCTGACCTCCTCGACTGCGGAAGTTTTTACAAGCGCTTGTGACATAGTTAATTTCTCGGTTACCTCTAGGGTCTTCATAGACACTAATTTGTGAACGGTATCCGGCTAAAACGAATACCGCTTGCGCTATGTCCGCATTTTTCTTTATTGATGTTGAGAATTGTACATTATCACCATGAATACTACCATCCCATAATGCACATTCTTCAATAAATTGATTACACCAACTACTTGAAACTTCATTTAAATTAATCCAACTTAGATCTTTTTGAAAGGAAAGATCAGCGGGAGTTTTTACCCAAAAATGACAAAATCCTTCTCTTAGTTCATCGTTTTGAGACTCAGACCACTCCCAGCCAAGCCGCGTCAAAATCTCACGCAGCCTACTCTTCTTGCGTTCTTTCTTGAGACCAAATCTAATTGGCTTAGTACCAGATCGGGCGCCGGTATACTTCTCATGACGACTCACAAAAGAGCCATCGGCTTGGAACGCGATTCTGATTCTTTCTATATCAGTCAGGCATTCTTTTCCGCTTAGTTTTTTTCCAGACTGAGGAAGTTCATTTTTTTGAGAAAACTTAGCCTCGTGCGCTTCTGTTATCTCAATTTTTCCAGTTGTGATACTGCGACGAATCATTCGGTGATTTGGAGTAACGCAGATATCTATGCGTGCTTGTTTTTCTCCAGCATAGAATCTAACCATCTCTCCGGAATATGGTTCATTTACGATATTTGTGGGTAACACAAAATCTACAGTACCGTTTTCATGATACTGGGCTACCTTCTCACCATCGCTCAAATCAGCGAAAAGCTTGAACCCGTTTTCTGTTAGAACCTCAGTTTTTGAGTCATAACACGCAGGGATGCTAAATCCAGGCATGGAATGTGAATCACCATAGTACCGTTGAGCAGCCACGATACCTTCTAGCGTATCAGAGCCCATAAAGTTGACCAGATGGGCCATGCCACCGATCGCGGCAGACTCACCAGAGCTAACACCACGCGCACCAAAGTCATGGAGCTTGAATCCGATTTCCGCCATAGGATCGTCAGAAGTCTCGTTAAGATACTTCAGGATCGTTTGCTTAATCTTGAAAGATCGCGTAGCAACGGTGGTTGGGTACCAGATAGCGCGCAAAATCGCTGTCTCTAGATACGATGGCAGCCAAAAGAATTCTGGATCAGTCGACTCCACCGTCATTAGAACGTTGTGCGTCGGAACAACGGTTCCTTCTGCTACGGCTTTAATTCGGATCGGTAGGGTTCCACCGTGTTTGCGATCGAGACTATCCCAAGAATCAGCATCGAACGGTTCCCCGTGCTTAGCGAAAAACTCATTCGCCTCAGCAATATCTAGGCGATCCAACACACGACCAGTCAAGTATTCCTTCAGAAACGCTTGCAGGCCAAAGAATAGCGTTTTGTCATACAGACCACCGCGAGACTCTACGTAATGGTAAAGATTCGTGGTGCCGGGTGGATAAAGATTTTTATGGCTACTTTTATAGCTGTCTGAGGTGAGAATAATATTACGCAGCAGCTTTCCTACTTCACTCATTTAAATCGTTCCTCTCTCAAGTTCCCAGGCATCATTAATAATCTTTTTGTGGTCGAATGCAAGCGTAATCGAATCGAGTGAGGCAATCGGGAACCATGCCGCGTCTACAGCATCGTCACCATACTGAACATGAATCTGACGGGTGCGAGCCATGTAAGCGGTTGAAACAGTCCAGCCCCGTGGATCGCGTCCAGGATCATCATAAATACCGACCAGTTTCGGGGTCGATTTCAGAATTAATCCTGCCTCTTCCTCCAATTCCCGGATAGCGGCATGGATGGAAGTCTCGTCTTCATCCACGAACCCTCCTGGTAACGCCAGTTTGCCTTTAAACGGGTCTTTGCCGCGCCTAATGAGCAAGACACTGTCCAGATTAAAAACCACTATATCGGTCGTATAGGCGGGCCTAGGGTATGGGTACTTATGCTCAACGCCAGCATAAACAACTGTATCTATAGGACCCGTAAATATTTCAATCTGATTAATTAGTGAGTCTTGCATCAATAAACCTTTCCACTCTTAAAATCGAGCCGTTTTCGACCGATCTGGATACCCTTCGAATCTATACAGAAATAACGAGTCGTTTCATTAGTTTTATTTACATGAACACAGAGCCAGGGCCACACGTCGAGATCCCACTGTTCTTTATTGTGGAAATGAACAACAGTAGTATCTTTTGCTCCCCAACCGAATCCGAAATCAAATTGCTTCATTATGTCTCCAAATACACGAATAGCGGTACATATATACCGCTACCATGTTTAGTTAATATTTACTTAGAAGTTTGTCCGAATAATGCACGCCCAACAATCGATACCGCAATCAAGCCCATCCAACAAGCCCACCAGGTTACCGCAATACCGAATAGGCTAAGGACATAGGACAGAAACAGGCCGGTTAGAGCGCCGACTCCAGCGACTATAGCTAATCCAATGATTATGCCAAAAGTAGTTCCAATGAACTTAGCCATTCGATACCTCATCTAGCTCGGTGTCGGATACGTCAGGGTTATCAACAATAACCTCGGTCTGGCTATAATCGCTGGTCAAAACCAAAGTCTTAACCTCATCGCTCAACGTACCCAAAAACGCATCCTTCTTCAACTGAAATCGCTCACGAACCGATGAGGTAGCGCGATCCAGTGCAGCGTTCTCACGGCCAAGAATCTTTGTATACTTCTTGGATGCCTTCTCAGCTTGCTTAAACTTGGAAGCGCCACCAGAACTAGTCTTAGGACGATTCAATCCTTCAGCCGCCAACTCCTCATCGGTCAAATTTGCACGCCGCGCACGCTCAATCTTACTAATGTTTGCCATATCTTTTGTTATCTCCAGTATATTGATTAATTTTGTTTCGGTAGTTTTACTTGTCAGATTCGCCAACAATCTGCTCGAATTCGTATGATGCACCTTTTAGCATAAGTGGTGCGTAGGTTGCAAGTTGTTTTGCAAGCAACTGGAGCATCAAGATACCATTTTTCTCATTACTGTCCGCCTTGCCGTTAAGCATATAATGAGCAGCCGTAATATAGTTCTGACAAATACGAAACACCTCTTCATCGGTTCGAGTGGTCGTATCGATGCGCTGAATCATTGCGTTAGCAACCTCAATTAAGGTCTTATTGTCGGTATCCATTATTTATCTTTCCAGTACAGTTGCTGTGCCGCGATTCGTGTCAAATTCTATTGAAATGTACTCATCACAATCGATGAACTTACCCAGCGCAGTGCTCAATACTTCTGAACGTGATTCTACCATGTAGTCGTATTCTTTGGTAGTCAAATCTTTCATTTGATCTGCTTGTTGTTTAGCCGCATGACGAATAGCGTACGAAACGCCGTCCGGATCCTTGAATGTGATTGTGAACTTCATTTAACAATCCGCCACTCTTTCTTCACTACTTCGACTTGTTCGGCTGGAAGTAGTTTACATGGAAAAGAATCTTCCTCAATTCCATTGTCATAGGTTGAGCGAATATATGGCGTCAAGTAGTCAACACCATCAATTTTAATGTGATATTGTTGCGACGTACCCCAGCGCCAACCTTCACTATCAATCTCGGTAAGATCTCCTAAAAGATCCATGAACTCATCGTATGTCAGTTCCGTTTTCATTTTCTGTACTCTAAATAAAAAGCGGCCACCAGTCAAGCCAATTCGTCTCGGAAAGGAAAGAAAGAAGACGGATTGACTCGAAACTGGTGGCCTGGTAAAGCTAGATTACAGTGATAGTCTAAAAAGGGATCGAATCCTCGTCACTAGAGCTACCACCAGTATCGGATGCGAAATCGTTGTAGCGTGATGGAGCTGTGGCAGCGTTAGCATCACGCTTGCCACCTTGTAACTCTACATGTTCGACACGGATACCAAGATAGAGCTTGCCATTGTTTTCCTTCTGAGTCAACTCACCCATAACGGTTACCGGTGTGCCCTTTATGAGGTACGGCTGCAAAGCTACACCACGCTTCGACCACACACTCACGTCGAACCATCGCGTGACCTTTTCGGTGCCAACCTTCTGTTCGGATGCGACAGAGAATGACGTTACCGTGTCCTTACCAACGTTTCTAGTTTCCGCATCTTTACCGATACGGCCCGTTACTGTAATACTAATCATTGTGCGTTACCTTCGTTATTTTCTTCGTTTACTTGTGGGGTATCTTGTGGAGGAGGAACAGAATCGACCTTAGGTACCGCTGGTTGATTTTGTGTCTTACCAGTCGGTACCAGCGTTCTTACCTGAGGCTTTCGCTTCGGCATCTTGATCTCAATCGTGATTGACTGAGTGATATCAGGGCTACCCTTAATACGGATAGCATCAACATCATCTTTACCAAACTTAGCCATTTCTGGCACAAATGTAACCTTCTTACCAGTCCATTGCTTTGGCTTTTTACCAAACATGGCCTTCAAGCATTCACCATTGGTGCGATTAAGAGCAAGCTGCATCGGAGTTTCTTTAAACGCTACGATGCCGCGATCTCTTTCGCCTCCGTTCTTCTCATCAGGCATCGTCTCGATAAAGACCTTATCAATGGTAAGCGTTACAGCCTTATCCATTAACAATCCGGCTTTCAAAAATCTGCCGGGATATAGCCTATCGAAGCAATCTGCCTCTTTTACTTGTCCAATTGTCATTTATTTATCTCTCGTATATTGTTTATTAAACGTCCGGAAAGCTTCCGGTTAGCCATCAGACTCGTCATCGGAGTCTGAATCAAAATCTAGGCCCAGTTCACCAATATCAGAATTGTCGTTCAAACCAAGCTCCCACCGCCGAATCGCCATTTCTTGAACAGCATTATAGCATCCCGGCCATTCTCCCGTACGCTCACATTCTGATACCTGCTGCAACATTTCCGCGCATTCTTCCCAGCCGATTTCAAGCGCGGTTTCCTCCATCTTAAAAGCAGCGCTATCATACGGAGCTGCAATCTCTACACCTAATAGCACACACTCTGCAACTTGTCCACCAAAATTAGCAGCGACACCCTCACGATAAAAAGCCAGTTGACCGTGATAGAACTGCTTACCAGCTTCGACGCGAAACCGCTCGGCTCGAATATCCTGACACGCCTTCAGATCAAGAACTTGTAACTTCCCGTCAACAGTGGAAATGAAGTCCGCGCGACATTTTAGCAACTTACCAGTAATCTTATCGGTCCACGTTAACGTATGCTCAGGATAACCACTAGAAAGCAAATGCGCAATGACCGGGTTCGCTCTAACCTGACGCGCCACATGCCAGACCTTTGCGGCTTCATTTCCCTTTAGGATGGTCTTGGTACTATTTTCTTTCTCGAAAAGATCCCACGCCTTTCCCTTGCGCGTTTTTCCTGGATATACTACAAACTCGTTGTTCCACTCATCAGGAGTCAGCACTGCACAATGGGTAGCTCTTCCAAGACTGCGACCTACAGTATCTTCGGAGCCATGATCTAGATTCCACTTGTAGTGCTTAGGTGACTTCCTCATCGATTTCAAAGCCGAGAAGTTAATCGCCTTTATCGCGCGGTACTCGTCGAAGTTCATAACCGGAATTATACCACACCCTTATTTATAGCCATGAACGCATCTCTAACCCAGCGCGCGTCAGCCAATGCGTCATGTGCAGCCCCATCTTGCTTAGGTAACTGGTCTTTCTGGATACCATTCATGACCATGAGCTGTTTCAGGTCCATGGTAAACATCGGGAAACCAGGCGGCAAATCGATCATTCTACCGTACAGTTGACAGAGCGCGACATGATCATAATCAGCAAAATAAGCCCACAATTCCGGCTTGTCATTGTTATGCGTTAACAGCATGCGAATCTCTGCCGCAATTTGATACCGCGATTTCCAGGTGGTACATGGCGGCAGATGAGGTAACACGTTCTGTTTCACCCAATCAGAACAAGAGTCTTCATCGAATTCGTTCGACACCGCGTAATATTCGCGCCCATCGTCACTAACCAATGCAATACTGATTAGATCAATGGTATAACCGTTCTCACTGAATTCGGTATCGTAGAACCATTTAGTCACAATCCCAGCTTCTTTCTCATATCTTGTTGACTAGCCTCGTAACCCTTTTGAAACAGGGATTTACCATGAGCCTCGAGAATGTGAGCCAAACGAAGCGCGTCATCGTACTGTACCGGACCAATCGTACCAAAACAGATATTGTTTGCAAATACCTCGTAATAGTTACCGTCTTCATTTGCTTCGGTATAGATAAACTCAACCATACCGCTAACTATCGAGCCCATAGGCAACTTCTTCGGAACAGGAATATCCGCCATTTAGCACCTCACGACAAGGTCCTTTGCTGGACCAGTTTGATACCACCCATGAGGCGTAAATTCACCCGGTTGCGGAGGTAGACCTTGTGAATGAATCTCATTAAGCTTCTCCTGTTCCTTCTCACCCCCATAACTCGGGTCAATATCATGCTTGAACACGAGCGCGAGATGACGACGGATCAGATCCGTTTGCCTAACTGTCAATGATAAACCCTCATCATTCCCAGTAAGCTCAAAGAAACCTTGTAACCAGAACACAAAATCAACGCTTTTCAATGTATTTTACCTCAGATAGAACCACAATGTAATCACCGTTAGTTTGTACGTATAAATTCTTAACAGCTAGCTCAGGCAATTCTACCAGAAGTTCTTCACTTAAGCCTCGCAACTGCAAACTCATCGCGCTCCCGCCTTTGAGATGACGAACGATTTCTTGCAATGGACCAGGACCTGTTAGGTGTAGTTCTACTGTATTATCCATCACTTACGACTCAACAGGTAGCGTTCACCTTTGTGCTTAAGCAACAACCGACCAACACCCGGCTTATCCTGCTCAAACTCGGAACGAATAATGATTCCCTCAGGAATATGAGTTGGATTACCAAGCGTTGCCGTCTCCCGATTAGCTAGCTTGTCCATGATATCGCGATCGAATGGCCCTTCATACAGCACAGGGACCGTCCTCAATCCCATCGCCTCAGCTACAGCACAAACGTCATCCCAGTCCAGCCAACAGTTCATGTACCGATCCCAAACATCGAACACAACGAAAGCACCAGACCGGTCAGTGCCATAGTCAAAACCAGGAGTATAGCCGTAACTCTCGCCATAAATCGAATATGCTTCCGGATCTTCTAGACGTTCGAATCGTTCCTTAAGATTATACTTTGAGATAATATCAAACCACTTACCAGAAGTCTTCAACTCATTTCTAGAGCGACAAATGACCTGGTACGGGACACTGAATCCAAGCTTACTCTTGAGTCGTTGCCATAGCGTATGATTATTATATGCGAACCCCGCATTTTCACCTTCGATTTTGTCTGTTACGACAACATTGTCAGAAGAATTGAATGCGTTCGGGTGCCGTTTCAGATTCTCGACACTAGTATAACGTGGAAGATAGGAAGGCGCAACGTTTAAGCTTCTCTTTGTTTGATTACCGTTCGCGTTCAGGGCTGTCCCAAGCTCGTTTTGCTCTTCTGGAGTCAGGTACTTCGTGATGCCTAGCGCTTCCGCAACGTCATCACCTTCCTGCATGCCAGGCTCGGCAGGAGTAATTAACCCCTGGCTAAAGATACCTCTCAGCTTTTTGGCCTTGATTCGCCCTTTGCCCTCAAGAAAAGCCCACCTAGGATCATCGGTAGGCACGACACTGTCAACAGGCACATAGACGGCCAAATCCCCAGTGGAATAATCGCCCAAGCGACAAATAACAGGATATCCGCCAACATGAGTAATTCCCAAAGTGTCCGCATTCGGGTGCTTTTCAATTTTACCTACTCGGAAACATTCTACATGGAAGTCGGTCATGGGCTACCGAATTCCTTATCGAGAAGCATGTCAAGAAAAGCAGACTCGAAAGCTTCACCAATAGTCGGTTTTTCAGTTTCACCAAATGTGTAACCGTTATGCGGATTCATAACCTTTGCCAGGTATACG
>JACCDR011215438.1_pt1 | contig 12713 bp, 12 predicted proteins | sample 7446431 | NCBI WGS metagenome assembly JACCDR01 (sample SAMN15323443, study PRJNA562643) | freshwater metagenome | isolation source: river surface water | place: USA:Blue River Watershed | collected 2017-08-17
CAGGCAAGGTGTCAACTGATGCAGCAGTGGCAGATTCAGAGATCGTTGAGCGATCTGCAATCGACATTGCCAACGTTCTGATCGGCCACCGCAAGGACATCAGCCGCAATCGCGGAATTGCCGAGAAGCTCGAAGCCCAGCTTGAACACCAGATCGACAATCCAGAGGTCTACGAGCGTTTGCTCGAGATCATGACGGATGAGGCCAAAGATCCAACGGCTGCCGACAAGCTGAGACACGCATTCAACAAGGCAATCGGCCTCAGCGGGCATGTTCGGACGCTGAAAGAACTGGTTGAGACGCGGCGAATCCTGATCGGCCTGGAGCGCGAAGCATTCAGCATCGGCGCATCGTCAGGCAGCGACGGCGGCTTTGAAGAGTTCCTGAAGAGCCTGAAGTGAAGGGGCTCACTCCTGAGCAGCGCTTGAGGCTGGCTCAGATCTTGTCGAACTACGAGGACTACGCGGGGAAGTACCTGCGGATCATCCCGAAGATCGGCGGCGCGCTTGTTCCGTTGCAGTTCAACGCGGCACAGAAGTACCTGGATCAGAAGATCAAGGTACAGCGCGAGGCAACTGGCGGCAAGGTCCGGGCGATTGTTCTGAAGGGCCGGCAGCAGGGAATCAGCACCTACACAGAGGGCCGGCTTCTGTGGCGCATTGGAACGACGCACGGCCTGAAGGGCTACGTTCTGGCCCACGAACAGGCGGCGAGTGACAACCTGTTCAAGATGCTGGACAGGTACTACGTCAACTTGCCTGACCCGGTAAAGCCCAGCCTGGGGGCGAGCAACGCCAAGGAGCTTGTGTTCGACAAGCTGGAGAGCCGGGTCGAAGTGGCGACGGCCGGAAGCAAGGACACCGGCCGAAGCGGTACAGCGCAGTTTATGCACGCATCCGAGGTTGCGTTCTGGCCCAACGCTGACACGCACATGGCGGGCATTGGCCAGACGGTTGCCGATGCGCCTGGAACAGAGATCATTCTGGAGAGCACGGCCAACGGAACGGCCAACGTGTTCCACGAGTTCTGGCAGATGGCTGTGGCCGGGCGATCTGACTACATGCCGGTCTTCATCCCGTGGTTCTGGCAACTTGAGTACACAAGGGATGTGCCGGCCGGCTTTGAGCTGACGGACGAAGAGCGCGAGTATCAGGAGGCTTTCGGCTGCACGCTGGGGCAAATGGTCTGGCGCAGGAACAAGATCGACACCGACTTCAAGGGCGATGTTTCGCTCTTTGACCAGGAGTACCCCGCATCTGCTGAGCTTGCATTTGCCAGCAGCAGCCCGCGCGCCTTGATCTCTGCGGCGCTTGTGATGGCCGCGCGCAAGGTGCGAGACGTAGAGCCAGTCGGGCCGAAGATCCTGGGCGTTGATCCTGCCGAGTACGGCGACGACGAAACCAGTTGCATGCTGCGACAGGGCCGCGTGGCCACGAAGGTTGGCGGCTGGCAGGGCCTGGGGCCAATGGAGACGGTGGCAAAGGTCAGTGTTCTGGCTGACAGGCATGGCGTGGATGCCATTCACGTTGACGCCACCAACAGCGCAGGCATCACTGATCGTCTGCGAGAGATGGGTTACCCGGCCGTTCGGGTGCACTTCGGTGAGGCCGCGCGGCAGGATGACCTGTACGTCAACTGCCGCGATGAGATGTGGGGCGAAATGCTGGAGTGGCTGAGAGACAAGCCGGCCAGCATTCCCGATGACAACAGCCTGGCTGCGCAGTTGACTGGCGTGCAGAAGAGCTACGACAGCAAGCGGCGCATGAAGTTGGAGCCCAAAGAGGCCATGAAGAAGCGAGGCCTGCGAAGCCCTGACGACGCAGACGCACTGGCGCTCACGTTCTATGAAGGCGGCGCAGGCAGGAACGACTCCAGCGCCTTCCGCAATCGACAAAGGTTCAGCTGATGCTCGACATGATCCCGAAACCCAGCTACGGAAAGCCGCAAGGCAAGGCGGCTGGGATGGACACGTCCGATCTTCAGGAGCTGTTGCAGGACATCGAGAACCAGCCTGACTGGCGGACGAAGGCTGACAAGTGCGCTGCCTACTACGATGGCAAGCAGATGTCGGGTGCGCTGATGGAGCGCATGGCCAAGACTGGCGAGCCCATGACGGTTGTCAACCTGATCGGGCGGACTGTCAACGGCGCGTTGGGCAACGAGGCCAAGAGCCGGCTTGACTGGAAGGCTTCGGCAGATGGTGCCGCGTTCTCCGATGTTGCTGATGTGGTCAGCGAGCAGTTGCACGAAGCCGGCCGCGAGGCCAAGGCCAACGTCGCAATCAGCGAGGCCTACAAGAGCATGTTGGTCGGCGGGATTGGCTGGGTTGAGGTTTCCAAGAGCCCGAGCCCGCTGCAATACCCGTACCGCGTGGAGCATGTGCACCGCAATGAGGTCTGGTGGGACTTCCGCAGCCGCTTCAACGACCTGAGGGACGCCAAGTGGGTCTGCCGTCAGCGCTGGGTGGATCTGGACGAGGCTGAAGCCCTGTTGCCTGAGCACAAAGACACCTTCAGGATGGGCTGCTATGGCTCGATCACTGAGGCCATGGAGCAGATCACATGGGCTTCCGAGACGTTCGCGGACCTGAATGAGAAGCGCAGGAGCTTCAACCGCTTTCAGGAAGAGTGGCTGGACAACTCGGCGCGCAAGCGTGTGCGGTTCTATGACGTGCACTACAAGGTGTGGCGTCAGGTGACTGCCCTGGTGGCCGGCAAGCTGCGTGTTCCGTTCAACCCGGCCAACGCCTTGCATGTGATGCTGGTGCGTCGAGGCCTGGGCGAGCTTGTCAAGGGTCCGGACTACGTGATCCGCCGCGCGATGTTCGCCGGCCCGTATCGCTTGTTCGACGAGGCAACGACGCTGCGCCGGTTCCCGCTGATCCCGTTTGTCTGCTACCGCGACGACGAGGATGGGACGCCCTACGGCCTTGTCCACGGGATGATCGACCCGCAGGACGAGTACAACGAGCGCCGTTCGCGCCTGCGCTGGTTGCTCAAGGCCAAACAGGTCTACGTGGACAACGACGCTCTTGACCTGAGCTTCAACAGCTTCAAGGATCTGGCGCTGGAAGTCATGCGGCCTGACGGCTTCTTCGTGATGAACGCCAACCGCCGCAACGCCAACGGCCTGAAGGTGGAGCAGAACCTGCAGATGTCCGCCGAGCAGACAGCGGTGATGAACGATGCCAAGCAACTGATTCAGGAGGTTCCGGGCATCTACAACGCCATGTTGGGCAACAACTCGGATGGCGTGAAGTCTGGCGTTGCCCTGAACAGCCTGGTCGAACAGTCAATCGTGAGCCTGGGCGAGGCCAACGACAACTACCGCGAAGGCCGGCAGATGGTCGGCGAAGCGCTGGTGGATCTGATCGTCAGCGATCTGTCGCGCCCCAACATGCCAGTCGAAGTTGGCACCGGCAAGAAGCGCCGAGTGATCGTGCTGAACACCGTGGATCAAGAGACAGGCATGCCGATCAACACCGTGGCCGAAGCGCCCGTGAAGGTGGGTCTCGCCGATGTCCCGAGCACTCCAGCCTATCGCATGCAGGTTCAGCAGCAGATCGCTCTGGCCCTGAACGCTGCGGCCAACGACCCAGATGCGCGTGCGGTGCTGATCCCGTCGCTGCTTGAGACGATGGATCTCGAGCACGGCGCCGAGTCTGCGAAGTGGCTCCGGCAGAAGTACGGTGTCCCGCAGCCTGGAGAGGCTGAAGACGATGGCGCCGAGCAGCAGATGCAAGCCCAGGCACAACAGACCGCAGCAGTTGGCCAGGAGTTGCAGATGCGCGCCCTGACGGCTGATGTTGCCAAGAAGGAAGCGGAAGCGGCAAAGGCTACCGCCGAGGTTGAGGCCATGGGCATCGACATCGCCAAAGGTCAGCAGGAACTGCAACAGGCTCAGCAGCCGAGCGAGGAAGAACTCGCGCAGCAGGCAATCGCTGAGGCCATGGCCGAACCGCTGTAGAACGAATCTCCCCCGCGTGCGCCGGCCGCGCGGGATGAGTAGAAGCCGGCAAACCAAACCCGCAAAGCGTCATGGCCTGCGGGTTTTTTCATTTCGGGCCTCCCCGATACAGAGGAACCACCAGTGACGAAGGAAATTCAGCAGCGCATCGAAGAGATGAACCCCGACACCGTGGACTGGAACGACGCCAGCACCTATGCCGCTTTGGGCGTGGGCGAGGATGACGGAACGGCCGCAGAAGGGGCACCTCTGGGCGACACCATTGAGGCACAGGCAGCAGCCAACGCCAAGGCTACCGCACCCGCACCAGCGGCACCGGAGCCAGCGAAGACCGAAGAGCCAGCCAAGGTGGAGAGCAGCGAAACGCCCAACGCTGCGGCGCAGCAGAAGCCTGATGATCAGGTGGATGGTGTTGCGACACGAGACGGCAAGCGGGTCATTCCGTATGCGGTCCTGAAGACGACGCGCGATGAGCTCCGCGCCCGTGAGCAGGCATTGCAGGAGAAGGAAGCCGAACTTGCCCGGCTGAAAGAGCAGTTGGCGGCCAAGGCTGCCGAAGCTGGCAGCGCAGCGGTGGACAAGGCCACGGCCGATCCCGCGAAGCTGACGGCGGCGCAGATGGAGAAGATCCGTGCGGACTTCCCGGAAGTTGCCGATGCTCTGGATGCCATGCGGGAACAACTGGCAGCCGTCCAGATTGCGAAGGCCGAACAGCCCAAGCAAGTCGAGGCGCCGAAGCCCGCAGCGCAGAACGTTGATGATGAAGATGAGGCATTCGACCAAGGTCTGATTGCCAACCCGATGCTGGCGAGCTGGATGGAAAAGCCGTCCGAGAAGCCGTGGCAGCGGGCCGTCGCCATCGACAAGATGCTGTCTCAAGACCCGCAGTACGCGGGCAAAACCTACGCCGAGCGCTTTGCAGTGGTCGAGCGGATGGTTGCCGCTGAACTGGGCATCGCAGCGCCCAAGACCGAACCCAAGCCCGAGCCGGTGAGAACCGTTGCTCAAGCGCCCGTCAGGGAAGCCGCACGCCCAAGCCTGTCAGACCTCGGTGGCTCAGCGCCACGTTCTGAGGATGACGTTTGGGCTCAGTCAACCGCCGTTGATCTGTTGGCACGCGCCGACAAGATGAGCGAGCAAGAGCTGATGCGCCTGGCAGGCATCAACTACTGATCAAGTTCAAAGGAACAAAGCAATGACTACCGTTGCATCTGGAGCCGCTTACGCGGTCAAGAAAGAATCGGTTGCGCTGGCCGCCCTGGCTGTGCGCAAGCCCACCAACCTGACGAAGCTGATGGGTCAGGCCCCGACGCAATCTGGCGCCGAGTCCACCCTGAAGCAGCAATCTGGCCCTGGCCTGCCCGGCGTGATGGTCAAAGACCTGAGCCAAGGTGCGGGTGACAAGGTGACCGTTGAAGCCGTGGACATCCTGAGCGGTGAGCCGATCATGGGTGACCAGATCCGCGAAGGCAAGGGCGATTCCATCGCTCTGTCTTCGATGGAGATCCGCATCGACAACACGTCGAAGGTGGTCTACCCGGGCGGCGCCATGACCCAGAAGCGCACTGTGCACCAGCTGCGCCCGCTGGCCATGGCCCAACTGATGGGCTACTTCCCGCGCCTGCTGTGGCAGCGTGCGCTGGTCCGCATGGCTTCGGCCCGTGGCGCCCAGCGTGATCGTTCGTGGCATGTGCCGCTGGCTTCGTCCGGCAGCTTTGCCTCGGTGATGATCAACAACCTGCGCGCTCCGACCTACAACCGCCATCTGGTGATTGACGGCAACGAGATCGTGCAGGGCGGCCAGCAACTGGGTTCCATCGACTCGGCTGACGGCTGGAACCTGGGTCACATCGACCGCATCAGCGAGTACCTTGACAGCATCGCGTTCAAGCTGCAACCGGTTCGCATCCCCGGCGATCCCGCAGCCGACGATGAGCCGATCAAGGGCGTGCTGATGCTGGACCCGCAGGCCTGGACCCAGCTCCTGACCAGCACCGTCGCCGGCCAGAACATCCGCAACTGGCAAGCCCTGGCGATGGAGCGCGCGAAGCTGAGCGGCGCCAACCCGCATCCGCTGTTCCGTGGCGAGATGTACATGTGGAACGGCATCCTCATGAAGAAGATGGATCACTCGATCTTCTTCAATGCGGGTGACACCACCAACATCGTGACTGCGGCCAACCGGTACACGGGCACGGCCACCCAGTTCCCGACCGAATCCGCTCAGGTGGTGAACGGTTCGCTGGGCGCTGGCTTCCGCGTGACCCGCTCGATCCTGTTGGGCGCTCAGGCCTTCGCGGTGTGCACCGGCCAGAACGCATCCAGCGGCGTCAACGCGGCGTTCAAGGAGCGCTCGTTCGACTTCGGCAGCAAGTACGAGGCCATGGGCGAGTGGATGGGCGGCGAAGACAAGCTGACCTTCCGCTTCCGCGACGAGAACGACAACTACGAGTGGACCGACCACGGCATTGTCGTGATCGACGCCGCTGTTCGTGCCGTTGGCGCCTGATCACTGAAAGGAAACTGACATGCCTATCTATCGTGCAGACCAACTGTCGCGCTCGAAGCACGCTTCCAGCGACTGCGGCAACCTGTGGGGCGACAGCTCTGCGGTGACCGTGACCGCCAACCTGACGACCGCCGACGAGATCATCCTCATGGAAGTTCCCGCTGGCGTGCGCCTGGATGAACTGCGGTTCCGCAATGACGACTGCGACACCGGCACGACGCTGACCATGAACATCGGCTATCGCTCTGTCCACCCGGACAAGACGGTGGGCGATGCCTTCACGGCCTTTGCGTCTGCGAGCACTGCTTTCCAGTCGGCCAACGCTGCATGGCAAGAACTGGTGTTCGCGCCGATCCTGCTGCAAGAGCCGGTTGTGATCGTGTTGCGCCCGCAGGCCAATGCGACCGGCATCAGCGGCACCCCGACGATCCGCGCCCGCGCTCGCGGCCAGGTTGTCGGCGTCATCTGATCGTTTGACCCAAGCGGCGGCCCTTCGGGGCTGCTGCTGTTTCTGGAGGTTCAGATGACCGACAAGATCAAGGTCCGCTATGTCGGCTCGAAGCCGAAGCGGGAAGACTCTGTTGCCGGCACCGGAGTGGTGTGGATCGGCAACGGGGATGTTCAAGAAGTGCCCTCTGAGGCGTGGGAAAAGCTGAAGCGGTTCCCGGCCGTGTGGGTTGAGGACAAGGCCGAAGAGTTGCCGGTTGACATCGCGTATGCGCTGAGTCCCGAGCACTCTGAAGCGCTGCGCCGTGAAGAGCAGGAATTTCAAGCGGCAACGTTGCCACTTGAAACGCAGGAGCCTACGGAACCGACCGAGCCTGCCAGCCTCGCCGAGCGCTTTGCCAAGATGACCGACGAGGAAGTGCGCGCCTACGTGGACGCTGCAATCCCCGGTACCAAACTGCACCACAAGCTGGCCGGTGAGAACCTGCGAGCGCGGGCTCTTGAAGCCCTGAAAGGCTGAGCATGGGAAACACAACGCGAGTCCGCGAGTTCATCCACGGCGTCAGCACGACGCTGATGGACACAACGCCTCAGTACAGCCGCTGGCCTGAGGTGGAGATCGTTCGGTACATCAACTACGGGCAGCGGGCGATCACCGCCTACTTGCCGCAGGCTGGTGCACGGGTAGATGTGGTCAAGTTGCAGGCCGGCACTCGGCAGGATCTGACGAAGGTTCTGGCGGCCAACATCAAGCCAGGTGACGGATCGACAGCGGCCGACACCTACGGCATCAGCCTGATCGAGCTGCGAAAGAACATGGGCGCCGATGGCACTGCTGCCGGCCGCGTGATTCGCCCAAGTGATCGGTACACCAAGGACACCAGCGACCCTGACTGGCACACGCGCACCGGCTCAGTTGTGCGTGAGTACGTCTTCGAGAAGAACACGCCAAAGCAGTTCGAGGTTTCTCCTGGCGTGACTGGCAACGTCTGGGTCGAACTGTCGTGGATGGTCGAGCCTGCGGTTCTGACTGGCGGCGCCCCTGGTTCCGAGCAGTTCCTGTGGGACGGCAGCAATACCACGCTGCTGAGCATCAGTGACCAGTATGTCGATGTGCTTCACAACTACGTGGTTGCGATGGCGCTGCTGAAGGGCTCCAAGAACGTGCAGAACGTTCCGAAGAGCCAGTTGCACGCGGCGATGTTCACCGCAGCAATCAATGCCATGGCCACGGCGCTTGGCTCAGTCAATCCTGAGCTGAAGACGTTGCCGTTCATGGATCAGATCGTGCAGGCGAGCTGATAGGGCATGAAGTACATCGACTGCCTGCCGCACGTCCTGCCATACGTGGCCGGATGCCCCGAAGAGGTTGCCATCAGCGCGCTGCGCAATGCGGCCATTGAGTTCTGCAAGGAGACTCAGTGCCACATAACGGGTGTTTCGGTGGTCTTTGATGGGGCAACCGGCCCGGTCCCCGACTTGGCAACGCAGATCGTTGACATCGTGGACGCCAAGTGTGCTGGGCAGCCGCTGAAGGTGCTGGCTCTCAACGACCCCGAAGTTGAAGAGTTGGGCATGGGTGAGTTTGCGATTCGGATGGCTGACCCCAACAGCCTGACGATCACGCCGACACCCACTGTTCCGATGCGGGTTGACCTGCTGGCCATCGTTGCGCCTGGCCCGGCGTCCACGCAGATGCTGGATGACCTTTGGCGCAGGCATCACGAGGCCATCGCCAATGGCGCGCTGCATCGGATCTTCGAGATCCCGTCGCGCGTCTGGAGCGATGGTCAGCTTGCCATCTACTACGGCAACAAGTTCGAGGCGGCCAAGGCCAAGGCAAAGGCAGACGCCCACAAGAACCACGCGAAGCCCGCGCGCCGTCTGCGCGTTGCGGCAGTCTGAAAGGAAACCCCATGGCGAAAGTCGTTCCCGATGCGTTCCTTGACGGGGGCCTGACCCTGGACACGCAGTTGAATCAAGTGATGGTGTGCGCTGGCCAGCCGACGAGCTACGCTGATGCTGCGGCTCGCGCTTTGGCCACGGCATCCATGAGCGCGCCGACGCTGAGCGCTGGCTCACCTGATGGCCGGCAATCGAACATCCCGGCTGTCAACGGCATCACCATCGCAGTGAGTGGCACTGCGGATCATGTGTGCTACCGCGACACGGTGAACAGCCGCTTCATCGTGACCACATGCCCATCGACTGCGCTGGTTGCCAATGGCTCGAATACCTGCAACGTGGGCGCGACGACCCGACGCATTGGTGCGGTGACCTGATGTTTCTGTGTACGAGAGAGTACAGGCATCAAGGGGCGACGCTGAAGCCTGGAATGGTCTATGTCCTGCCGGTTGCGATGGCTGTTGCGCTGGCTGACATGGGCATTGGGCTTCTGAAGGATGGGCCGGCAGACGCTGACTTGTCGCATTTGACCTGGGCGCTGAACAGTCGGCATGATGTGCTGATGCCTGAGCCCCTGACAAACATTCAGGACTGACCATGACGATCACAGTCAACCCAAGTACGGGCGTCAGCGCAACTTCCAAGCTGGCCAGCGATACGGTCAACACCGACGAAGAGGCGCAGCAGGTTGTCCCTCGCATGGTGTCTGGCGGGCATCTGTCTGCTCAGACGGCCAACCCCGGCACGACCTATGTGTTGTTCGGATCTCAGGCCTGCAAACAGCTGACGATCAGCAACCAGACCGGCGTGACCATTGAGGTTCAGCAGGGCGGCGCTGGCGTTGGGTTTCAGATCCCTCCAGGCGCAATGGCTCCGTTCTACGGACTGACCAACGCCAATCAGTTGGGCATCAAGCGGGCTGACAACTCCAACACGCAAGTGACCGTCACTGCGCGCTGGGAGGCCTGATGCTGCATCTGATGGGTCCGTCCATGCTGGGAGATGCCGGTTGGCGTCTGCCAGATGGCGTGCCCATCATCATTGAGGGCGACAGCAACACAGCATGGGGGTTTGACGCCCTCAACTGGTCGAAGACCATGATCGCCCTGTCTGGCATGCGTGTGTGGCTTCCGCCAGGCGGCCACATGGCAAACGGCGGCAGCACGGTCGCAAACTCGCTGTCAGAGAACAGCATGAATCACCGGCTGGCCACGGCGGTCAGCATCCTGAATCAGTACCCAGGCCCCAAGATCGTTTGGTTCCAGATCGGCACCAACGCCGAAGCTGGACAACTTGCAAGCTACCCGGCAACCGCCGAGCTGGCCGTCATCGTCGCGGCATACCGCGCGGCCGGCGCCATCGTCGTTGCCAACACCACGCCCTACAACACCGACAACGGCAATCAGACCCGCATTGATGCGCTGAATGCTTGGTTGCGCACGCCGGGCAACGTTGACTATGTGCACGATGTGAACCCCGCAATCGTGCAGAACATGGGTGCGCCCCAAACGCACTACAGCCGCGCGCAGCATCTGGCGGTGGGTGCTTCTGCTGCCCGCCTGCTTGCTCGCATCGTGCGGCCTGGTGAGAGCTACAACCAGTTGGCGCCGATCTTCAACACGCCCATTGGCGGCTTTGCTTCAGCCAGTGGCACGGGGTTCACGGGCAACTTCCCGGCCGGCTGGACGCCTGCGCGCACGACCGGCGACGGCACGATGACCGGCTCTGAGACAACGCAGCTCGGGCGGCCGGCTGTGTCGATTGCGTGCACGGCTGGGGCCAGCAACACGACATTCAGGCTGCGCCGCACCATCAGCCTGTCGCGCGGCAGCGGCACGGTGCTGGATGCCATGGCGCGCATTGCGCTGGCTGCATCGTCGGCAGCGACGGTTCCATACCTCGGGTTCCAGATCGCCGGCATCGGCCCCTGGCCAAACACGCTGCTTGGCGGCCTGGATGTGCCCATCGCAGAGTGGGGCGGCCCGCTGATCTATCGGCCGTGGGTTGTGCCTCTTTCGACCTCGGTCACATCGGTGGATCTGGATCTGACGGTGACCATCGCTGCGGGCCAGTCAGCCACGATTGTGATGAGCGAGCCCATGCTGTTTGAGCGGGCGGCAAGCGCTGGTACGGCTCCTGTGGCACTGACTGCGCCTGTGATGGCAACGTGCACTGTTGGCGGCACGCCTTCGCACACGGCCGGCACGTACAGCGGCAGCCCGACGCCAAGTGTTTCGTTCTCGTACTACATGGCCGGCGAGGCTATCGCCAACAACTACGTCTTTCAGGCCGGAGACGCGGGCAAAGCCGTGTACGTGCTGGAGAACGCCGGCAACGCCTTCGGCAACACCTCGCAGCAGTCGGCCAACGTCAGCGTGCAGGCGGCGGCATCAACGGTCACATGGGACGCCGCGCTGCCCAGCGGCACGCCGGCCCAGCTCACGTACAGCAACGGCAATGCCACGGTCAGCACCAACGCCAACACGGCGGGCATCCGGTACTCACGCGCTGCAACCGCCAGCGGTCAAACGTCTGGCAAGTGGTACGTGCGGTTTGCGCTTTCAGGCACCACTGGCACACGAGGCGTTGGCCTGGGCACCAGCACTGTCGGCGGCAGCAATGGTGTCTCTGGCGGGACGGTAGGCACGCAGCGCTTCTGGTGGAGCGGCGCATCGTTGCTGACGGGCGCAACCACCGCCATGGGCACCAACATCAACACCACGAACGGCAGCGTTGAGTGGGCCTGGGATGCCACGGCTGACCTGGTTTGGGTGCGCCTTGTGGGCGGCAACTGGAACAACAACCCGAGCGCCAATCCGGCAACAGGTGTCGGCGGCATCAGCACATCGGGCCGTGCAGGCGCAGCGCTGATGCCCATGTGCGGGCTGCCCAACGTCACAACGACAAGCAGCGCGACCATCGAGTCAGGCACGCCACCGTCCGGCTTCACGCAGTTCGGCGGCACTGCTGCTGACCCCGCCGTCTATGAGACCGGCGTCTATGAATCAGGAGTCTATGCCTAATGGCCAACCTCGATCTACTCAAGCGCTCTGAGGCCGGCGCACCGCTGACCGCGACGCAGCACGATGCAAACCTGACGGCCATTGAAACCGAGGTTAATCAGCGCGTTGAGACGACCGACACGCGGCTGACTGACGCCCGCGAGTGGACCGCCGCCACGGTGGATCAAGCTGAGGCCGAGGCCGGCACGGCGACGACTCGCAGGGCATGGACGGCGCAGCGTGTGGCGCAGGCGATTGCATCTCAGGTGGCGGCATGGTGGACGGCCCTCAACGTTGGGCCGAGCAAGATCACGATGAGCACGGCTCGGCTGCTGGGCCGATCCACGGCGGGCACTGGCGCTGCTGAGGAAATCGCCATTGGCTCGGGGCTGTCGCTGTCTGCGGGGACTCTGAGCGCGACAGCTTCAGGTGGCCTGCCCACAGGCGTCACAAGCCCGGGAGACGGCGCGCTCGACTTCGCAACCGGCTCGCTGACGGCATCGCGGCCTTCAGTGAATGTCGCTCAGACGTGGAATGACAGCGGAGTAAATTTCACTGGCTGGCGCGTCAATATCACCGACACGGCTAGTGCTGCGGCTTCTGCGTTGATGGATTTACAAATCGGCGGAAGCTCAAGACTTCGGTTCGCAAAAAACAACAGGCTTGAGATTGCCCCAGGTGGGACCGGCGGACCTTACTCACTTTCTTTCGGTGATAACGGTGAAATAAGTACATACGGGAGCGCTTTCGGCCAGCAATACCTTTATGTGACAACCGTAAAGGGGCTTGCGCTTGTCGGTAATGGCGCCCAATTGGCGCTTGGGCCATCAAGTGACGCCATCGTGGCAACAGACGGCGCAAACACCATTGCATTGCGCAACGGC
>JACCDR010803645.1_pt1 | contig 12708 bp, 21 predicted proteins | sample 7446431 | NCBI WGS metagenome assembly JACCDR01 (sample SAMN15323443, study PRJNA562643) | freshwater metagenome | isolation source: river surface water | place: USA:Blue River Watershed | collected 2017-08-17
TATTCTATTTATATACTTAGATATATATTAGAATTATAGAATTATATAAGAGTAAAAGGTAAAACCTGGTAGAGATTTTTGGATTTTATAGAAAAGTAGTACACACATTTTTTACTTCCTCACACACACATAAGCAGCTAAAGTTTTTTGGGGCAAAAAGATTCTAAAATTCTAAGTGAGGGGGTTGAAAGTACTGATAAATAAGGATTCTTCCCAAAATACCTCCGAGAATTCCGTGCATTTGTCGAAGAATTATTCATTTTTGGGCTTAGAAAATTCTAAAATGGACTTTCTAAGCACCCCTTCAGAGAATCTTTTGCGTGAGCTAAAACCCTTGCCCATCAGTCGTTGTGGAAATTCTCGTAACGGGTTTGGAAAATTCTAAAAAGATTCATGAGGGGTAATTCTGCCAAGTTCGATCGGACTTTCTGCGACTCTCACTCCTTCCACTTGCCCTAGTTTTTGTACTTGCCCTCGGTAAACGCGTCTTAAAACGGGGGAGTCTGTCAGGGGATGTGTGAGTATGGTTAAAGTGCTTTCTCGCGTTCTAGGGGCATTCTCGCAGGGCTGAATGAATATCTGAGCAACTTGCCCCATGAACGAGTCTTTGCTTACGGTGCTGGTGTCAGCGGTGCGAGAAGGGGAAGGGGGAAAGGTGCGGGGTTGATAAGCTGAAAAATGACTGAAAGCGCTGCTGAGTATGTATTGAAAGGTGCGGGGTAAAGGTGCGCGACTGAGAGGCTAGAAATTTCTTGAAGGCGTTTCTGGGTAGCCGTCAAAGGGTGCGCAATGGGAACTGTTCGGTCAAGGGGCTGAAAAATCGCTAGGAGTGCTTACGGCCAATCGCTTCAAGGTGTTCGGTGGAACTGTTGCATGAAACACTCGCTTTTTGCCGCTTCTCGCTTCTGCGATTGGGTTTGAAACTGTTGCATAGTCCAGGACGGCAGCAGAAAGAGAGAACCTCGCGGCTAACACTCTATGCAACCCCTTGTATCTCGCTCTAGGTATAGCATAGGAACCTCGCGGCTATGGGTTTATGCAACCCCTTTTAGAATTTTCGCTTCAGCTACTCTCTCCCACCCCTAAAAAATTCCTTGCCATCCACCTACGCCTTGCTAGAATGGGGACAAACGTAATCACGAGCAGGGCAACTCTCACATTTTTCAGAGAATCTCTCTCGTCTGGCACTAGCGGCCAATCACTTTCATTTCTTTTCCGAGTTCTTCGCGATCGAGTTTTCCGCCAAAGTATTTCTAAAATTCTGCAACCCTAACTTCCCCACTTGGGCAACAGAGATCCGATTCTCCTGTGAACGTCTCTTGATTGCCCGAAATTAAGCGCATGGACAGAGGCAACCAACACAACATAGTGATACAGCAAGGCGACGACTGGAGTAAGTTGTTAAGTGTTGCATTGCCCAATGGTGAGACGTTGGTGGGATGCACTGGCAGGGCGCGAATTTGCAAGAGTTGGAATGCTGAAGATTTAGCAACACCGATCGCTGATGCGACTGTGACGATAATGCCACCCCTCGAAGTGTTGATCAGGCTACCTAGAACGATTACTCGAAATATTCCAGGTAATTGCAACCCCTCGCAGGTGCCTGATGATTGGTACACGATGGACGCTGCGGAGTTGGGGCGTAAAGTAAAACCGTATGTTTGGGATTTTGAGATTCAGTTTCCCAATGGCGGCGATAATCTCTCTTTGCTGTGGGGATGGGTGCTAGTGCCAGTGGAGGTAACACGTAATGCCTAATTCAACTGGCGTAACTGTAACCGTTGGGGCTGGCGATACTGTAAACGTGTCTATCGCTGATGCCGTAATTATTCGGGATATTGGCAACAGTAGTGAAGGATTAAATTTAGATTCGTTAGCGCCGCTTTCTAATTTGAGCGCATTACGAATAGTTTCTAGAGTTGGCATTAATTACGCATTATCAGATCCAAATAGTGCAGATTCTGTTTGGGCGATCGCTGGCATGACTGCAACTGCTGTTAACGCTGCTACGCCGTTCATTCCGGTACGCAATACAGCGTTTTCTGATGCGGGTTGGAATTGGGTTCGTGGGTCACCGATCTTTTTGGGGCCAAGTGGAACATTGACGCAAACCCCACCAACTAGCGGCTATTTAGTCGTAGTTGCAAAAGTTTTAGATCCGCAAACAATTTTTCTTGAGATAGAGGAGCCGATTGACTTATGAGCACTAACAGATTTTTAGGTTTAGTAAACGGGGTAAAAACTTGGTTTACTGCATTGCAGACAAGCACGGGCGCACCTGATGCCTCCAAAATCATCATGACTGACTCGACAGGTCGCATTGATAGTAGCTTGATGCCCGTTGGAATTGGTGCCGCTACTCAAACCATCCTTGCTTCTGAAGCGTTAGTGGCTGGTGATTTTGTCAATATCTTCAATAACTCTGGCACTCCGAACGTTCGTAAAGCTGATGCATCAAATAACCGTCCCGCAAATGGATTTGTATTAAGTGCTGTTAGTAGTGCCGCTAACGCCACCGTTTTCTTAGGCGGGATGAATAATGCTCGATCTGGCCTAACTCCAGGTGTTCTGTATTTCTTGTCTACAGCAGGCGGTGTAACAACTACAGCCCCTTCGACCGTTGGGCATTTAATTCAAGAAATTGGCGTTGCTTCCAATGCCACGACCATTCAGTTTGATTACGATGCACCTGTCACGATCGCGTAAAACCCCATGCGAGTAAAAGCCTTTCTGGATAATGCTTATAGGTTGATTTTTGCGCGAGATGTTGCCACTTCTCAGCCTATTTTTTATGTTTCTCCATCAGGGAGTGACAGCAATAATGGGCTGACTGTCGGCACGGCATTTTTAACTATCCAGAAAGCGATCGACACGATCGCCGCGATCGATTGCAATGGCTTTGATCCGCAAATCATTCTCGCTGCCGGAACGTATGTTCAACCGGGCACGGGATTGATACTAAAAAACTGTGTGGGTGTAGGTACAAAAGTCGCGATCGTTGGAGACCCGAACAACCGCACAGCGTACAAAATACAAGCTCAAAATGCAGGGAATAGATATGGCATATACCACGCAAGTTCTACCTATTATGAACTCGTAGGGCTAGAAATAGGCGTAAACAACAGTGTATCAACCAATCACAAGTTGTTGTACGTCATCGGGACAAGCATTGGCCTCAATAACTGCTGTTTCCGGGGCGCAGTGCTTGGGCAAACGGATGGCATAGTGCTTAATAATGCGCTGGTAACTTTATCAAACACATTGCGGGTAGAAGGTGCTTGGCGCTGGGTTTTCGACTGCAATGACTCAGAGGTGTTTTTTGATTTCGCTAACTTTACAAATATCAACTCTAGTGGCGGCGCTTCCTATAATGTTTTTCTCAATGGGGTTTTGACGACTGTTATCGTTTTCAATATCACTCATACCGGAACATTTACCGGAAAACGATTTGAGCTGATTGTTGGATACGTTCAAACCTATGGTTTCGGCGCGGGACTGCCTGGGAACTCAGCAGGAACTATTTCTTATCCGACTTCGTAGCAAGCAAATGGATCGTACATTTTGATGATACAAGGTTCGATCGCGCATCTTAAATCTTGCCAATCCAATCAGGCGGTTGGCCTAATTCTTCCATAATGTCCTCAATATTGGCAAACGTTACAGCCCAAGCCATTATGCGATCGTCCATCCCGCTAGTAGCCTCACGGTGTAGTGCGCTAAACTTTTTCGCTTCCCCTACGCCCTCCCAATCGCTAGCATATTCAAAGTCGCCAGACTCTAATTCGTAAGCTATACGATCGGTGTTCACCTGTTTACTACGGGCAGATGTCACGACCACATCAACCTGAATATCATAATTATCTTCTCGCAAGTTCTCAGCAATTACAAGGCCGCCAAAGTTGCTTTCAACAGTTGCCCTAAATGGTTGATAGCGTTCTATTAAGTCACTAGTAATCTCGATCGACCGTGTTAATGACGCTTGATTAGCTTCTGCATATTCGGCCACTAACTTAAACGGTGCTGTTGTTATATCCCATACTTGCGTCACAAAATTATTACTACCTTTGCCGTTGGGGTCAGTGCCCATAATATAATTGTGATTGCGTTTAGGTTGATGCCAAATTGTTAGTGTATCGCCATACTCGATAGATTCAACATTCCAATCACGTTTAGATGCTTCAAGCTGCTCATAATTAAATAGTGAGCCACCTTCCTTGGGAATGCCTAAATTATGCTCACGCTGTAACTGCTCTTCTGTTAGCTTTTCATCTGCTTTAATTTTGGCGAGGCGATTAGGCATTGAACAATAAATCGGATGAGCATACCAATGCAGCAACACACGCGCCCATCCCTCATCATCTATCCAATAGCTAAACCCTGGCCCTTGATTGCCACCATTATTTTTAACAACTTCGATTTCATCCAACAAGTCAAAAGTTAAATCTGACTGCTTCCAAAAAGTTTGGCCGAACCAACAATCTAATCCTTCAGGTGGGATAGTTGTCCCCAATATTCTACGTGCCCTATCTCCCACCATGCTTTGAGCTGGCGTAGCATTACCATACATCTCTTCAATATCAGCAGGGAAGCCGCATTCATCTAAAATTAACCAAGTAACCGATGCCAGCGATCGAGCAGAGTTAGGCGTTGACGGTCTAAATAATAACTCTCCCCCCTTCTCTGATTTCCTTGCCGTTTTACTATCAATCTGCCAACTAAAACCAGATATCCCAGCAGGCATCACACCAACACGGTCACTTAATTTACTCGCTTCCGCCTGCCCCAAGCTAAACGCAACTCCTAAAAACGCGGGATACAGCAACGACTCATGCAGCATCTTACATGAGCACAATTCTGAAAATCCCATTTGCCGTGTTTTTAATGCTGCAATGCCCTTACATTTGTCAATTAAATTACTAAGTTCGATTTGATAATCATAAAGTTCAAATGGGACAAACTCTAAACCCGATCGTACTTGGCAAAGTTTAGCGAAGTCTTCAAACTTCTCAGGGATGCCATAGGGATTATAAACACTTAAATCGGTTGCGCTTTTAGTTGGTTTTAACTCGTCCCTTAGTTTGGCTTTTAATTGCCAGTCTTCAGGTATCGCGAATAACGCCATAACTTATTCCACGTAAAAGCGGTTTGTCTCAGGGTCTCGCTTTAATACAATCCCATAGTTTTTAAGTGTTGCAATTGCCATTGGTAAATCGCTCGTTAACCCGTTAATTTTACTAAGTAATTCCAGTGCTCTCACTTTATCGTAAGTCTTCACCTTCAAGCGTTTAGCAACCAAGCTACTATCATCACCCATTATTTGCGTAGCTTCACCTGATATTTCTTGCACTGCTGCACTGCTCTCGTCATCCCAATCATCACTATCAATAACTGTTGCAATGCCGTCTTTAATAGTGGTAGTTTTTTTACTACGATGGAACGCGATCGCTGCTAACTCTTTAACGATTCTTTCTGCGGTAACTTCACTTGCTTTTCTTTTATTTTCGAGCAATTCGGCAATATAGGCTTGAATCTTGGGCAACCTAAGCAGTTTTGACGCGGAAGAGTCTGCAATAGATCTACTTTTTGCTTTATAGCCAGCAGCTAGATAAGCTTTATACGCATTAGAATCAACGATATATTCTTGACAGAATAGCCGTTGTTGTGGAGTTAATTTATCTGCTGCGGAACTGCTCACGTTTTATTTGATCTCAATTAAGAAAATGCTGAATAACACTAACTTGCGTGTTTACTCGTCGTGCCAATAGTGACACGTGTTACAGGTCATTATATACAGGTTTGCAAAATGTTGCAAATTTGTGAAGCGTTAGGTGTTATGATTTTTGTGACGATTAAATCCAAGTGGAACACAGCATAGGTGCCCCTAGGGGCATTTTTTATGGGCATAGCTAACACATGAGGCAGTTATGAGCAGTAGAAGTATTTGTGAGTTTGTGCGATGTGAGAGCCTAAAGGAAAATGGATGTAGCCGATTCAAGGAGCCTAAAGAAATATGCCCGATCGGCAAGTTTGGGTTTGAGCGAGATAGACAGATTTTTGCTGATGCCGATACCTTTGCCTATGGTGAGTTTGGCGAGATTTACGAGTGTGTCCATGAGAATTTAGTTGCTTATGTCAAATTCTCGCCAGAGCATTTGCTTAATGGGTAGTAAAGTTACAGCCTGCTTTCAATCCACTCCCGCAAAAACCTTCTAACCGTCGCAGTTTTCAGAAATACGTGGGTTGTGGGATTGCCGTCTACATCCTCATAGTTGCCAAGATTCTTACCCTTCAACCCTTTGCAGATTTCTACAGACTTAGTACGTCGCAATTCTGAGACTTCGACGGTGAAGCCTGGTGTTAGGGATGGGATGTCTGCTGCAAATTCTTCAGCCTCTATGCAGGCATCTAGCAATTGTTTTGGACTCATAGTTATACACTCGTAGCGTTTTCAACGATAAGACTTTCTTCAGTACTGTTAGCCCTTCCCTTTCTTGTGAGACGATTCTTTATTTCACTGATATTTATCGCATCACCGGGCTTGCGAGAGATCTCCCATTCATCGTCAGGTATAGGATTTTGAATCCGTTGAATAGCCTTAGCTTCAGCAGATTGCTTTTCCAATATTAGGGCATTCTTTACAACATCCTTGGCAACCCGCGTGTATTCCTGTCTAAACCAATCGGGTAATTCCATATTGTAGTGATAGGCGTATGATGCGGCAAAATTCATCGCTTTTAGGTTCATGCTTGATACTTGACCTCGCACGAATTTGCTAAGCAACTTATTGAATGTTGCCTTACTTTTGGGGAGAGCCATGATTGCGCAATGGGTGCGTAGCAAGTCTTCACAGGTTGTTGCGTCAATATCGAAGTCATCCGCTAGCGACTCAATGGACTCACCAGCGACAAAGCGTTCAAATATAGATTTAGGAAGACGAGCGATCGGGTTCATGTTGACCTCTTTAACTACTCAGATCTGAGTAATTCAATACCAATAGCATTTCCAGCGGCAAAACTCTCTGTAAAACTATCAACCCTCATCCGCTTCCCCTTCTTTGTGAGTCGATACAGTCTACGCCGTGCAAAGCCTCTATCCCCTACGCGCTGTTCACCCCACCGAGATCCGATCGAACCTTCTGCTTCAAGGGCGTAAAGTGCTGGGTATAGTCTGCTAAGTTTTATCCCCGTTGCGTCACTAATTTGCAATCCCGCTAGTTCATTGTTGGGATATAGCGCATCAATGATTAATTGCTTGTGGTTGCCACCTAGCCATCGCTGGATAAATTTAATCGGGTTCATTTGCCAACTCCATCTACAAAAACATTGCTTTCTTTTACCCAATGCTGATCGAACTGGGCAGGCCAATCATCGTATTCTCCTTCGATTTTTACGTTGTCGTCGGAAGGAACGCAATGCTGTAGCCCGTCCTTGTTTTCCATTGTATACATTGCATAGTCGCCAACTAGGCTCGGGACGGCGTAGACACACCGCGAATCCCAAACAGCATTATTGTCGAGATCTCGTAGTCGATAAATCTTACCTACCTCAAACTTAAGCGCTGCTACCTCAACCAGTTCGATCGACTTTCCCAGTACCCAGCCATCGGCGCCCGGAGTAAAACGATAACGTTGACCCTCGATCGGTTTCAGCTTCCAAACCTCATTCACCGGGATTTCATAGCGCCCATTAGCTGACACCAGGAACCAACTATCGCCAAGCATTTTGGCAGTGCCTATCTCAACCATTGCCACCTCGCTTTAACTTCTCCAGAACTTCCGCCTTGAACTTAACCAAATCACTCTCACCCACGCTATCAGCCATGCTGCGAAAATACTGCAATGGTTGCCGTTCGATGCCAGCGATTAACATTTGCAGTTGATTGGCAGGTAGCGATCGGGCTTTTTCGATTATTTCTTCTAGTGGTCTAATCATCGATCTGCTCTCCCTTCGGTTTTTCAATCAAGCCAAATCGCACTTCCAAAATCAGATCGTCAGCTTGCATGTTGTTCCGGAGTATTCCCCCATACAAATCGGCAGCCGTTCGATCATCAATCTTGCAAAAGACGTGAAACCCTATCCATATCTGCCCAAATCCAATATCACGAGGGAAAGTAAAACAATCGCCTCTACATAGATCGTTAAACGGGACTGTTTTTGTTTTCACCGTCACACTCTGGCTAAACTTGCTCAGCATCGATCGTTCCTCCTTCTGATTCTAGTGCTACCCATTGACCCATCCAACCGGGGAAACCTTCCTCGAACATTTTTGGTCGGATTCTCTCAAATCTGTATGGAATGAATTGTTCACAGTATTTAGTTGCCGAAATGTCGCCAGCAACAACAAAGACTCCTGTTTGCAATAAATGCTCTGCATCGACCGGAGGCTCTACCGTGGTATTGATTAAGCTCTGGAAGCCTTGGGCGCTAGCTTTTTGATACTCCTTATATTCGGCACCCCAAAGACCGCTACCCACAACAACTATCGTCAAACGGTCAGTCTCACCCCATCAAATTCGCTTCAACCCTCATAGATCGTCCCTCCCTTGTTTTCCTTTTGAACTGCTAGCCAATCAGTGAATCGTCGAAAGCGCCATGGCTTCTGCACAATACCAACAGAAATCACCTTGGCATTAATACTATTAGCATCCAAGCAAGCTTGAATTGGGCAAGGCTCATTATTGAACGCAATCAAATCGTGTGCCGTGGCATTGTACTTGCGAATATACTCATCAGCTAGGCCGTCTTCTAAGATACATTCACTGTGCCGACCGTCCAATTCTATCTCTACAAATAGCGCGTCATCGTTTTTGAGTTCAAGCATCGATCGTTCCTCCTGTTTTAGATTTATCACTTTTCTTTGGCCTTCCCGCCCCTGGACGCTTCCCGCCTCGTTTCTCAATTTTGGGCTTGCGAGTTACTAACGCAGGGGGCCGCCCTTCCGGGAAGCACTTTTCTTCGAGAATCATGCTGATGAGTTTTGATACACTCAATCTGTACTTAATAGCCAGCGCTTTTAACGCCAGATCTAACGCATCGTCAACAATAGCAGAGACGCGCTTCTGTTTTGTCGGCATAGACCCCCTAAATCAAACTTGAACTTCCATATCATAACACCAAACAAATCAAAAAGTACATCTCTTTTGAATAGACTCTAATAGGCGTATTTCCCTATCCGCATAGACAAAAACCAATATCAAAACTATAGGCACTTTTGATTTTACGTGTTAGATTGTTTTCAGTGAGGCGCAAATCAATCAGTGAAGCACCAAAATGTAACACCAAACGCCTCAATATAAATCAGGTTTCGCCAGGTCTCGTGGAATAGAGCACAGACAACAGACACAGCGGATCTGGCATTTTCTAATCGCAAAGTAAACAGGAGTATTGAGTTATGAGCGGCGACAAAGTGAAGGTAATGGTCAAGTTTACGGCTACGGCTTCAATGGAGGTTCCCTTATCTTGGCTTGATGCCGATGACTCTGATTTACAAGATCCAGACGAAATAAAAAAAGCGGTTAGAGATTGGGCAATAGATAACTTTGGGCCTGGTGTTTACCACTCCGATTACACAAGTAAAAGCCAAGTCATTTGCGTCCGCAGTATGCCAGCCGATTTAGAGGTTTGGGATGAGATGGAATACTTGGTGGGAGACGAAACAGAAGAGGTTGGTTAACCCCATACTCACAGCGCCATGGCGGATAAACACCGTCCAGCGAGTCAGCGTCTGAACACATGCCCTAGCTTTGGTCGGTTAGGGCTTTCATCAACTACTCAATACACAGGAGAAAAACGTAATGCTTGCACTCGAAACACATCGTACTATCACCGCTACTGCATCCCCTATTGTCGCTGGCATCAATGGCGGTAAAGATGGCGGAACTTATGGATTCTTGCCTATTGCTACGCCAAGCCGTTTTGACATTTGGTGCAACGACCCAGGATATACGCCACCTGAACCCGAACTCGAATCAAACGATCAGCTAATTGCTGACATCCAAACATGGGTGGAAAACACGGAGGATGACCTGGAGCCGCCTATTGAAGATTAATTTTCTCCTAATTCGTAACACTTAACAACACATCAATCCCATGAAAAAGCTAGCATTTCTCTCAATCGCTCTTCTATCCATCCCTACTGCTACTCTATCCCTCCCAGCACTGGCTCAGTCAATGCCTGCCAAGGATAAAAGCTGCATCCAAAGGGCGCACAATGCCAGGGTCAAAGCCAAACGGTCTATTCATGCCCGTACAAAAGCAGGGGCCGATCGTGCTTGGCTAGCTGCGGTCAAGGCTTGCCCTAATGAGGCATTGTTCAACCCTGGCAAAATTGGATCGCCATTGCGGGCAACAACTGGCAGCGGGTCTCGATAATTTCTAACAAAATAGGCAGATCGCTAGGCTTGAATCAGCGATCTGCCCTGACCAACACATCAAGCTACACAAAAGAGCCATGATCAAACATTCTACACGATTCAAGATTCTTCTCCCATTGTTTGCTGCTGCCAGCCTATGCGCTGCATGTTCAGATCAGATTCCAGATGTCACAGCAGGCAATCCCGCGCCCACAAAGCAACAATCAGCGATGGTTGAGTGCCTAGAGAAAAAACATCAATGGATTTACACAGATGGCGGGTCTCAGGGCTTTTGTTCGCCGCCACCTCAAACCAATACAGCGCGGGGCAACTGATATGGATTTGTACTATTACTTCTTAATCACCTGCCTGATACTAGCGATTCCCGTGATCGCCCTTACTTCATTTAAGTAGCCCGTTTTAAGTCGAGTGTTCCCGTTGTGTCCTTTACCCTTCCCTTCACAGCCATGATTGGCCTAGCTTGCGAACTTAATTTTACCCGTCGTGCAGATTTGTTTGATTGGCGCGATTTACCTGAGAGTCTACAAAAAGCTATGTTTGAATCGTGGGCTTGGCAGAAAACAGGCGATTCGGCATGGCTAACTATTGGCAATGGTTTTAATCCGCTCTTGCAGGAAGATAGAAGAAATCGGAAAAACGTAAACAAAAGGATCAGAATTATGGATGCGAAATTACAGCGGTTTACTGCTATATGCCGTGAGCTTGATATTGATTCAAACAAGCTGATGTCTTCAAACATGCCAGTATTGCCTGGATTGCTGAAAGAATGGAACGATGGCCAGCTAGACGATATTAGGCTGACGAGGATGCTTCGTAATTTGGCAATATTCAACCCAGGTATCAAGATTGACGGGTGATTATTCCAAACATTCAGACAGCCTAGCGATGAGCAGCTTAATGTCATCAGGTTCCCAAACTGCAAAAAGTTGCTCTTCCTCATAAAGCCCATCACGCTCGACCACATCAAAGCAAACGGGCACCGAAGCCCCTGCCATCAGGTCATCTTCTACAATTTCATCAAAATGTTTATCGCCTTCACATGGCGCGATGGATGAAGCTAAATCAACAGAGTACCAATCTAAGTCTTCTAAAGTCTGTCCTTTAATTTCAAGACGACCGAAACAATTTGGCTCAAATTTGGAATAAAGGGTATTTATCGGCAAAGCTAAAAACGTCTTTCTGTCTACAATCTTCATCTGGCTTCTCCATCATGCAACATCTTTCATAGATTCTAGCCTGAAACTAATCGACAATTATTGCCCAGTCGCCAAGCACGATCGGGCTTTTTTATGTCAAGTTTGCGCCTGATCCGCCAAAACGCGATACGATGGATGGTAGAAAATGTAACACCAAACAACTCACCCAAAATTTTAGGAGTTCTTCGCACATGCTTAAGTCGATCGGCACATACTCAATGACTTCAGGCCGCCCAGAGTCGGTAAGGTTTACAGAGGTTTCTACAAAAAAGATTGTTCGGATTGCTGACTCAATCGGGCAAAACGAAGACGGCATCACGACTCTAATAGTGGAAGAGCCAAGCATTGATTATTTCAACGCTCTAAATCTTCTTGTCGATTTTGTTGTTGATACTGGCGACTTAGGCAGCAAATGGACAGCCGCAAAAGTTGAATCGCTCAAAATAAAATGGGATTGGAACGATAGAGACGAAAAGTGGTTCTACTCGATTAGTGTATCTATCAAAAAGCCTATCCAATCTGATGACGCGATTCCCTTGGTGCTATCGTTTGGTTTGTCGAAGATTCGTGATGAAGATTTGCCCCATGAAGTGCAAGGCTATCTCAACACTATTTATGATGAGGCTTGGCTCTACACCAAAGGTAAATTCGAGGGTGGCACTCAGGGTAATTTACTTGATGGCGCTACTGCTGCGAGTGCAAATAGTGAACCCAGCAACGTCGTGGAAGATGAAGAGTTAGAGGATGCGGAGTTAGAACCTGATACAGTGAAGGAGCCTGTGCTAGCATGATAATTGTCTAGTACAGATGCAACACCACTAAGCGAGAGATTCAGTCAAGCCGTGTCTCTCGCTTTTTTGTTTGCTTGTTTATTTGTCGCCTAATCCTGAATCTCTCATTTGGGATAGAATCACGTTAACAATTTCATCTGCAAAATTGTTTTCGTCTGGGCAGTTGCAAGTAGATTGAACTTGAATTTCATTGTTCAACCGTGCCTCATGCTTGAGAAGTGTCTTAGCAATAAGGTTGACTGAATCAGCCGCCGCTTTATCTACCCTGGAAATTGCAGCCCATACAGCAGAAAGTAAAAGCCACGTCAACAAGTTACTGATAACCAGCACGGCTAAACAAGCAAGCACA
>JACCDR010015547.1_pt1 | contig 12707 bp, 13 predicted proteins | sample 7446431 | NCBI WGS metagenome assembly JACCDR01 (sample SAMN15323443, study PRJNA562643) | freshwater metagenome | isolation source: river surface water | place: USA:Blue River Watershed | collected 2017-08-17
CAGATCCAGCATTACAGTTACCGCTGAAGGTAAAGCCTATAAGGTAGACGTCGATTCAGGAGAAAACACATTTACTGGCACCGACCAGCAGATTGAAGATCTCTTTACTAAAATATTCGACGGGTATTATCGTGATGACGTTCAGCCTCGCCATATAAACAAAGCACTGCAGTACTCTGAAGATATTAACGACTTTGACGAAACGCTTGAGTACTACGTGGATCGTACTGCTGCCAGAACAAATCGTCAGGAAGCAGTTACCGAGTCAAGTATGCGTGCTCTTTCTGATATTGTTCAGGATGCAGATCTGCATCATGAAATCGACGATGCTGACGAACAGGAACTTATCAATAAAGACGTTCTTGAAGAAATGCCACTGCGGTATGATTCGTTTATGGGAATGGACCCAGGTGTTTATGTGGACAGTAAAGCACAGAAGAACGCAGGTAAACAGCGTGTTCCTGTGGCAGAGCATGGCAACTGGACTACCTATAAGGTCAAAGAAGGTTACATGGCGTACGACGATGAAACCGGAGAAGCTATTGCTACGGTTGAAGGTCATGTAGTTAATGGCTGGTTTAACGTTGACGTTACTGCGTCAAGCCGACATGTTAAAGGGGTGGTCTATCAGGTATTCATGGATATAGTTAATGAAGAAGGTACTCCTATCCTGAGCGGAAGACTGCAGTCAGATGATGCGATTAAGTTCTGGAAAAGACTTATTCAGACGCACAAGGTTTTTATAGTAGCCAACGGAGAAGTACTACAGGCTGCATCACCCGAGAAGTTTCATAAGTACTGGAGCGATGAAGAGGGTTCACCTCAGTCAGAGTTTCAGCTTCTTCTTGTACAATAAGGAAATTGTATGATTATCTTTTTTATGTTAGTACTGATGTTTCAGCTGAAACATTTTCTGTGTGACTACCCGTTACAGAACACATATATGCTGGGTAAATTTAAAGAGAAGGGGTGGGAGCTGCCCCTTACTGCACACGCAGGCGTACACGCTATCGGTACTTTTCTGATTGCGTTGTACTTTGGCTTTCTTCCTGCTCTGGGTGTATGTGCGATTGACTTCGCTGTGCACTTCATTGTAGATAAGATCAAGGTAGAGGCGGCCCGAGGGACTGCCAGTACTGAGCCAAAGTTCTGGTGGTATCTGGGTCTCGACCAGATGGCACACCACCTTACCCACTACGCAATCATTGCTATTCTGATTCTTCTATAAATAAAAACGACGCTATATGCGTCGTTATTTTTTTGAAACAAAGAAACTATTTTTGGTATAATACCTCAGCTAAGAAACAATAAGGGAATAAGATAATGGCAAAGGAAAAAAAGAGTTCAGTACTTGCTGCACACGGTGTACAGCAGCTTACTGAGTATCAGCACGCACGTATCCGTACTGAAATGTATCTGGGTTCTAAATCAGAACACGAGCAACCAGTACTGCTATTTGGTACTGAAGGTTATAACGTAATGAACCTTAAATGGGTTCCCGCGTTGCTGACGTCGTTTCGTGAAATACTGGATAACTCTCTCGATGAATTTGTTAAGGCAGGGATTAAGTCTCCGGTACTTCGCGTCACGTATAATCCAGAGACTCTGGAATTTGAAATCAGTGATAATGGTCGTGGTATTCCCATCGATTTTGTACCAGAGACGCAGAAGCACGTGTGTACAATGGTGCTGACTGAAATGAAAACCGGACGCAACTTCAACGACGACGAGCGTAACAACGTTGTCGGTATGAACGGTCTGGGTGGTTCAGTTGTAATGATCGTCAGCGAAAAGGCTGAGATTGAGATTCACCGTTCAGGTCGTCCATACAAGACTGACAAGTCTAACAACGACTACGACGGAACGTACAAGTTCACTCAGAAGTTCAGTGAAGGAACCCAGATGTTCCCTGAGCTGAATATTGAAGAGCCTGCTATCCGCAAGGTGAGTACTGATAAAACAGGAACTACAGTTAAGTTCAAAATCAGTAAAGAGGTATTCCACACTCATACTTTACCAATTGAGCTTGTTTATAGTATCCTGAAAGAGATTGCTGCTGCTAACCCTGCGTATAAGATCTACCTCAACGGTGACAAGATTGATGTTCCTAAGAAAGGTCTGTTTGGCTCAGCTAAAGTTATGACCCTTGCGGTTCAGGACGAAAGCACAGGCTTTAACAGTACTTTTACTGTTGTTCCTAACGCAGTTTCTGGTCTTTCCAAGAATATTCATTCACAGGGTCTGGTGAACAACGCTCCTTCTCTGGAAGGTGGTACACATCTCGATACGTTCCAGCAGAGATTCTCGCTGGGTATTATTAAAGTACTGGAAAAGGAATCGAAGAAGCGTAAGCTTACTCCTAACCGTTCTGATGTTGAGGAAGGTCTGCTCATCTATAACGTAACCAAGATGAACACCCCTACATTTAACTCGCAGATTAAAACTAAGCTTACTAATGAAAATGTGATTAAGCCAGTTCAGAACGCAATGAGCGATGAGTTCTTTGCAGAGCTGGTAAAGAAAAATAAAGAATGGGTTGATGAAATCTTTGCCCGCTGTGCGGAACGTACCAACAAGAAAGATGCTGATGAAGATCGCAAGATGGCTAAGCGTCTACTGCGTGGTAAGGTTGCTAAGCTGCGTGACGTGAACGATACAGTACCGCGTAGTGAATGTATTCTGCTGATTGCAGAAGGTGATTCAGCGGTAAGTTCGATGACGGCAGCACGTGATTCAAGTATTCACGGTATTCTGCCTCTGCGTGGTAAGATTCAGAACGTAAACGGAAAAGAAAAGATCAAAGACCTAATGGGTAAACCGGATAAGCCGTCTGCTATCCATGATATTATGGCATCACTGAACATTATCCCCGGTGAAAAACTACAAAGGGAAAATCTTAATTTCGGTAAACTGTACATCTGTGCAGATGAAGATGAGGATGGTAAAAACATTGGTGCACTGGTGGTGAACTTCTTCTACAAGTTCTGGCCTGAATTGTTTGCCGATGAAGATAATCCGTTCATTTATATTTTCAAAACCCCGTTTATTATTCTGGAGAAAGGTAAAGAATCCCGGTACTTCTATGGACATAACGTACATGAATACAATCCTGAAGAATGGAAAGGATGGAAAGCTACTCGTGCTAAAGGTCTCGGTACTTTAGAAGTAGATAACTTCAGGGATGCATTGTCTAACGGTGTAGCGATTGCTATTACCGACGACGGCAACCTCGGTGCTACGCTCGATCTTATCTTCAACAAAGACCGAGCAGACGACCGCAAAGAATGGACTAAAGACCAGGACTAATCACTAATGGGTCACAGGATGTGACCCTGTATCTAAGAGGCAATGGAATGCGTAAATCAAAGAAAACAACCCAAGAAGTAGTACCTAATGCACTACAGCTACTGGACTATAAAAGTTCAGACTATATCAATCAGTCATCACTGGAATATGCTCTCAGTACTTTTGACCGTGCCCTTCCGGGAATTGATGGATTTAAAAACTCACAGCGTAAGGCAATCTTTACCCTGAGTAAGATTTCAGGTGAGATCAAAACCGTATCGTGTGCCGGACGTATGATCAGTGATGGTATCTACCTTCACGGTGATGCATCCGCTTCCGGTACTCTGCAGAACCTTGCAAGTCCGGTTGTGAATAACTATCCGTTAATCGGTAAACGCGGCGGCTTCGGTACACAGGTTAACCCTGAGCCAGCAAGCCCGCGTTATACGTACGTGAAGAAAAACAAACTCACTGAAGCGTTAGTACTGCGAGATATGGACGTCGTTCCTATGCAGGAGAACTATGACGGCACTACCACTGAACCTAAGTTCTTTCTCCCGCTGATCCCGCTTGCTCTTCTGGGTGTTGATGGAACTGCAACAGCGTACAAGAGCTTTATCTTCCCGTACCGAATGAATGATATTATCGATAATACCATTCGTGCAATTGACGGCGAAGAACTTGCAGTGATGCAGCCTTATTACGCCAGCTATGGTGCAAACGACTACGTAGAAGACCGTGGCGAAGGTAAGTACACTTTCTTTGGTAAAGGTGAAGTGATTGATGCCAGTACTGTCAGAATTACCGGACTGGCTCCACGTATGAAGCTAGAGGCATTTATCGATACTCTGATTGAAATGCAGGATAGCGGTAAGGTAAGAAGCTACAGTGATGACAGTTCCCGTAAAGTGGATGTGACCATTAAACTCCCACGGGGCACCTCTGCGAACTGGAAAGAAATGGACATCATGGAGTACTTCAATATCAGTACTAAGCTTGCTCATACTATTAACGTACTGGGCGAGAATGGTAAGGTCAAGAGCTACGATGACGTTCGGAATATCATCACCGACTACATTGAGTTCAGGATCAAGTACTACGTTAAACGCTACGAAAAACTACTGAATGATGCAGAGACTGAGGTACGTTACAAGCTTCTGATTAAGGAGTGCTTCGAAAACGACATGATGATGAAAATCAAGTCCTTTGAAAACCGACAGGAGATGGTTCAGTTCGTTGAATCACTTAATGAAGAAATCGAGGCCAGTACTGAAAACGTACAGAGCATTGTTAACTTCCCTAGTTACAGGTGGACAAAAGAAAACTTAGTCAAGGTTCAGGAAGACATTGAACTGGCACTGAGTAAAATTGAAGAGTATAACGATTTGCTTCAGAACCCGGAGAAAATCTGGGCAGTGTACAGGGCAGAGCTGGTTGAGCTTCGTGAAATGAACATCGTTTATACCGACGACGAGTAATATACAAGGACGCATAACGCGTCCTTCTTTTTTAAATAAGAGCCATAAATACCTCAAAGCTTTTACTTTTGGAGAATACTATGGCAAACTTCGAACCCAAATGGGATTTGATCGCTGACGACAACACTATACAAGAAGGGCAATCTACCTATTTCAGACTGAGAGTGTCAAAGAACAATAATTCAGACAGTACTTCTTATAAACTGGCACAGAATGAAGTTATCCAGTTTATTTTTACGATAACAGGTTCAGGTGAAACGCTGGAAGAGCGTGACTTTGTTATTACAGCGGGTGAGAAGCTATCCTATATGGTTAAGCTCACTGACCTGAATACTGGCTCTGCCCGTACACAGGGGACTCACCAGATAAACTTCAGTACTAAAGAATACCAGCTCAGTGGTGATTACCTTGATGCGTGGTTCTTTAAGATAGAGTGCGTTCAGGATGGTGTATGGGACGGCCCGCAATCTCTGCGTTTCAACATAGACACCATCTCCGTCATCAGTACTGAAGATGACCAGATTATCTCGAATATTCCGGCAGGAAGTACAGGAGTAAGTACTCAGGTTCTGAACTACAGTACTGCCAATGAGGTCTGGCTTACGCCGGATCTTAAAACGCACGGTAACAATCTCTATACTATAGGTGGTGTGGGTTACGGTTCAGAGAGCAGGTTATTTGTTCAGGCGTACGGCAACAGTACAGTACTGAATGGTGTACCAAGCGTCTATATGCCTGCGTATGAGGTACTGGAGATTACAGAAGATGAGATCCCGGATGAACACATTACCGGTGCAGGAACGATTCTGCTGCCGGACTTAAGCACAGGAGCAACAGAAGAGATACCTCTTTTAGTGAAAGACCCTGCCGGGAACCTTATCGGTACTGGGATGAAATTCAACACCAATAACGGTCAGATTGTTCAGACTATGCTGTATGACTCTGAGCCAGTTGATGCTTACATCAAGATTGGCATCACGTCAGTAAAGGGGAAAGATACAGATGAGAATTCTGGATTTTATCCGGGTAAACGTTTCAGGGCGTATAACACGTGGATTGCACCGGATGATGTCTCCGACTTCTATGAAGTCCCTGAGCCTGGTCATCTTTATCAGCTCAAGGACACCAGCGTATATCCTTACGTGGTAAGTCAGGATGACGTTGAGGGAAGAGCAGTTACCGTGTTTGAATCTTCCAAGTGGTACAACTTAGGAAAGTACAGTGATGATCTGGGTGCCGGGATTATTGGAAGTACTCGTATTTTCAGGATATTACTCAATGACAACTCAGGCACAGATATTTCATTCGAAACGGATTCTGATTTAGGTCAGATTCACGTAGGGGAATATTTCGGTCATACTGTATATCCCAAGATTGTGGCAAGTGGTTCAGACTTAATTACCTACACAATTAAAGAGGACACTTCCCCTGACGACATTACCAAGTTTAATCTGGACTTAAGCTCAGACGGAACGTTAATCGGTACTGCATATGCTGCCAGCAAAGACTTTACTGCAAATGATGACATTCCTCTTGAGTTTGATGTAGTGGCTACTGGTAAAAACGGCAACAGTATTACCCAGCGTTTCAAGATTAGACTAGTCAGGGGATTCGGTCAGAACGTAATTTCAGCCAGCATATTACCTGCTCTCACCCTTGAGCGACAGTGGTTCAGAATGATTGCCAGTGCAGCGTTCAGTACTGCTATCCTGTACAGGGAATCCGATCCCCGGTATGGTGTAAGAAGATTGCCCAGGATTATGCTTAAGGAGAACTACACGGATACCTCTCTGCCGTGGGAAGGTATAAAGAAAACGATAAAGGATTTGAGAAATTCCATTATCGATCCAGTGAACGGTGCTCCTACGCCGACCGGGTCATTTCGTTTAGTACTGGGTAATTACAAGGTCAGGTCAGCACTTGATAACGCAGGAAACGTACTGTACGATGTTCTGTACAGAGAAGTTCATCCGGCAGGAACGCAGGTGCCACTCAGCATGAGTCCTATGGTATACACCGATTATTCAACATCGGGCATCGCTGAGATACACGGTCTTCGTCAGAACATATATACAGTACTGGGAGAGGATACGACCAACCTTCTGACTGACCCTACGGATCTGAATAATCGGGGAGTTGTCGTTGACGCAATCAGTGGATTGTCAGACGAGATGATTGATACTGTTCCCCGATTCATGAATCACCCTTACGTAGAAGGTAATATCAAAAGTGAATATTTCCCTTGTATAGTAGTAGCGTATCTTGCGGCTGGACAGGGAGAACAGTTCTTTAACACCCTCCTTCAAAACAACGAACACAAAGAAATGCTTAATACTGAGTTTGAAGTATCTGGCGTTGAGTTCAGTTATTTTGTTCAGGACAACAAACGATATAAGGAAGACATTTTTATTGCTGCACTGAAAGTTCCCAATTTATACAAATAAGAGGTTATATGTTTAATCCATTTTTTGACGCAAGTGCGTTAACATTACAGGAGCTGAACGACAAGATAGACGAAATCTCTGTGCGGATCAGCTCCGCCAGAACAGCTGGCATTTCACATGACATTATTCAGACTATGCAATCTGTTATTATGGCCTGTGAAGATGAAATTCAGCAGCGTGCCGGAAAGGCACAGCTGGATGCTATTGAGAAAGAAAAAGACAACTGCGTCTTTGACACAGAAAGTTATTTAAATTCATCTACAGATAAGAAAAATGAAAGTACAAGGAAATCGATTTATAAACGAGAATGGTGATGTCAGACTTGACTTAAATGCTGTGGTTTACGCACTGAACTGCGGCACAGACATCAAGTACATTCAGCTGAACGAAGAAGACGAGCACGAACGCATTAAGTTCAATACTAACTGCAAAAAGTTCGGACTCGAAGAACGTATGCTGGATTACACCGTTGACCATCAGAACAATCACGAGTTATGGAGATACGATCCGGTATACGACAAGATAAACTTACAGGACTTCTTCCTTAACCTCTGTACTGATGATGAGGGAAGGGAGCGAGTACTGTTTGAGCTTAAGCTGTACGAAACTTACAACATGACTAAACTTCTGAGGTGTATGATATGGCTCGTTGATTATCTGGAAGAGCACAATATATTCTGGGGATTAGGTCGTGGTAGTTCAGTGAGCAGCTACTGTCTGTATCTCATCGGATTACACCTTGTTGATTCTGTTAAATATGATTTAGATGTAAACGAATTTTTGAAATGGTAGTAGAAATTGTGGTATAGTATACCCAAGTTAAGGAAAGGGAATTTTTATGAAGAAACATACCACCTATCGTGGTCAATCAATTGACATGGAAATGTTAAAGTTCAACCATCAGACCAGCGTTGCTTTAGGTAATGCTAATATGAATGCCCGTGGTGATCTTATCGGACGTGGCGGAACTGTAATTAAGAAACGTGAACAGTTGATGGCTGAACGGGAACTGGAAATGCAGAAGCCTGATATTAGTCCTGAGCATACCAGTCACTCTACTGCACCACAGATGGCTGACCCTATGGATTTTGCTGATACTGGATTTGATGATTCCCAGTTTGAGTTTTCTCCTGAACCGGAAGAAGCTCCGAAGAAAGCTCCGGTTAAGCGAGCAAAAGTACTGAAAGATGATTCACAATCTGAATAAGGATAATTCAATGGAACTGAGCGTACTTAATGCGTGCCAGGGTAAAGTACTGGTAACGGAACTGGACATTGGTGAACAGGTGCTTGAATCCGGTATTGTACTGCGTGACGATAACGGAACAACACGAGGGGTACATAGTCGTTGGGCTAAAGTATATTCGGTCGGTGACGACATAACTGAGCTTAAAGTCGGGGACTGGATTCTGATTGCACACGGAAGATGGTCTCGTACTATTACCGTAGATGAAGTATCACTGAACCTGGTTGATTACCCAAAAGGTGTATTAGCCGCCGCGAAAGAACGACCCGAATTTCTGGGTCTGGGATATTAAAAATAACGAAGCCCTGTATATCAGGGCTTTCTTTTTGGACATACTTTTATGAGCTGGACAGATGATGACAAGTTCAACTTCCATGACGTTGAACTGAAAAGCACTAACGCTTCGGGTCTTTTCTATCTACGGATACCAAAAAATCCCCCGCTAACCTATGAGGTTAGTGCGAAAACATTCAAAGAATTACTGGTAGTAACTGCAAACGCTGCATTAGGTTCATCATCTAATTCACTCGCTGAAGAAAGTTTTGATTTTATGATAAACCAGGTAGAGAAAGACGAAAACATTTTTACCGCACTCCTGCACAAGGAATGGGTATGCATTAATACAACAAAGGAAACTAAATGACCACACTATGGACTGAAAAATACCGCCCGAATACTATGGGTGAATACGTGTTTAAGAATGATGCATTTCGTCAGAAAATGGATGAATGGATTCGGACAGGACAGATCCCACACATTGGCTTCTTCGGACCCGCCGGAACAGGAAAAACATCAGCAATTAAAGTACTGGTCAACGGGCTGGTGGAAAATAATTTCGTCGATCCTTCTGATGTAACTATCCTCAATATGTCCGACGAAGGTATGGATGCAGTCCGTGATAAGATTGATGCTGCTGCACGTCTTTCTCCGTTTGGTGACTATCGCATCTTTGTTCTGGAAGAGATGGAGCAGATGGGTCACAAGGCTCAGGGTTCTCTTAAGCGTATCATGGAGGATTATCACGAGAATGCTCGTTTCATTCTTACATCAAACGAACCACATAAGATCCTTAAACCTATTCTGTCTCGTGTTCAGACTATTGTCATTGAAAAACACGACCAAGATGATTTTACTACCCGTATCATTGAGATCCTTATCAATGAGGGTGTTGAGCTGGATACGGATGAAAGTCTTGCTCTGGTGGATAAGTACATCAAATGTACCTTCCCTGATTTCCGTAAAACCCTGAACACGTTACAAAGTTCAGTAGTTGATGGTCGTCTGGTTAAGCTGGAAGAGTCCATTGACAGTACTGCAAGTTACCGGGCAGCAATCATCGACGCCCTGACCGCTGGTAATATTCGCCAGATGCGTGAACAGATTGTACAGAATATTCCTGAAGATGAGATCGACGGATTCTTTTCTTTCCTGTATCAGAACGTGGAAATGTTCACTAATGATGATATTAAGGAAATGAAGATCAAAATTAAAATTCGTGATGCGGTAGTTAAACAGGCGTCAGTATCCGACCGCGAGATGAACCTGTCCGCACTACTGTGCGAAATTGACCTTATCTGTATCGACCAAATGTAAGAGAGCTATGACTATTAAACAAAAAGCAGTACTGATAGATTGTGATGAAATTCTACTGAACCACTTAGGTGGTTTTAAAAGTTACGTCGAAAAATATCACAACATTAAGACGCAGGGTATTCCGGTTCAATACAACTTACAGGAGTGGTTACAGTGTTCTCGTGAGCGGGTCATGGAGCTGCTGGAAGAATTTAACTTCAGGTCATACGAGTTCGGGCTTCTTGAGCCTATGGACAGATACGTTGTTGATCGAATGCATTATCTGCGTGCTATGCACCCTGACGTTGCCTTTATTATTGTTACAAAAAGCGGAACATTCGGGCACGCTGAAGTACTGCGTAAAGTGAATCTTCATAACGTATTTGGTGATATCTTCGACGATATTATTATTCTTGAGCAGAATCAGTCAAAGAAAAGTACGTATATGAAGCTTGCGGTAGAATATGACATTGTGACAGTCATTGATGACTACCTCGGGAACATCGACCACGTAATAGAACTGGGTCTGGACAATGTAGTACTGGAATGTCCGCACAACGTAGAAGCAAAGGGAACCGGAAGTTACAATTTCATGAAGAACTGGTGTGAGATTGCAGAACATATCACCTTTAAGATTGATGGCTGTTATTGGTAATACCAACAGTAAATAAGGTATATTACTACAACAGGGAAAATATACATGGATAGTTCACAAGCAGTTCAGAATCTCTATGACCGGGACGGATTACTCGATATCCTTCTCGGTATTGAAGAGTATTTTGACAATATGGATATATATGCATATAAAAACTGGATCTACGGTGAAATTGTAGAGGGACCAATTGTCAGTAAGTACTGGGTTGAAATTACGCTTAAGTACGATCACGACACTTTCCCCGATCCGATTGCAACCAAGATCCTTGAAAAACAGGGTACTAAAGTGTTCGTCCGCCCGGACTGGGAAGTGTCGCCTATTGCACATCCCCGGAGCATGAACGACATGCAGAGTGTACTGGGCAATAACTCAAGCGTACTGAAACCAAAGGATGAACGTAAAGCGATAATTCTCTATAAGTTTCAGATCCCACGCCGACTGGTTAACCCGGAAAGTTTCGACGAATACAAACTGTTGGTATCTGAGCTGAATACCAGCAGCCCGGATGACGATGCTCCAGCTCCGGCAGAGCCTGAACAACAAGAGCAGGATCAGGATGACATTCAGTTCGATGACGACCAACAGGGAGGTCAGCAATAATGACTAAGCGTATATATGAGCGGGCACTTCGACCACTGGCTCTGAAGGATTTAGTTCATCCTATCATCAGTGTAGATGAATACACGCCCAAAATTGACCAGAACAATATAGTAGTACTGTTTCAGGTACTGGACAATTTTGATGCCGCATACGATCTCAGTTCGTTTATTGAACGTTCTCCGGTAGACGTGCTCGATACTGAAGCAGCTGAAACACCTAATGTGGACGGTCGCTATCAGGTATTTGTTGAGTTTGAACGCACTGGGGAGTTTCCAAGTAAGCTGACTACCCTGATCAAATCAATTGAAAACATATGCCCGAATCCCGGCTGGAAGCTTCAGCTGTTCGGTGTAAACGACCCGATTGATATGGATGTTGATAAGATCACAAACGACATTGAACTCAGTACTGAAAAAGAACTGAAGGAGTTCTTTGATTACGCTGCGGTAAACGTAGAAGTCATTACCGAAGGTATTTGTATCAAAAGCGTACACGGTTCAGTACTGAACTATAAGCTGGGTTCAGGTGTAATTTCAGAGTCCTTTGTCAAGTCTTTACTGGAATCTGATACCTCACTGGATACAACCCGCCTCAGTTCAGTACTGGGAGAATGCTATGACGTTCTGCGTTCAGGCAATGAGTACATAGTAGGCCATAACGGCAAATATGTAATCTTGAGGTAATTATGCGTGTTCTTAATATGCTACTGGCACTGCATGAAACCACGCAGGTAGTTAATCACAGACCCGGCAATCCGGGACTGGCGAGGCGGTTGTATACCTACCGCTATGAAATAGGCAGGATTGGGAAACAGTACGACGATATTAATCGCAGAGATGTCAGTACTGTTATGGTTCTCAGATCCTATCTTGCCCGGAAAGTCTACATAAACGAAAAGAAACTCAGGGGTCGGTATATGCTCGACGATACCTACCAGGCTGAACTTGCGTTTACGCGTGGACTCTGGCGGATCTTCTGTGCTGAAACCTTCGGCTGTCTTATGCCTGAACTTCCTGTACCGGAGACTTACGACGAACTACAGCGTATTTTCGATAGCAGCAAGTATCATAAAGAAGAGTTTTGTCTTTATAATACAGTAAAGGAAGCAGTCATTCATAATCAGATCGTGGAGTCTGGTATGTGCAGCACCATGAAGGACTTTGACCTGTACTGTTCGCTCCCAGGAGAGCCTGGGTGGACTTCAGTTCAGCACGGTGCCAGTCTGTCAGATGGCAGAGAAGAGTCCTCACAGAGGCTTATACAGGCCAGTTTAGGCATGTATAAGTACGACTTTGAGTCATGCCCCGAGCCGTATCAGAATTTCTGGAAAGAGCGGGCGATGAAGGCAATGAATAAAGCCATTGCTTTACTTGAGGAACCCTATATACTCAAATTCAGAAACGCTACTATGTACGAATTCTCTCCCC
>JACCDR010777654.1_pt1 | contig 12704 bp, 17 predicted proteins | sample 7446431 | NCBI WGS metagenome assembly JACCDR01 (sample SAMN15323443, study PRJNA562643) | freshwater metagenome | isolation source: river surface water | place: USA:Blue River Watershed | collected 2017-08-17
GAGCGTCCGTGAAGAGAGGAACTGAAAGACCGAGATCCGATATAGCTCGCCAGCTGAGTGATCTCGACCCTGCAACCAAACCTTCCGTGTCACGAGTCAACGCTTCCGCCAGTGTAACCGCCGAGTCCGACATTCGGATACTCCGCGGACGGCGTGTGTTGCCTCGTGTCGCGGTTCAAGCACGAGACGAGCGCCACAGTGACTGACTACAACACGCCACCGGAAGGTATCGACCCCGACGCCGTCGCGGTCCGGGCCGGGCGGCGCGGAACCCCGTACACGGACGTCCACGACTGGGTCACATTCTCCAAGATCTCCGCGGAGGCGAAGGCCCTGTACGTCATCTACCGCGCCCACGTGAACCGGGCCCGCGGTGACGACCTGGTGTGGACTAGTGCTCTGGTCCTGGCGAAGATCATGGGCTACTCCCGCGGCGACAAGATCACACGCTTCAATCGGGAGCTCGAAGACCTCGGGGCACTCCAGATCGACCGCAACAACGTGTGCGGCCGGATGGTGTTCATCGTCAACCAGGAACCACCGGCCGGCTACACCGGACCGTTGACCGTCGCCGACTGGCACGTGCGGAACAAGGCCGATTTGGACCAGTTCCGCGAGACCGAGAAGCAGAAGCGTGACGCACGGCGGGCAGCAGCAAAGGCCCGCAAGGAAGCAGCGCCGACCGGTGCTGACGACAGAGGCGCATCGGTTCACCCCGAACGAGGGGAACCGCCGGTTCACCCCGAACGAGGGGAACCGGTAGCCCCCGTCCGGGGTGGACCAGTTCACCCCGGACGGGGGCGGGAACAAGATGTTCTTGAACCTGAAGAAGAAAACAAGAAAAACCAAACCCCGGTGGCTGGCGCCACCGGCGGGGCGGAGAAACCGGCGAAGTCCGAAGTTGCACAGACCACGATTGACGGCACCGAGGAAAGATTGGCGCCCCGGGAGGCGACTCTCAGCGACCTGGCGAACGAGGACGCCCGGATCTGGGTGGAGCACTGGTCCGGCAAGGGCACGCCGATCGCCGGCGACAAGGTCCACGCCAAACTGCGTTCGGTGATCCTGAGCTTCCTGAAGGCCGGCTACACCGTGAAGGAGATCCGCGCCGCGCTGGTTCGGATTGCCGCCCCGGTGATCCCGACCGCGGACCGGATGCAGCGGGAACTCGCCACGGTCCGGGGCGTGGCGGTTGCCCCCGCCGGCGGCGCCAGCCGCGGCGCAGGTGCCGCGGTGAACGACCACTGGCGCAAGACCGAGGGTGTGAAGGCCAATATCCCGGCCCAGGTTCAGGCATCGGCTCCGGCCGCGCCGCGGGCCGAGGCCGTCCAGACGACGGGAGGTAGCTGGTGATGACGGACACGATCGAGCCGACCGAGATCATGGATCCCGCCGAGACCAGGGCATTGGAGCGCGCGGCCCGCAGGCCGGCGGTTCCGGCACTGTCGGTGCCCGTTCCGCACCTGGCGCAGCTGTCCCGGGATGAGCGGCTGCGCCGCGCGTACGAGGCCGGCGTTCAGGCCGCGTTGTCCGGCGGGGGGCGCCGCGGCCCGAACGACGGGGAGATTCCGGTCGTCGCCCAGGTCATGCGTGAGCAGCACCTGGTGCGGAAGGTCGCGTTGGAGAAGCTGCTGCCGCCGAAGCGGGTGAACTGCATGCAGGGGCTGTCGGTGCTGGACGCCGATCAGTACCCGCTGGAGCTTCAGGCGTGGCTGGACGATCCGCATGCCCGGACGCTGATCCTGGTCGGCCCGACCGGCAACGGGAAGTCTCAGGCGGCGTATGCGACCGCTGCGCAGGCTGCCCGGTACGGCGCGATGACGTGGGACGAGAAAGCCTGCCGGGGTGTCCGTAAGCCGTTGATCGTGCGTGGCGGGACGGTGAACAACTACCTGCGGGCGTTGCTGCCGGACGGGAGCCCTGAGCCGGTCTGGAAGATCCGGCATCTGGCGGTGTGGGCTGAGCTGCTGGTGCAGGACGACTTGGGTGCCGAGTTGGACGACAAGGCACGTGAGTGGATGCGTAAGGAGATCGCTGACCTGTTGGATGACCGGCTGGAACGCAACGGCCGGCAGATCTACACCACGAACCAGCCGTCCGCGGTGCTGGAGGAGCGCCTTGGGCACCGATTGTGGTCCCGGATTCAGGAGGATGCGACCTGGCTGCACTTCACCGGCCCGGACCGGCGCGTGGTGAAGGAGTTCTCGTGGTGACCGGCGCGATGGTCGTGCATGCCGACTGTGGCGCCACGGTGGCCGCCGCGCCGGATGGGTCGCTTTTCGACCTGGCCGGCGAGGGCGGTGAGGGCGGTTCGGTGGAGCACCGGTGCCGTGACTATGTGGCGTGGCACCGCACCGGGGATCAGGTGGATCGCCGTGACGTGGGGACGATGGACGTTGCGCACGGGTGGCGCCCGCCGGCGCGGGCGGGGTGGCAGGCGGTTCGTGGTAGGTCGGAAGCGGCCTGAACGAAGATCAAACCAACGCGGATTGTGTTGTGCCGATCGGCCCGAACGGGTAGTGTCAATGTGGCGCTACCCGTTCGCTGTTTCCCCCTAGATTCCCGCCGCGGAGGTACCACCACATGCCCTCTCACCCCTACCCGTTCAGGATCGCCCCGGACCAGTCGTCCCTGACGAAAAGCCAGCAGGCCCTGATGACCCTCGACCAGGAACTCCAGCTGCTCGTCTACCGGGGAATCATGCAGCTCGCCAAGGTCGACCAGCGTGAAGCTCTGCTGCACCTGGTGAAAACCGAGTACGGTGTCACCCTTCAGCTGCCGCCGATCCCGTCCGAGCGCATCGTGCGCGGCAAAACGTCCGAGCCGTCCCTGATCGCCCACCTGGTCATCGTCGACGGGCAGCCGCAAATCTGGTACGAGAAGGACAACCCGTACGCCATGGCGTGGGCGTTCGCCCTCGGCCGCCGCGGGTTCGCCGCCGCCGACCGGCTGTCCTACCGCTCCGGCATGACACCGCCCCCGGACCCCGAGTCGTGACCACCCACACCGCTACCGAGCCGGCGCCCTGGCCACCTGTCCCGGACGCGGTGTGGCGCGCTCTGCGCGAGTTCCTGACCCCGTACGTGTCCGCCCGGTTCGTCATCCCCGGTGATCCGGTCCCGAAGAAACGCCGGGTGGGTCAGGGAAACACGGCGTTCACCCCGAAACGGACCCGGGATGCGGAGACCAAGGTCCGGAAAGCGTTCCGTGAGGCACTGCCCGGCTGGCAGCCCGAACCGGATTGGACGTTCGGCGGGCTCGTCGAATTCCGGACCCGGTCGGGGTCACTCACCGACATCGACAACGCCCTGAAACTGGTCATGGACGCGCTCCACAAGGTGTTCTGGGCTGATGACATTCAAGTTGGTCGGTTGCACCTGGACCTGGTCCGCGGCCGGGGCGAACCGGGCGTGGAAGTACTGCTGTTCCGGGTGGCGGACAACGGCACCCCGAAAACGAAGCTGTGCCAGTGCGGAACCCGGCATCGGAGCCGGACCAGCAAGTGCTGGTCGTGCCGCAAACCCAAGGCCGCCGCGAACAAGACCACCGAACTCGAGGTGGACCTGTTCGACAACGACGGCGAAGAGCTCAGCCGGCGCCGCCGCAAAGCGTTCTCCTACATCACCGCCTGCATGATCGGCTCGAACGTGTCACCCAGCATCGGCAGCATCGCGATCAGGCTGGGTGTCAGCGAACCGACCGCCAGCACCGTCGTCGACTCCCTCATCGCCGACGGTCACCTCACCCGCACCCGGTCGGGCCTGAAACCCGTCAAACCGTTGGGAGACGCCGCATGATCCACGTCCGGGACGCCGCGTACGCCGCCTACCAGGCGGCGCAAAGCCGCGACCTGGACACCGCCCGTACCATCCTCGCGGACCTCTGCACCCGCAGCAGGAGCGCCATCGAGGCGGCCCTGCGCCTGTGCTCGGACCGCACCCTGACCGTGATGCGCGCCGCCGACCCGGCACTGAAGCCGGGTGTCGGCCACGCCCTGATCTGGGAGGCCGACTCATCCGGTGAGACCGTAACCAGTGACCTGCTACCGCCCGCGATGGCATGGGCCGGGCAGATCTTCAACGCCCACCTGTGCCAGGACGATGCCCTGTGGGACGCACTGATGGCCGCTGTCCCCCCGACAGACACGGCCATGACCGAATACGCGGTGACCATGCTGCACATGCTCGTCGTCACCGCCGACTCCTACGCCGAGCTCTCCGCCAAACCCGACGGCAGGTTCGGCGCCGAACAGCTGGCCGCCCGCGCGGCGCTGTGCCACCTGAACTAGCCCAGCCCCCGAGGAGAAAGCATGTCCGACTCCACCAGCCCCCGCACCGTCAGCTCCGTCCCGGAGCTGCCCGGCATCCGCGACTACCAGGTCGTCGTGCCGGTTCACCGGACCACCTACGACGGAGAAACCGAGGCCGGCCAGATCCGGTTCCGGATCCCCGCCGCCGACGCCGGCACCGCCACCCGGCACGCGCAGAGCATCGCCGAGCACCTCGGTGCCGCCAACGGTGGCGGCACCGACGACCCGTGGACGGTGAACCTGACCGGTGTGCAGGTCACCGAAACCGATGCGCCGTCGGTCGACGAACTGCTGGAGCAGATCAACCACTGGCAGCGCATCATCACCGTCCTGGCCACCAAGTTCCCGTACCTGGCGTCCGTGTCGCCCGCCGAGTACGCGGCGGCGCACCCGTCCGAACTGGCGATGCGTTCCGTCGGCGGCGCCATGCTGTTCGCGGTCCCCGCCGCCTACCAGCGGATGATCACCAACCTGCCCGCCGGTGGTAGCACCTCCGACGGTGCGCCGGTCGTCGTCGGCGAACCGCTGCCGCAGCAACCCGAACCCGAGTTGCTGCCGGCCGCCCGCCGGGTCCTGGCGTGGCAGGTGAGGCAGGTACTCGCGACCGCGAGCACCCCGCAGCAGTTCCACCTCGATGGCGACTGGTTCGACCTGATCACCGCCGCGCCGACCGAACTCGGCAGCGACGTCATCAGCCTGGTCATCACCGACCGGGACGGCGACGAACGGGAAATCCCCCTCACGGCGAACACCTGGATGAAGATCCGCGACCGTCATCCGGGAGGGGTCAACGACCCTGACGCCCGCCGGATCCGGGCCCGGAACCTGAACACGGTCGCGACGCGCACCCCGCTGCACATCCTGGTTCAGGGCTGGTGGATGACCGTGGACCAGGTCGACGTCGACGACACGGCGGGAACGGTCACCGCCACGTGCACGTTCCGGCACCCCGTCCAGGGCAGGGCCGTCACCCAGGCCGTGATCCTCAACAAGCCCGACGCCATGGTCACCGTGCGCCCGGCAGCCGAGAACGCAACCACCACCGTGTTCCTGCAACGCCCTCACGGCCGGCAGGTTCTGGTCAGCAGGCAGTGGTGGACCATCGACAGGTTCCGGGAAACCGTCAGCGGCGGGTACGAGGTCGACCTGGAAAACCTCGGCCGCGCCCACACCCACGTGTTCGGCCGCGACGACACGATCATCATGCGTGACGCGCCGTTCGGGTGGTCCTGATGACCGGCCAGTACTGGGACCACGGAACCTGGGACCAGCTGCCTGCGGTGGGTGCCCGATGCTGACCACCGAACTCGCCACCTACGTCAAGCAGCGCCGGATCAGCGGGTGGAAGAAACCGGCCGGGGCGGTGTCGTGTACCCGCGGCAAGCACCCGACACCGTGGGGGAACCGGTTCGCCGTCGGCGACAAGCTCGACGACGGCACGGTCGTCGCCGACCACGAGCACGCCGTGTTCCTGTACGGGCAGTGGTTCCGCACCAACACCGAACGGCAGGCAGCCGCCCGGCGTGAGCTGGCCGGGAAAACTCTGATGTGCTGGTGCGCGCCCGGGGCGGTGTGTCACGTGCAGAGTGTGCTGATGCCGTGGCTCAACGAGGGCCGGCTGCCGCCGCCGCCGGCGACATACATGCAGCGGCGCCGCGGATGGCGCCGGCCCGCGGGCGCGGTGATGTGCGACGGCCGGTACAGGCCGGCCGGTGACGCGCGGTTCGCGGTGCCGATCGGTATCGGCGGGATTTATCCGTTGAGCCCGGACCCGGCGGGTGGTGGCTACCTGTACAAGCGGATCGGCACCCCGGCGGACCTGGTGGAGTTCTACCGGATCCGGTTGCGGGTGTGGACGTCGACGCAGGAGCAGGCGCGACGGGAACTGCCGGGGAAGGTTCTGGTGTGCAGGTGCGCGCCGGGTGAGCCGTGCCATGTGCAGGACGTGCTGATCCCGCTGGTCAACGAGGGCAGGCTGCCGTGACCACGGCGATGTGGGTGTGCGTGCTGGTGGGTGTGACCGTGGGCTGGTTGCTGAACATGGCGTGGGATGCGTTCCTCGACTGGCTCCACAACGCCACCGCTGACGCCGGTGATTGGATGCGTGACGGGCTGGCGCTGTTGGGTGTGCTCGCGGTGGCGTTCCTGGTCTACCACTGGGCAACCTAGAAATGTTGCGTCGATAGCGCCGAACGAGTACCGTCGGGTGTGCGGGGTGGTCGACCCCCGGTAGCCCTCCGACGGAGGACATCATCGATAGGGCCGACACCCGAACCAGGGTGCCGGCCCTACTGCTTCTGCCGGCAATAATTGTCCGCTTCGGTCCTATCGCCCGACAGACGGGCCGCGGCGCAGAACACCACCGGCAGGAAGGTCAGCACCCAGCCACCCCGCACCTCACCCGCACGCCCCGACAGGAGGACACCACCCGTGCCGACAGCCCCCACACGCAACACCCGCCAGGGCACCCGACAGCCCCGGCAGGCAACCAAGGCGCGCGCCGACGACACCCCACTGACCATCAAGATCACCCGCGCCGTCCTTACGATCCTCGGCGTGGCCGCGATGTTCATCTCCGTGATCGCCCTGGCGTTCACCCTCGGCAGCGGCGACACCGTCAAGACCGTCGCCGCGTGCACCGGCGCCCTGTTCGGCTACATCGTCACCCACGCCGCGCAGAAACCCTGGATCTACAACCTGCTCGCCGGCCTGCTCGCCAAGTACAGGCATGCCCCGCAGAGCCCCACCCGGCCGCCCACGACCCCCACACCGGCCGCGGCGAAGAAGCCTGCCACGACGATCCCCCAGCAGCGCACCGCCGCCGAGACCCCGCTGCCGTCGCGCTTGCCCACGCACCTGCCCACCGGTGACCTGCCTGACGACTCGCCCTACCGGCTGAAGGACTTCACCTACATCGTCCGGGTGGTCCGCGAGCTCGTCCGTACGGGCTACCCCACCCCGTTCGAGATCATGGCCGAGCACTGGGAAGCTGCCGGCTGGCCCACGATCGAGGAGGAGGACGCGCCCGAGTACCCCGGCATCTACGAGTGGAACATCGACACCGGCAACTACGGATACCGGCGGGCCGTCACCCTGGTGCAGGGCCTCGCCACCGAATACCCGTACTTCCAGGCGATCGCCGACGAGCACGTCGCCGCCGCGATCACCGGCTGCGTGTTCGATCCCACCACGGACACAGGACCCGAACGGCTGGGCTGCGACCCGTCGATCCCCCTCTCCGTGGGCCTGACGACCGACAACCCGGAAGTGTTCCTCGCCGAGATCGAGCACCACTCCCCCGCTGCCGCCGCGGTGGCAGCGCTGATGCTCGTGCGTGGGCACGACCTGGTCACCGAGGACGTTTTCTGCCAGGTCATGGCCCCTTGGTGGGATGCCCACCTGGCGTACCAGGCCGGGCACCTGGGCTACCGGTGGGACCAGGAGCAAGCCTCGTACGTCACCCGGGAGATCGCCGGCGCGCGTCGTGACCCGGTCAAGATTTTCCGGCCGGCCGACGTTCTCCCCGACCAGGCGCCGGTCGCCCCCGTCTCCGCGGTGTCGCGCGTCGTCGAGGCGGAACCGGTCGACGTGGTCGACGTCCCCCTGGGTGACCCGGCGCCCCGGCGACCGGAACGCCCGCACCGCACCCCCGCCCCTGCGCCTGCACCCGCACCCGTGCCCGTGCCTGCGCCCGTGTCTGAGGTGCGTGCCGTCGGCGGGGCGGACGAGTTCGACCTGGACGACGCAGGCGACTACGGGTTCACCGTCAACGAGATCGGCCGCGCCGCCCGGCTGCTGGTCGAGAGTGGGTTCGGTAGCACCAAAATGCTCGAGCGCAAGCTGAACATCGGATTCGGCGCCGCGGGCAGCATCATGGACCAGCTCGAGTTCTACCGGATTGTCGGCCCGCGCAAGGACGCCGGCGGGGCCCGCGACGTCAACCCCGACCGGGACCACCTCGACGACGCTGTGGAGTACGTGCGTGAGTGCGAGGTTGCCCGCCGCCTGGCCGACGCTGAGGAGGAGTCCGCTGGGTGACGTCGCGACCATCACGAAAAGGGCCCCGCCGGACAGCTCGCCGGTGGGGCCCTTTTTCTGCGCCCATCAAACCACGCGCTTCATCTTGCCACGATAGGGTGCAACGGCTACAGTGAGGTTGTCGGCTACGAACGGAGACAACAGTGATCGTCATCAAACTCGACCGCTACACCGACGACCCCCGCGTGAAGGTCCGCAACGACAGCCTGATCGACACCACCAACGGCCCGCAGCTGCGCTTCACCGCCGGCGAGTGGGAGGTGTGGCTGCACGGCGACACCTCCCCCGCGTACAGCCACAGGTCCCTGTCGAGGGCACTCTCCTACGTTCTCGGAACCCCGGCGAAGGTCGGCCCCGACGGATACGACGGCTGGCTGCACACCGACGGCCACGTCTACCTGCACGACCCCGCCACCTCCGCCTACGTGGACGCCGACCGGATCCGCGTGGGTGACGTCATCGCCTACGCCGGCCGGCCCCGCACCGAGGTTCTCAAGACCCAGTGGTTCACCACCGACTTCTTCGGCCGCCGCCGGAACGGCTTCTGGGTCCGCCGCCTCGACACCGGAGAGGAAGGCGCGGTCCCGTTCGGCGACAACGCCAGCTTCCCGGTCGAGTTCCGGAACTGACCATGACGGCGATCATCAGCGACCCCGCGGGCGAGAGGTACGGATTCCCGACCTACCCGCGGGGCCTCGCCCCCCGGCACCTGATGACCCGCCGCATGCTCGCCGCCGCCGGCCTGCGCAAGAACAACCAGGACCCCGTCGCGCAGCTGCTCTTCTACAACCGGGGCCGGCTCGTCACCGCCTACCTGTACGACTCCACTCTGGCCGCACCGAGACGCCCCTGGACCAGCGCCAAACAGCACGCCGTCGAGAAGGCCGCCGCGAGTCGCCGCTTCTGCGGAACCTGCCGCGCCACACTCGACTACATCCCCCGCTACGGCGAATGCAACCCGTGCACCGACAGCCGAAACACCCTCGGCCGACCCTTGGAGCATGCAGCGTGGAAAACCACGAAAACACTGAACAGTCCTGGATCGTGGAGGGTGGCACCGCAGCGGAGATCCGCGGAAGGAAAGTCACCTATGCCGTGATCAAGCGGCTGACCTCGACGCAGATCGTGCTCGACAACGACCGCCGGTATCAGCGCACCCGCCTGCGCGAGATCGGCGCGAACGCGATGGGTGTCTTGTTCGACCCCTCCGACCGTGCGGTGTTGAACAAATATGCCCAGCAGCAGTACCTGAAGGTGACACTCCACGCCGATCGTGTCGTGTTCAGCAGCAGCGCCATCCTCTCCAAGCTGGATCTAGCCGGTGTCTGCAAGGAACTGGATACGCTCGCCGCGCTGATCCAGGAGGCGCGGGAGGAGATCGACCGCCGCGCAAACCCGTAGCCAAGAACATCCCCGCGTCCCGCCGGTATCCCACCGGCGGGACATCGTCGTTACCCAGCACAGAGAGAGGCGTTCATGCGTCACGTCTACACGTCCGGCCGCGACTACCAGCCGGGCGCCTTCTGGAACAGCCGGCTCCCCTCGAACGTCGTCTACGCCCGCGTCCTCGTGGTCGCCGACGACGTCGACCAGGCCGACCATCTGCTGCACGGCCGCGGCCTGGGCCGGTACGCCGAGTCGCTGCGCGAGGCTGACCTGGCAGTGGACTCCCCTGCCGAGGCGATCCTGGAGCACGCCAACCGGACCGTCCCCGGCGGGGAGCCGGTCGCGTATGTCATCTACCGGTGCGACACCGACCAGACGGGGGAGCACCTCTGGAGACTGCGGGTGTACGTCGCCCAGCTGCTGGACAGCGGTCCCGGTGCGGTGGAACGGGTTCGGGTGGTCAGCATGGGCCGGCCCACCGAGCCGGGGCCGGTGACCCGGGTGGTGGTCGATGACGGCCTGGATGATGAGGTGCCGATCCCGGAGAACCGGGAAGGTCCGACGCCGATGGCTCTGGTCGACCCTGCGGTCCGTTACCCGACCGGGCAGCTCGGCACCGCGACGCGTCTGATCGACGAGCGGTTGCCGCTCGAGCTCGCCCACGCCGGGGACTCGCTGGCGGTCATCCTCGCCGAGCTGGGTCGGCTGCGGCTGTCGACGGATCCGCGTGAGGCGACGGAGCGCATGTCGGCGGCGTTGATGGGTGTGGTGCAGGCGCTGGTGAGGGCGCACGCGGACGCGTTGTTCGTGGAGACCACCCTCCGAAACAACACGTAAGTACTTGTGTCGATAGCGTGCATCGACTAACGTCACCTGTGTAGGTAGAGATGCGAACGGGGCGGCCCGAAAGAACCGCCCCGCCATCACACCCCGGATCGCCGACCAACTCTCACATCACCCGGCGACCAGAGCGAACAGGAGAACACTAGATGGGCCTCTTCGGCAACAGCAGGAGCACCGCCGCCACCTCGAACGAGTCCGGCCCCAGCCTGCCGGCCGGGCAGGACACCTCGGGACGCAGGGTTCCGTCCGAGCCCGGATACACCTACACCGAGTACTCGCAGCGCGAGACCGGCTGCCTGCGCGGTGACGGCACCACGACCCCGCGCCAGAGCTGACGCACAGACGACTTCCCCGGCGACCGGCCGGCACCCGAACGGGGTGCCGGCCGGTCGTTTTCCCGCGCTCGCGCAGGCCACCCCTGATCAGCGCCCATCCAATCAAGTAAGGTTGCCTCGATCGGCCGTATCGCCTACAGTCAACGGTATCGTTAGCCGCACAGAGGAGACCGACATGCGCAACCCCACCACCCCGCAGCGGGCCATCCTCGCCGCCGCCCGAGCAAACAACGGCCGGCTCCCCTCCGGCGCCTTCGCCCACGCCGGCGTGTTCTGCCCGTCCCTGGGCACCGAAGCAATCACCGACGTCCTCACCCGGGCCGCCCGCGCCCGCAACATCGCGCAGGCCGAACAGACCCTGTTGACCAGCGGGCTCACCCATCTTCAGATGCTGATCGCCGGCGGGATCCTGGGCGTCGAACGGGATCGCCACGACGGCATCGGTGATCTGGCCGAGAAGTACGCTGACAACATCAAGAACAACCCCGACCGGCTCAAGGGCGTCACCGTCTCCTCCCTGCACGCATGCATCCGCAACGGCTGGCTGACCGACCGGTGGGAACTCACCGACGACGGCTCCGCCGCCATCGGCGCCCAGGACGACCTCGCCCCCATCGTGCTGGTCTGGGCCGAGGAGCCTGCGCCCGCCGACGAACGGGCCGACTTCGCCGCTGAACTCGTGCACGCCGCATCCGCGAACGCAGCAAACCCGGTCGTTGTGGTGACCGATGAGGTGCACAACGCGTTCACCGCACCTGCCGCCGGCCGCGGCGAGGGCGGCAAACCCGACACCGCACACCGCCTGCTGACCTACGCCATGGCCACCAACCACCGGCACGCACCCACCATCCTCGACCCCAAGGCCAGCCTTCCCGCCCAGCTGCCGGCCCTCGACGACGTCCGCGCCGCGTTCTCGAACGTCGCGTCCGAACGGATCACCGGCACCATCGGATCCGGGAAAACCCTCACGCCCGAAACCCACGCCCGACTCAACCCGGCCGTCAACGGCAAACTCGCTGACCGCATGATCAGTGACCTCACCCAGCTGCGCGACGCGATCACCGCGCGGCTCGCCGCCGCCGGGCAGATCCACGTCGAACCCATCACCGCAGACCCGCGCGCACCCGGCTACCGGGTGCTGTTGCTGCGCGCCCGGATCGCCGGTGGTGACGAGGCTGCCCGGATGGCCCTGATGTATTTCGAGAACGCCCTGAACCAGATCGAGCGGGGAGCCGGCAAGGTGGCAGCGGTCATCATCCGGCGGGCGCTGCACCGATTGAGTCGCTGACCCACCCTGGCCGGTCGTTTCCCGCGCCCACACCCGGGTGGGCCGGCCCCCTTGGGAGGCGAGCCCGTTACGAAGCAGTAGATCTGGGACACAAAGAAGGCCCGGATCCCCGGGCCTTCGCTCTTACTCAGATCTCCCGCACGATGGTCGTGTCGCCGCGCCGCGCCATGCGCCTGATTGTCTGCCTGGCCAGTGCAACTTCCTGCTCGTGAAGCCCGTAGAGCTTGCCGGTCCTGGTGTGATCGCTGCCCTCGATGGACCATTCCAGGTCCACCCGGGTCATCCCGTCCGCGTCCAGCTTCGGCATCTTCTGGCCCCTCTCTCGCCCGTCCTTATGCAGGCAAGCATACACGTCATCTTGCGTCGTTGCTACCGAACGACTAACGTTCGTGGTGACGGCGCTTCCCCTACCCCCCGGAGGACACCATGCGACAGGCCGCCCCGTTCGCAGCCGCCCACACCCGCACCCTCGCCCAGCTGCTGCATCACATCCTGAACCAGGACC
>JACCDR010477687.1_pt1 | contig 12703 bp, 27 predicted proteins | sample 7446431 | NCBI WGS metagenome assembly JACCDR01 (sample SAMN15323443, study PRJNA562643) | freshwater metagenome | isolation source: river surface water | place: USA:Blue River Watershed | collected 2017-08-17
AGTGGCGGCATAGCTGCAACTTGTTCATCGATCCTCGCGTTGATCACCGGGTCGCGTTCCATAAGCTGCCGAATCAGTCGCCTCTCCTCGATGCGTGAGCGGCGCGCGAAGTAGAAGTTTCCGGGGTCTTCTTTGTCGACCGCGATGCGCACCTGCCAGGTGCAGCGGTTGCCGGACTTGTAGTTGGTGTGCCAGGTGTTGCAGTGCAGGATGAGGATGGCTGCGTCGTAGTCGATCTCGGCGCAGATCCTTGAGTGGCACAGCGGGCAGTCGTCGGGATGGTTGATGCGCTGGGTCTTGGGTTTCATGTCGGATCGACTCCTTCCCGGATGACGGGTGCGGGTGGTGGGGTGCGGCCGGCGATGAGCCATTTGCGGCGGACCCGTTCGACGCGCCAGCGGGTGATGGGGTCTTTGGCGCTCTTGAGGTGGAAGCCGGGGCACCATCGGCAGCGGTAGTACCAGACGCTGGGGTTCCAGTTGTGCTCGATGTTGTAGTCGAGCATCCAGTCCCAGGCTTCGGCGAAGGTGTGTAGCGCGATCTTGGTGCGGCAGATCGCGCGGTCCCTGCCGCAGGTCCAGCAGTTGTCGAACGTTTCGCCGAGGGCGGTGCGGTCGCGGTGCTGCTTGTCGTGGTGGCGGCGGGGTCCTCTCATGGGGCCGGCTTGGTGCCGCGGATGGCGTCGGCGAGGTTGTTGATCGCGGCGGCGAGGTTGTTGATCGCTTCGGTCTGGGTGTTGACGGCGGCGGGGGTGTGGCCGGTCTTGGTGGCATAGGGGCCGACGTACTGGTCGTACAGTTCGCGGACTTTGACGAGGTCGCCGCCGAGGGCTTCGGTGATGAGGGCGACGCTGACCCATCGTGGGTTGCCGGTGGTGCCGTTGATGATGCTGTTGATCGTGGCGTAGGAGATGTTGGAGCTGGTGCGGTTGGCGATTTCGCGCACGGGTGGCCGCTCGGCGGCGTGCCAGAGTCGGCGGATCTCCTCGGTGAAGGGGTTGTCGTTCATCGGGCCCACGGTGGCGGGAACATCTTGTCGTTGGCGGCCTTGATCGCTTCGACGCCGGTGCCTTCCTTGCGGGGCACGGGGGGCATGTCGTGCTCGTGGATGTGCAGGTGCCGGCGGCAGAGGGAGGCGACGAGGATGCGCATGGCGGCGGGGACGATGCCGTCTAGGCGGAGGGCGGTGAGGGCTTCGCCTTCGTGGTGGCCGGCGTAGATGCTGCCGTCGGGCGTGGTGTGCATGGACAGGGTGTGGTTGTTGCTGCGGAAGCGGACGTGCATGTGGATCCAGCCGGCGGTGTCGGCGACGTGGGCGATGCGGACTTCTTGCCGGCCGGTGAGGTGCTTGAGGGTTCGGCGGAGGTTGGCGGGCATGTCGCCGAAAATGGTTGCCCAGGCTTCGCCGACCATGACGAGGCCGGCGAAGTTGGCGTCGATGAGGTCGGTGACCGCGGGCGGCAGGATGGGGTGGATCTGCCAGGGGCCGGCGGGCCAGGCGTAGTTCTCGGTGATGTAGACGATCCCGGTGGCGGGGTTGTCAATGAACTCCGCCGGCTGCGGCAGGTGGCGTCCGACGAGGGGCATGCGCATGTCGTCGGGGATGCCGAGGGCGGTGCGGAACATGCCTTCCATGGCCGGGTTGGGTGCCTGGAGCATGAGCAGGCTCGGGTTTTGGTCCCAGCCCTGTTGTTCCATCATCTCGTCGAGGGCGTCGAGTGAGGCGATTACGTGCTGTGGGTCGGGGATCATGCGTTTTCCTGGTTCATCAGGGTGTACACGGTGGCCGGGCTGAGGCCGGTTATGGCGGCGAGGTCGGCGGCGGACATGCCGGCGCGGTTGAGGGCGCGTAGGGCCTCGCCGCGTTCGTGGCGGTAGTGCGCGGCGCGGCGGTTGGCTTCGCGTTCCTGGGCGGTGGCGCGGTGGTAGGCGCGCAGCGGCGCACGATTTTTAATCTTGGCGTGGCCGCGCTGGGCGTCCCAGTCGACGATGTCCTGCGCCCGCCATTTGCGGAAACTGCCCTTCATGAAGGGCTCGGGGAAGCCGGGCTTCTTGGTCAACTGGTCGGCGTAGACGACGCTGGTGTCGAGGTACCGCGCGATGGCGGTGGTGCCCCATTCTTCGTCGGGGTCAAACTTCATGGCAGGCCAGTTCGTCGGCGTTCGCCCAGGAGCGGTGCAGCCAGTCGCGGTCGACGCGTTGGCGGTGGTCGTCCCACCAGGAGGCGGCGTGCAGGAGGTCGGGCCAGCCGAGGACCCATTGGTCGAGTTGGCCGGCGTCGTGCAGCTCTTTGAGAGCGACGCAGGGGCCGCAGCACTGCGGGCAGCAGCCTTGGTAGTCGGCCCGCCGCCCTGGTGGCGGCTGGTAGCCGTCGGGGGCGCTGTCGGGGCCGACGTAGAAGAGCTTGTCGAGCGCGAAGTGGGTCAGCATGCCGACGCGGCGGCGGTCGGCGGCTGACAGGTCGCGGAACGTTGCGGTCAACGGTGGTCTTTCTCGTGTTGTGGGCCGGGTCCGGGGTCGAAGGTGCGTGGTGGGCGGCGTTGGACTTCGGCCATGAAGCCGTCGGTGACCGGCATCCATTCGCCGACGCGGTCGCATTGGTACTGGTGGAGGCGGTGGTCGGCTTCGTGGCGGGGGTCGCCGGAGACGGTGAAGCCGTCGGAGGCGATCGATTGGCCGGTCGGCTCGTACAGGTCGGTGACGACGTGGACGATGATGCCCCAGTTGTCGTCGTACTCGTGGGTGACGTGTACGAGGTGTTTCATGCGGGCCACGCTAGGCGGTGTGAGGTGCAGGGCGACGCCGACGAGGGCGGCGACGTGGTTGAGGGTGGCCTCCAGGGCGGGGTCGAGTTGGTCGAGGCAGTAGATGCGGTGCAGCTTGCGGCGTTCGATGTCGCGTAGCCGGTCCCAGGTGAGGTGGGCGGCGTCGACGGCGTCGAGCCGGCCGGCGGTCACGACGGCGCGTACGAGGGTGCGATCGGCGGTGCAGCGGCTCCAGGGGTGGGTGTCAGAGGCCAGGGTCGGGGTTCTCAATGAGTTCCTCCGGTCCGGTGAATTCGACGGGGTTGGTTGATTCGGCGACGATCTCGGCGAGGTGTTCGTCGCAGAGCAGGACGCCGGGGTCGTCGAGGCTTTGGCCGCGGACGATGTTGGTGGCCCAGCGCAGGCAGGGTTGGCTGGTCCAGCGGCCTTTGTAGTCGATCTGGCGGCCGGCGTAGCACAGCGGCGGGCTCACAGGAGTCTCCGTTCGCGAAACTGGATGTGGAAGCGGGGGTGGTCGCGTAGCGATTCGAGGTGTTTGGGGCACAGCGGGACCTCGACTTTGCCGTCGATGAGGATGTCGAAGGCGAGCTGGTCGCAGATCGGTTCGCCTTGCCAGATGTCGCCGAAGTGGATGACGTGCGGGCCGGCGATGCAGACCATGCGTTTCTTGTGGCCGGTCTCGCGCTGGAGGATCTGTTCGGCGGCCTGGAGGCAGTCCATGCAGACCATCTCGTAGCGGTCGTCGACGGTCAGTTCTTTGTAGTAGTGGCAGGTCGTGGCGCATCTGTTGCAGTTGATGGTGCCCAGGTCGTCGGGGGCAAGGTCGGGGATGGGCCAGGTGGCGGGGATGCAGGGGATGACGAGGCCGTGGCGGCGGCGTAGCGCCATCGCCCACATGCGGGGGTCGTCGTCGATGATCTTGACCGTGTCGGGGTCGGCGAAGTTGAGGTCGTCGAGCAGGCGCAGGTAGGTCTCGATGCGGCGGGCGGTCGTCTCGACGAAGGCGCGGGTTTCGGCGTCGTCGACGTTGCAGCAGTTGGCGAGGTGGTTGAGGCGTTTGTCGCGGTCGGACATGAGCGAGCGGATGTCGACGACGGCCATGGCCAGTTTCGTCGTGTCGAGGCCGAGGAGTTTCGGTGGGGCGGCGAAGCGGTCGCATTCGGCCCAGGTGTGATCGAGGGTGGAGGGTGTCTCGGCGAGCAGGGCGACGACGCAGACGTTGCACAGCCGGCGGGTGCCGTCTTCGGGTTGGACCAGGGGCATGAGCCAGCAGTCCTGGGTGCAGCGTTCGCAGCGCACGATGCGTACCTGGTTGGCCAGCGAGCCGGGCAGTTTCATGGGGCCGTCGACGCGGGGCACGACGTGTACGGGGCCGAGCTGCCGGTGGATGAGGTCCTTGACCCGCTGATAGGCGAGGTTGGCCTTGTCGGCGCCGCCGAAGTCGTTGTTGATGCGTGCGGTGAAGGCGTACTGGGTGTTCAGGCGTTCCCCGACGGTGAGGCAGGTCGCGGCGATCGCCTCGGTGCGTTCACCTTCGCAGTGGTAGGCGTGCAGGTGCTGACGTTCCAGGTCGGTCAGCGATCTCATGACCTCGGTGCGGGCTTCGTCGAGATCGTCGCCGTCGAAGGCCATCAGGTCGCGGTGTTGCGGCGTCCAGGTGCAGTCGGACCAGTTGTGATCGGTCATGGCAGTACCTCGGCGAGGGTGTCACGGGTGGGTGGGATGCCTGGGTGCAGCCGCATCCAGGAGACGATGCGGGTGTGGCCGTGCAGGGCGGCGGCGAGGTCGCGCCACATGGTCAGTTCGCCGACGACTTTGCCGGAGCGGAACACGCCGGTGCCGAAGGGCAGGTCGGAGCCCCAGGTGTCGATCTGGCCGGTCCAGCAGGTGCGGATGCCCCAGCCGTCGGCGGCGTTGGGGACCGATTCGGCGAGGATGCGGTAGTGCAGATCCTCGCGTAGTTCCAGCCATCGTTCGAAGGTGATGGGCCGGTTGTGCACGTCGACGAAGTGGCTGGTGCCGGTGAAGGTGTCGCAGGTGTGGCAGAACCCGTCGAGGGGGTTGCGGATGCGGTCGTTGCAGGTGCCGCAGACGGTGGTGTAGAGCGGGACGGTCGCTTCGCTCATGATGTCGGCCCGTCGGGTAGGCCGGGGCGGCGGTAGCCGCCGAAGTCCGACGGTGCGTGCGGCAGGGCGACGAGGCGGGGCAGCTCGTCCCACCAGGTGTCGGGGTTCGCGGCGACGTGGGCGTAGAGCCAGACGACGAACGGTTCGTAGAGCACGCAGACGCGGATGCGGCGTTTGTGGACGTCGTGGGTGGCGGAGCCGGTCAGCGGGAAGATCGCGCCCTCGCCGGTGGACAGGTCGAGGATCCAGTGGTCGAGGCGGCTGAAGCCCTGGGAGCGGATGATCGAGTACTGGCCGAACTCGCCGCCGAACTGGGTTCGCTCGTCCATCTCGGGCTCGCTGTAGCGGCCGATGAGGAACTTGCCGTGGTTGAAGCCGTTGGTGACCTCGACGAACCTCGTGTCCATCCGCGCTCTCTCGTAGGGGTTCCCGTGCGTAGCGGGTCTATGAACGATACGTGAGCCCGGTGGGGAATCGAACCCCACCACCGGCTACTCACTCGACCGGGGACTTGTGTAACGGTTCAACCTGTTGGAAGGCCGATCAAAGGTGATCTTCATGGAAGCGTCGCCGATGGATTAGCGACATGCCCCGGTCGGGCTTTGGACGGGCCACCTAGGCGGGCCGTGAGTTGTTACATGGGATCCAGGTTGACGTTGGCGCGCAGTTTCTGGACGTGTTTCCACACCTCAAGGGCCTCCTGGCGCAGGGTTCCGGTGTAGGCCGGCGGCTTGTACCCCGGGGTGCGGATGTAGCAGCGGCAGACGCGGGTGACGTGGTTGACGCCGCCGACGTCGTCGACGAGCTTGCACTCGGCGTGGATGGGCTTCCAGACGCTGGTGCCCAGGCCGTGCGGGCGGATCAGGCCGAAGTCGCCGTCGACGATGTTGACCTTGCAGCGGTAGCAGGGCCTGCCGATCGGGGCGAGGACCTGGTGGGTCTTGCGGCCGGGGTCGAACAGCGGGATGGCCCACCTGCGTCCGAAGTAGATGGTGCGGATCGAGGAGACCATCAGCCGTCGCACCGCGGCCCGGGGTCGGTGGGGCCGACGTAGTGGGCGTTGCAGTGCAGGCACCAGAAGTTCTTGACGGCGCCGAGCATGTTGTGCGCCCCGATGGTCATGTCGTCGAGGGACTTCTGCGGGTCGGTGACGTGGAAGATGAACGCCACGGCCCACAGGTGCCGGCCGGTCTTGACCCGCTTGGCGGCCAGGTCGTTGATGTTGACCTCGGTCGGGTGGGACAGGTCGTACTCTTCTTCGCGCCCTGTCGCGCGCACGATCGGCTGTTGCGCCGCCCCGTCCCGTGCCACCGTTGTCCCCCCTTGATCGCCTCACTTCGCCAGGGTCAACGACGCTCGGCCGGGGTGGTTACGCGTGTAGGCCCCGCGTCCGGTCCGACTACCGGGGCGGGGCCTGCACAGGGTGCTGCGGGTTGTCTACTTGTCGAACTCGCCGGCCTTGATCGCGGCGATGAAACGGCGGTGCGCGTCGGGGCCGAAGGCCAGGATCGGGCCGGTCGGGTTCTTGGAATCGCGGACCTCGACGAGACCGTCGGCGGTGCGCAGTTCGACGCAGTCGCCGCTGGTGCCGCTGGCGGTCGCTTTCTTCCACTCGGGTGTGACGGGCATTGCGGTTCGCTCCTTTAGGTGTGCAGCAGTTCCTCGATCATCGCGGTCGACATGGCCGGCGCCAGGGCGACGGTACGCAGTGCGTCGAAGTGCGCGACGAACTTCTCGGCCTCTTCACCCTCGGAGTACAGGTCTCCGGTGGGCAGTTCGACGTGGGCGATGTCCGGCCCGTTGTCGAAGCCGAGTACGACGAATGCGGGTAGCCCTTCGGCGAGCGCTCCGGCGGCGAAGGGCAGTACCTGCACGGTGATGTTGCGGTAGTAGGACATGGACAGCAGGTGTTCCAGTTGGGTGCGCCAGACCTGCTGCCCGCCGACCTTGCGGCGGATGCACGCCTCGTCGAGGACGACGTGCAGTTCCAGGGGGTTGTCGGAGCGGCGCACGATCTCCTGGCGCTGGATGCGGATGTCGACGCGGCGGCGGATGTCGTCGGCGGACAGCCGGGGCAGGGCGGTGTCCATGACGGCCTCGGCGTAGCCGCGGGTCTGTAACGGGCTGGGGATGAGCAGGCAGGAGTAGTCGCGGCGGCTGTCGGCGGCGTCTTCCAGGCCGATGAACGTGGAGTACGAGGGGCGCAGGGCGGAGTGGTGTGCCGACCACCAGCCCCGCTTGCGGCCCTCGGCGCGGAGCTTCTCCAGCCGGCTGCACTCGATCGGGTCGTCGATGCCGAGGATGGCCATCCACAGGGCCAGGTCGCCGCGGCTGGTGCCGGTGACGCCGGCCTCGACGCGGGAGACCGTGGAGACGTTGGAGCCCAGCTTGCTGGCGAGCTGCTCGCGGCTGAGGCCGAGCCGCTCGCGGGCCTGGCGCAGTTCGCGGCCGAGCTGGCGTCGGCGCAGCGTAGGACTTTCCGGCATTGTCCCAGTGTCCCCTCTTCGATCAGGCCCCGGCAAATCTGAAGGATCTTATAGATACATGTTACTTGCACTGTGCAGATTGGGTGTGGCAGGCTCACTGCACGCCACGGAAGCGGCAGCGCTATGTGACATAGAGATCCATGACGTTGCCTGCGGCGTGCCCGGACGCGCACCGGTCGGACACTGGGACGTTTCGCTCCCGTCTCGGCGGCCGACTCCGCCCACAGTGGACGGCCGGTGCGCCCACCCCACGGATGGAGGCAAGGATGCGCGAGATCAAGGCCGGCGACCTGCTGTGGATATGGCCGCAGGACTACCCGCTCAACGGCTTCGACGACGGCTTCCCCCTGCACGTGCTGTCCCGGCTCGGGCAGGACAAACGAGTCTGGGTCCGCGGCCTGGTCCTCGACGAGCGCACCGGAAGCCCGATCCCGGACAGCCGCGAACTGCGCCTGGCCGTACGGGTGAACCAGGAGCCGGCGCTGCGCCGTCCCACCGGCAACGTCGTGCCCGGCGTCACCCGCAGCCCCTACGCCGCTCCCCCGCTGGAAATCCCGCGTGCGTCATGAGCTGGATGAGCGGCCCCTGCCTCAGCACCGACGACGTCACGGTCATCGAGCGCGTCACCCCCAGCCCCAGAGGTGACCAGCACACCACCGTGTTCCTCGTGGAGGCCACAGTGGACACCACGGCGGAGGCTGCCGCCCCGCTCACCCCGGACGACGACGCGTCGTCTTGCCTTCCCGCCAACGGGCGATATCCGAAGCGGTGATGTCCCCGACCTTCACGGCGTTGTCCCGCTCCGCCACGAGCGCCCGGTACCGGTTGGCGCACTGGTGCTCGATCAACACGTGGGTGAGCTGGGCCTGCTCCCGCTCCGACAGCTCGTGCACCGGCACCACGAACCCTTCCCGCCGGCCGTCGGTACGACGACGCACCTTCAACACCCAGGCGTTCTGCTGGTACTGGTCCCCCGGGACGAACTGACTCGGCTGCGGCACCACCATCACGCCGCGCCGGTTCTTGTCCGGGAACAGCCGCACCTCGACCAGTTCGCAGTAGGCGCACAGGACCGGCTTCATGGATCCGGACCCTAGCCGATAAGACCGGCGTGACCCGACCGCGGCTGCTGGACCTGTTCTGCGGCGGCGGGGGCGCCGGGGAGGGCTACCACCGGGCCGGCTTCGACGTCACCGGCGTGGACATCGACGTGCAGCCGCACTACCCGCACGCGTTCCTGCACGCCGACGCCATGGACTTCCCCCTCGACGGCTTCGACGCGGTGCACGCCTCCCCGCCGTGCCAGGACCACACCCGGCTGCGCAGCCTCACCGGCATCCGGGGCACCGGCTGGCTGCTGCCGGCCACCATCGAACGCCTCGCCGCCTGTGGACTGCCGTTCGTCATCGAGATGGTCGACGTGTCGATGCTGCCCGGCTCGTTGCTGCTGTGCGGCACCGAGTTCGGTCTGGGCGCGGGCGGCCGGGTCCTCAAACGGCACCGCCGGTTCGTGTCCAACGTGGCCCTGCGCCGCAAAGGCGTGTGCCGCTGCCGGCGCCAACCCACCGGCGGGATCTACGGCAACGGCGGTGGCGGGGCGATGAACCGCGGCTACCGCTTCTTCGCCGACGAGGCCCGCGAGGCGATGGGCATCGACTGGCTGCCGATCAAAGACCTGTGCCAGTCGATCCCGCCGGCCTACACCGAATGGATCGGCGGCCAGCTCATGCAGGCCGTGCAGGAGCGCGCCCAGGGCCGGGAATGGGTGGCCCGCCGGCCGGAGATCTTCGCGCAGCTCGCCACCCTCACCCGCGCCGCCGACCTGTGAACAGGTCGACCCGATCGGATCCGCATGCCGTACACCGTGGCGCAGATGCGCATCGAGATGGGTGGCCTCGTGCAGGTCATGATGGCCAAGAACGCGCGCTACAAGGAACGTGAGGCGGAGCTGACCGCCCAGTACGGCCACGACCCGGTGCTGCTGCGAATGCGCCTGGACAACGACTGGCAGCTCAACAAGGCCAGTGCCGGCGCCAAGACGTGCGCGGTGCTCATCACCGCCCTCGCGGCGGCGATCACCGCCGAGATCGCTTTCTTCGAGCACCACCAGGGCTGAGGCTCACCACTCCCAGAACGGGAAGTTCGCACTCAGCGGCGCGTCGCGGTCGAACAGCAGGTAGTCGCAGTCCCGGGCGCGGGCGAAGCGTTGGATCCTCAGCAGCTCCGCCGGCACGTACGCCTCGGCGGCCCTGGCCTGCGGGTCCGGGGGCACCCACACCAGCCAGCCCAGGGTGAACTCGTGCGCCGTCACCCCGTCGTAGGTGCTCAACGAGTAGGCCACGTTCGCCGGCAGGTGCCGGTTGGACAGGTCCAGGAACTTGCGGATGCGGCTCAAGACCTCGCCACCGACAGCCTTCCGCCGAGCAGGGATGCGGGGAGCCGTCGGCGTCGCCTGCGCACCGAAGACTCCCCGCGGGGTGAACCGGAAGTTGCCGCTCCCGGGCCCCTCGTGCACCGACCGCCGGCTCCGCGCCGGGTCGTCGTAAAACGCTAACAGATCGTCACGCTGTGCAGGATGTCAATCACCCGCGCGGGGGGTCGTGCAGGCGCCGACGATCTCCGCGCGCACACAGGTGCAGTCCCGGCGCGGCTCCGGCATCACCTCCCCGTCGACGATGTGGTGGATGTCGAGCAGGGCGTCGAGTTCGGCGAGCTGCTCATCGCTCAACAACGGCAACACCTGCGCGAAGGCGAACCCGACCTGGTCGAGCTGGCGGCTCAACCGGTCGATCTCCGCGCTGGCGTCGCGGTAGCGGCGGATCCAGGCGTTGAGGGCCTTCATCCACTCCCGCTGGAGTCGGTCTGCGCCGTCCTGCTGACGCGGGTGCCCCGGGTTATCTGCCACAGGCGGTACCACCCTTTCCACTCGGCCCGCGAATAAATGTTGATGTGCCGGAACTTGCGTACCGGGGAGGGACAGCCCGTGCGGTGCCGGCGTTCGACCCACTTCTTGACTCGCTTCATGGGTACCCCGAGACTCAGCGATACCTCGTGCAAGTCGACGATGTCGTCGTAGATCTCCTGAGGGTCGTGCCCGCATGACTGGCGCACCGCGCATCAGTCCAGCTTCTTGACGCCGTAGTTGCGCAGGTCGTGATCGGCGCGGGAATGCCGTTCCACGATCGCGAACGTCTCCCAGCCCTGCTCGTGGGCGTGGGCCTCGGCGTCGGCGCGGTGCACGAACTCGCCTTTGAGGACCGGCAGGCGAAGTTCCAGACGGGCGATTGCCGGGGAGTCGTAGGTGTGCCCGACCACCCGCCAGTCGTCGTTGTGGACCCGCCCGTCGTAGCGGTGGCGGAAGTGCTCGGTGCAGACCCCGACGACCTGCTCCGGGGTGTAGCCGTTCGGTGTGGCGCAGGCGGTGAACGCCACCGTCCACTCGGGACGGTAGAGGCGGAACAGGTCCTCCGCCGGCAGGTCGGGTCCGTCGCCGACGCTCCCCACGAGACCCTCAGCAGACATCCAACGTCCCCCATCCCTCGGTCCACACGAAACTGAGCAGGATCGTCATCAGCACGATGAACACGATCTGTCCGCGCATCTGGGCCTTGTCCCAGTTGTCGCACTCACACACGCAGTCGCAGAAGTCCTCGTCCTCCGACGGGCTCACGGGTACGCCCGCGACTCGCCGGCCGGGGCGTCAGGGTCATGGGGCGCCAGCGGCCCCGGCGACGGGTCCAACACCGACACGGCGGACTCGGGCTCCTTCAGCTCCAGGACGTAGGGCTGGGCGTTGCAGCGCATCGCGGCGTTGACCGCGTCGGTCTGGGTGCCGTAGATGGCGCCGTAGCTGATGGCGATCTGGGTGCCGTCGGGGCCGTAGCGGTCCCAGACCCAGCCGTCGAAGAACCTGGAGATGACGACACGGTCGTCCATGCAGATGTCCTTTCACCACAAGGCGACGAGCGCTTCCAACACCCCGTCGCGCGCCCCGTTTCGGTACGCGCCATCTACTACCGCCAGGACCCGTCGGGCATACACACACCGTTGCGGGTCGTAGTGCTTGGCGTGGGGAAGGAAGCGGTGAACAAGAAAAGGGGGATGCCCGGTGATCTCCCGGGCGCTCTGCCCGGCGCGCGAAGCCCGCCACAGGGCGCCGAGCAGGTCAACACGGTGCACCAACAGGCCGATCGCCGCGCCGGGCTCGGCGTCGGCCACGGCCCGCAACGCCTGCCGCTTTCGGCCGCTCAGCAGCTCCTCGACGAACTCGTCGCCGGCCTCCGCGCACAGGGCGTCCACTGTGGAGCGTGACGGCTGCCCGTCGAAGAGGGCGACCTTCGCGCACACCTGCGCGGCAGCGCCGAGGTTGCCGGCGACCCGACGCAGCAGGTGATGCGCGACGTCCTGATCGACCCGGGCCCGCCGGCGCACCCAGGCGATCGCGTCCTCGGCCTTGAGCTGCGCGCAGCGCACCAGATGCGCCTGCCGGCGGCCCTGGAGCGCGGCGATGTGCGGCGCCGGCTTGCCCCGCACACTCGGCAGCTCCGCCGAGGCGGACACGAACAGCAGGTGCACCCCGGGCAGGAACCGCGCGCCGGCCACCCAGCCCGCCAGCGGGCTCCAGTCCTTCAACAGGTGCGCGTCACGTACGCACACCAGCCGCGGCGCCTCCGGCGTCAACGGGTACTGCGCGGCGATGTCCCACACCTCGGCCGCCGGTGTCTCCCCCGCCCACACCGTGACCTTGTCCAGCACACCCGCGTCCACCAGTGCGGTGACGGTGTCGACGACCTCGTTGACGAGGACCGGCACGTCGCCGCAGACGAAGGTGACGCGGCGGACCTCACCCTTGTCGGCGGCGGCCCGCCACTGCTGGTAGGTGCCCATCGCCGCCGGCTACTCGTCCTGCTCGTCGTCGAGCATCTCGGCGAGCTGCCGGTCCGCCTCGATCCGCTCGGTCACGTACTTCAGCAGCCAGGCCGGCAGGCGGTCCCGCGCGTTGTGGATCTCGAAGCCGACGAAGCGGCCCTCGTCGTCGACGTCGACGGCGGACAGCCCGAAGCCGATGGTGCGGGCGACCACCGCCTCGTCGCGGGTCAGATACAGGTACGCCATGTCAGCTTCGGGGTCGAAGGTCAGCCGCAGCGGCAACGTGACGCGCAACATCAGACGGCGATGCCGAAGCCGTTGGTGTCGAGGATGACGTTGTGGCCGTCCTCGGTGAGGTTGTCCGCGACGCGCTGGAGCAGGTCGGCGGTCTGCTGGTAGGTGTCCAGGGTGCCGGCCAGGACCGGGTCGTCCAGCTCGCCGACGGCCGAGAAGCGGCG
>JACCDR010218024.1_pt1 | contig 12702 bp, 8 predicted proteins | sample 7446431 | NCBI WGS metagenome assembly JACCDR01 (sample SAMN15323443, study PRJNA562643) | freshwater metagenome | isolation source: river surface water | place: USA:Blue River Watershed | collected 2017-08-17
AAATAACTACCTATGTGCTTGATATTCTTAAAGAATTTAATGCATTGGCAACCTTCTTTTGTGTGGGAGATAATGTAGTAAAATACCCCCATATAATGTCTAAAATTTTGTTGGATGGACATCAAATTGGTAACCATACCCAACATCATTTAAGTGGTTGGAAAACCCAAAACCAATTATATTTTGAAGATATTTCAGAAGCAGCAATTCATATTAACAGTAATTTATTCCGACCTCCATACGGTCAAATCACACCAAAACAAGCTAATTTTCTCAAGCAACGTTATAATATAATCATGTGGAGTTTGCTAACCTGTGATTATGATAAAAAACTACCTGTACAAAAAGCATTATCTTTTATCAAGCAGCAAACAAAAAAAGGTGACATTATAGTTTTTCATGATAGTGAAAAAGCATACCACAACTTAAAGCAACTATTACCAGATTATCTTGCACATTTAACAAAAGAGGGTTTTAAATTTGCTACTTTATGATTAGCATAATTATCCTCATCATTACCGCATCTTATTTACTGATTCAGTTTTTGAATGCAGTAATTGTTTGGTTAGTTGAGTATGATGAACCTAACAATTTATTAGACGAGAAACATTTGCCGGAAATAGCTATTTTGATAGCAGCCAGAAATGAAGAAAAGAATATTAAAAACTGTTTAGAGAATTTAGTCAACTTAGATTACCCGGTAAATAGAATCAGTATCTTGATTGGAGACGATCAGTCAACAGATAAAACAGAAATAATTGCCCAATCTTATGCGAACAAATTTCCTCATATTAAAGTTATTGCTATTGAGAAAGGAACCAAACGATTAAAAGGAAAAGCTAATGTGTTAGCACAACTAGCTAAACAAACCAAAGCAAGTTATTTATTTATTACTGATGCCGATATAACGGTGCATCGGTTGTGGGTAAAAACTTTATTAAGCTATGTTAAACCCGGAACGGGTATCGTAAGTGGGTTAACAGTGGTATCGCATGAAGGATTTTTAGGAAGAATGCAACAAACAGATTGGTTATACTTCATGGGATTATTATTAAGTTTTGCACGACTAAAAATTCCGGGTACGGCTGTTGGGAACAATATGTTAGTAACAAGGGAAGCATATGAAGATGTTGGAGGATATGAAAGCATACCATTCAGCGTTACCGAAGATTATAAACTGTATAAAGAGGTTAGAAAAAAAGGGTACATAACTAAAAATATTTTCCATCCTAATGCTACAAATATCTCGGCCCCGGTTTCAGGATTCTGGAAGCTTATCAACCAAAGAAAAAGATGGCTTACCGGTGCTATGGATTTACCATATTACTGGTGGTTTGTATTTTTAGTTTTCAGCTTATTTTTACCTGCCGTAATTGTATATTGGTTTCAGCATCCTCAAATTGCAATTTTGCTTTATTTGTTTAAGTTTTTAATTCAATCCATAACCATTCGAATACAACAATATCAAGTAAATATTCGCACATCAATATTTACACTTTTATGGTTCGAAATTTATATGAACATATTAACTATTGTTAGTGCCTTATATTTTATTTTACCTATAAGACTAAGGTGGAAAAACAGAACATATTAATACATGATACTTACAGATACACATACACACCTTTACAGCGAAAAATTTGAGAACGACAGAGAAGCCATGGTTAAAAGAGCTATTGATGGAAGAGTAAGAAAATTATTCTTACCTAATATTGATGTACATAGCATACAACCAATGCTCGATTTAGTATGGAAATTTCCTGACCATTGCTTTCCAATGATGGGATTACATCCTTGTAGTGTAGATGAGCACGTTGAAGCGCATCTTTTTCAAATTCAAAAATGGTTTAAAAAACGTAAGTTTTATGCTGTTGGCGAAATTGGCTTAGATTATTATTGGAGTGTTGAATTTAAGGCTGAACAAATTATGGCCTTTAAAAAACAAATTCAATGGGCTATCCAACTTGATTTACCAATTAATATCCATTCAAGAAACAGCACCGATGATGTAATTTCGATACTACAAGAAATGTCGCATCCCAAATTACGTGGAATATTTCATTGCTTTAGCGGAAACGCTGAACAAGCCAAGCAAATTGTTGAGTTAGGATTTTATTTAGGAATAGGTGGCGTGATAACCTATAAAAAAAGTGAACTACCAGAGGCGATCACTTCCATTGCACTAGAAAAATTAGTTTTAGAAACAGATGCGCCTTATTTAAGTCCCGAGCCATACCGAGGAAAAAGAAACGAAAGTGCCTATTTACTTTATATCGCTCAAAAGTTAGCTGAATTAAAAAAAACAACTGTTGAGCAAGTAGCTAATATCACAACCCATAATGCTACACTAATTTATGGCGTATAATCATATACATTTGAACTAACATCACTCTTTATTTCAATAGTTATTATTATTTACCTTACAATTCGATGATATAAAATTAATCATGGCTATTAATCAATAAACGAATTGATGTAAATGATACACTTATCTTTTCATTAAGCATTAAAACCAATATCATCCCGATTAAAATAATATCTTTGGATGTTAGAAACATTAATGAAAAACGCATTAAGAAAATTAATATTTCGGGTTAAACTGATGTTTAACTTATTCCTTAAACACAGGAGCAGGTATATTAATGACAAAAATTTTCTGATTGTTGCGAGTATTTTGGTAGGACTAAGTGCCGGCCTTTCTGCTGTTATACTTAAAAGTTTGGTGCATGCAATTAAACACTTTTGTGAAAGTGGTTTCGAAGCAAAATATGAAAACTACCTATTTCTTGTTTTCCCATTGGTTGGTATTTTATTATCTGCTTTATACATACGTTTATTCCATTATAGGATAAGATTTGACAAAGGGTTAAGTAGTATCATTTATGCTATTAATAAAGAAGGTGCAAAAATTGAACGACATAAAACTTTCTCTCATGTTGTAACAAGTGCCTTAACTGTTGGATTTGGCGGTTCGGTTGGTTTAGAAGCTCCAATTGCTGTTACCGGAAGTGCCATAGGTTCAAATGCCGGAAGGGATTTATTGGTTACACGTGCAGAACGAACATTATTAACCGCTGCGGGAGCAGCAGCCGGAATTGCCGCTGTATTTAACAGCCCGATTGCCGGTGTTATTTTTGCGTTCGAAGTATTGTTAACGGGCGTAAGTATACCTGCATTTATTCCATTACTCATGGCATCAGCAACAGGTGCAGTAGTAGCAAAATTTTTCAGAAGTGAAAATATGTTTACCATTGTTACTGATGGATGGCGAATACAAAATTTGCCGTTTTATCTTGTATTAGCAGCCATTTGTGGCCTATATTCTGTTTATATGATGCGTACTTCAATAAGAATTGAACAAGCATTTAAAAAATGGAATGCCTTATTCCCTAAAGCTATCGCTGGTGGAGTAATTTTAGGATTGTTTATCTTTTTGTTTCCTCCTTTATATGGAGAAGGTTATGGTATAATTGATCAGTTGTTGGTAGCAGATCAAACTGCCATGTTTAATCAAAGTTTATTTTATAAATACGCAGGACAATTATGGTTTGTAATTGCATTTGCATCGGCTGTTTTGTTATTAAAAATTGTAGCAGCATCCGTAACTATAGGAGCCGGTGGTAATGGTGGAATTTTCGGACCAAGCTTATTTTCAGGCGCATTATTGGGTTTTATCTTTGTTAAACTTATGCTGGTATTCGGCATCACTGATTTAAGCATTCAAAATTTTGTTGCTGCAGCTATGGCGGGACTGATTAGTGGAGTATTACATGCTCCTTTAACTGCCATATTTTTAATTGCTGAAATTACCGGAGGATATGCGTTAATCGTACCACTAATGTTGGTTTCATCAGTATCTTATTTTATAACCAGGTATTTCGAAAAGTATTCAATTTATACTAAACGACTTATTGAACGAGGACTAATCACATTTGATAAAGACAAAGAATTATTAAGCAGGGTTGATTTGAATAAAATAATTGATAACGACTATATAAAATTAAGTCCTGAGCAAACTTTAAGAGAATTGGTTCAAATCATTCCAAAATCAGAAAGAAACCTTTTTGCTGTTGTAGATGAAAATAATCATTTGTTAGGTATACTGGCTATTGATGATGTGAGAGAAGTGATGTTTAAACAGGAACTCTATGACAAACTTAAAGTAAAACGTTTAATGAATATTCCTTCATTCACCGCAAATTTAAACGGTGATGTTGTTGAACTTGTTAATAAATTTGATGAATATAATGTTTGGAAAATACCCGTTGTTGACGAAGAAGGTGTGTATTATGGGTTTGTTTCCAAAACCAATGTATTAAACCAATACCGTGAGAAACTAATGAATGACAACTCCAATAATGAATAACCTCAAATAAAAACAAGAATTGCCAATTCAAAGAAATGATTAACTTTGTTGCAGATGTTAAAATCATGGTTTAAAAATATATTAATCCTATGTTTACTCGCAGGAGTGAGTACACCTCATGTGGTTTTACATCAACTCCTTAAAATTCCGGTATTATTTAGCCATTATTTACATCACGCTACCGAACATGATGAAGCAGGGTTGTTAACCTTTATACAATTACACTACGGCGATTCAAAACATATGGAGGATGACGCTGATGAACACAAACATCTGCCCGGTAATTCAAACCATACATGTAAGTATGAACAAGTTGTTCCGGTTTTTCATGCGCAATCCCCAATAAGTATTATTGTACCTGAACTGTATACCAATCAACCTTATTCTAATTATATCGAACGCATTCCTCAGTGTCGTTTAAATAGTATTTGGCAACCGCCAAAATATTCATAATTACACCTACATATTTAAAACTGCCTTTCTCTAAAGGGTAAATCTGTATTATTATTTATCAAAAAAATTATGTTGAACAAGATAATTCAATTCTCTGTTCGCAATAGGCTTATTGTATTATTAGGCACATTAGCACTAATTGCGTATGGGCTATATGATTTAAAAAATCTACCCATTGATGCTGTACCCGACATCACCGATAATCAGGTACAAATTATTACCACTTCTCCTTCATTAGGAGCACCTGATGTAGAAAGGTTTATAACTTTTCCTATTGAACAAGCTAATGCCACTATTCAAGGCATTAAACAAATTAGAAGCTTTTCAAGGTTTGGACTTTCAGTTGTAACCATAGTATTTAATGACAATATTGATATTTATTGGGCACGACAACAAGTTGCAGAAAGGTTACAACAAGCACAACAACAAATACCTACATCATTTGGAACCCCATCAATGGCACCAATCACAACAGGTTTAGGTGAGATTTATCAATATACAGTAAGGGCAAAACCCGGTTATGAAACTAAATATTCATTAATTGATTTAAGAACTATACAAGATTGGATTGTACGTCGCCAACTATTAGGAGTTGAAGGAGTAGCAGATGTGGCAAGTTTTGGTGGAAAACTAAAACAATATGAAGTTGCCGTATCAAGCCAAAAATTAGCTGCATCTAATATAAGCATTCAAGATGTATTTGACGCCTTAGAAAAGCAAAACCAAAATACCGGAGGTGCCTATATTGAAAAAGGCCCTTCAGTACTTTTTATCAGAAGTGAAGGATTAGTAGAAAGTATAACAGATATTGAAAATATTTGTATAAAAAATCTCGCTGATGGATCGCCCGTGCATATTAAAGATGTGGCAGAAGTAACTATTGGACATGCCATTCGGTATGGAGCATTAACCTATAACGGAGAATCAGAAGTTACAGGCGCTGTAGTGATGATGCTTAAAGGAGCAAATAGTAGCGAGGTTATTAAAAAAGTAAAAGAACGAATTGAAGTAATTAAAAAAGGACTACCTGATGGTATCATATTAGAACCATTTCTCGATAGAACCAAAATGGTGAATAACTCAATTCAAACCGTTAGTAATAATTTACTTGAAGGCGCTTTAATTATTGTATTTGTTTTGGTTCTTTTCTTAGGAAATATACGTGCCGGATTTATTGTGGCTTCAGTTATTCCATTAGCTTTACTGTTTGCAATTATTTTAATGAATATTTTTGGAGTAAGCGGTAATCTAATGAGCCTTGGTGCTTTAGATTTTGGATTAATTATAGATGGTGCAGTAATTATAGTTGAAGCGGTATTACACCGTTTCGCTTCACCTGAATTATTAAATAGAAGCAGTGGACTATCTAAACTTGACTTGCAAACCGAAGTTGAAAAATCAGCAGGTAAAATGATGAATAGTGCTGTATTCGGACAGCTAATTATATTGATAGTTTACCTACCTGTTTTATCTCTTCATGGCATAGAAGGTAAGATGTTTAGACCCATGGCTCAAACAGTATCATTTGCTTTAATCGGAGCGTTCATCTTATCCCTTACTTATGTGCCAATGATGAGTGCTTGGTTACTTAAAATTAATAAAACAAATTCAATTTCCTTTACCGATAAATGGATGTTAAAGTTACAAGCAAGCTATCAAAAGAGCTTGAGAACAATTATCAATAAATCAAAATGGTTATTAATTGGTGTTGCAACATTATTTGTGATTTCTATTTTTACAATAGCCTCTTTGGGTGGTGAGTTTATCCCTGAACTTCCTGAAGGTGATTTCGCGGTTGACACAAGATTATTGCCTGGAAGTAATTTGAATACAACAGTTGAGCAAGTTTTAAAAGCAGAAACACTATTGCTTCAGCACTTTCCTGAAATTGAGCAAGTGGTAGGTAAAACCGGAAGTAGCGAAATCCCTACCGATCCAATGCCCATTGAAGCAAGTGATATGATGATTATTTTAAAACACCGTAGTGAATGGACATCGGCTAAATCATATGAAGAACTGGCAGCAAAAATGAAAGAGGTACTGCAACAAGTTCCCGGAGTTACATTTTCATTTCAATATCCGGTTGCTATGAGGTTTAATGAGTTAATGACCGGTGCAAGACAAGATGTGGTTTGTAAAATATTTGGTGAAAATTTAGATACCTTAACGCATTATGCTAACCTCTTAGGCAATTTGTGCAAAAGCGTGAGTGGCGCTGCAGATATTTATGTTGAACCTGTTACCGGAATGCCGCAATTGGTGATACAATACAACCGAATTGCTATTGCCAATTATGGATTAACAATTGATGAAATAAATAAAGCCATTAATACTGCGTTTGCCGGACAAGCAACAGGAATGGTGTATGATGGAGAAAAAAGATTTGAATTGGTTGTTCGCCTTAAGCAAGATCAAAGGAAAAGCTATTCTGATGTATCAGAGCTATTAATTGAAACCCCTAAAGGGGTATTTATTCCATTACATCATCTAGCAGCCGTAAAAATAATTAATGGAATAAATCAAATTCAACGAGAACAAGCGCAACGAAGAATTATTGTTGGATTTAATGTTAATGATAGCGATGTAGAAACAGCCGTAAATGAATTACAATCATTAACAGAGAAAGAATTAAAACTACCGGCCGGATACTTTATTAAATACGGCGGGTCATTTGAAAATCTTAAAGAAGCCAAAAACAGATTAGCCATAGCTGTACCTGTTGCACTTCTACTTATCTTCATACTATTATATTTTGCCTTTCACTCGGTTCTCCATGGTATATTAATATATAGCGCAATTCCGCTATCAGCCACAGGAGGAATATTTGCATTATATTTTAGAGATCTGCCATTTAGTATATCAGCAGGTGTGGGATTTATTGCATTATTTGGTGTTGCTGTTCTTAATGGCATTGTGTTATTAGCTGAAATAAACCGACAGATTGCTGATAAACATAACAATGCCTTAGCAGCAATTACGTTTGCTTGTACCGAAAGATTGCGACCAGTATTAATGACAGCAGCAGTTGCTTCGCTTGGCTTTCTTCCGATGGCCATAAGCACAGGAGAAGGTGCAGAAGTTCAACGACCATTAGCAACTGTTGTTATTGGAGGACTATTCATATCAACATTATTAACGCTTTATGTTCTTCCTAGTTTATACTTACTCACCTACAAGAGAAAATCCATAATTAATCCTTCAAATTTAACAGTGATTGTATTAATGATTTTACTTGCTAAAAGTAACATTAGCAAGGCTCAAGCTCCTGTATATAGCATTAATCAATGCATTGATAGTGCTATGAAAAATAACATGCAAATGAGAAGTGAAACCTTGCAAACCGAATATAAAAAATGGTTGTCGAAAACCGGTTTTAATATCCCAAAAACAAATGTGGGTATGGAGTACGGAAACATAAATTCATCATACCAAGATAATAGATTATATATCACTCAAAACTTTGCATTTCCCGGATTATATCAACAACAAAAAAATTTGGGAGTGGCTGAATGGAAAGTTCAGCTAGCTCAGAAAATGGTGGTTGAACAAGAATTAAAAAAGGAAGTAAGGGATATCTATATGAAATTATCTGTTGCTAACTATCAAACCAAAATATTAAAAGAGTTTGATAGCATATATCAAATTTTTGCCGACAAAACTAAACTAACAAAATCAACCGGTGAATCAAATGAAATGGAGTATGCCTCTGCATTGCTTCAACAAAGTCATATTCAAAACAGGTTAAAAGAACACTTAACTCAAACCCGCATCTTACAATGGCAATTACAATGGCTTATCAATGCCGAACAAAGCATAGAAGCAGATCAAACACTATTAAAATTACCTGTAATGGTTAGCGATACCGGAAGTTCTAAAAACTTTGCAGCAATTAAACTGGCAAGTGAAATTGCAGTTGCTGAAACAAAACGTTTGAAAACAGAATATGGTAAGCTATTTCCTGAAATGATGTTGGGATATTTTAACATGAGTATGTTGGGTACGGGCGCTGATGATGTAAGATATGAATCAAGAAATACCAGGTTTAATAGTTTTCAAGTGGGTTTAGGAATTCCCTTGTTTTTTCAATCAAACCGGAATTATATAAAAGCGCAACAAACACAACTACAGATTGCTAATTATCAAGTAAAAATTAAACAACAAGAATGGATGATTCAACGCGAACAAAATACGCAAGAAATAAAGCGAGCACAAGAGCTTATCCAATATTTTGAAACACAAGCACTACCTCAAGCCTCCTTGATTACCAATGGACTTACCATTCAATTGCAACAAGGTGAAATTAATTTTATTACATGGACAACCATGATGAATCAAGTATATCAAATTAAACTTGATTACATTCAGGCTTTGCATGTGTATAATCAAGCTATTAATCAATTCCTTTATTTAAATAATCAATAACATGAAAAAATATATCGTCGCAATACTTATTATCTGTTTATGCCTAACTGTTATCAGTTGCTCAAACACAACAAAAACCGAGGATAAGGCTGAACAAAGCATTGATGAGAAAGTAATATTAACTGAACAACAACAAAAGAATGCAGGAATTATTACAGATAGTATAAGAATGGGTAGTCGTTCAAGTTCAATTAAACTCACCGGAAAAATAGATGTTCCTCCACAGAATATGATATCTGTGAGTGCTCCATTAGGAGGCTATTTAAAACATACTGATTTGTTGCCCGGCATGCATATCAATAAAGGTCAGGTTATTGCTCTCATGGAAGATCAGCAATACATTAATCTGCAGCAACATTATTTAATTACAAAAAACGAAACCCTTTTAGCAGAACAGGAAGCGAATAGACAACAAACCTTATTTAACAATAAGGCAGGAAGTGAGAAAATCTATCAACAGGCAAAATCGAATTATATTAACTTAAAAATAAAGCTTCGTGCTTTGGAAGAAAAGTTAAAGTTAATCGGAATGAATCCGGAGAAAATTACAGAGAATAATATCACCCGAGTTATTCAAATTCATTCAAGTATTGACGGATTTGTATCGCACGTAAATGTAAATATTGGAAAATATGTACAACCTGCTGAAGTAATGTTTGAATTGGTTAACCCGACAGATATACATTTAGCTTTACATGTATTTGAAAAAGATTTAAACCAATTGTATATCGGTCAGAAGTTGATGGTTTATACCAACCGAAATCCTGAAAAAAAATACGAATGTGAGATTATACTTATTGGCAAAGATGTTTCTGATGATAGAAGTGTGATGGTTCATTGCCATTTCAATTCATATGATAAAGTATTAATACCGGGAATGTTTTTAAATGCAGAGTTAAATATCAACGAGGGTAAATCATGGTATATTCCGGAATCGGCAGTAGTGCATTATGAAGGTAAGGACTATATTTTTATTGAAGAGAAAAGAGGAAGTTATAAACCGCTAGAAATTACTTTTCTTTCTCAAAACAAAGGAAATATTTATTTCGAATCATCATCAATACAAAAAGGTAATACAGTTGTTATCAATGGTGCATATAGTCTGTTAATGAGTTTGAATAACAAAGAAGAATAAACAAACTGATTTTTATTGGCTGTGTAAGTAAATATGAAGGCTATTATTAAATTGCAGCCCTTAAATTAAAATACATTATGTCGAGTCAAGTTTTAAAACTGATTAAACGTTACGAAGATAAACAACCTGAAATAGTTTTTGAATGGAAGGATAGTGAAACAGAAGCAGAGGGATGGGTAGTGATTAATTCATTAAGAGGAGGTGCAGCAGGCGGAGGTACTAGGATGAGAAAGGGATTAAACAAGCATGAAGTTACCTCATTAGCAAAAACCATGGAGATAAAATTTACTGTAGCCGGACCCGCCATTGGAGGTGCAAAATCAGGAATTAATTTTGATCCGGCCGACCCTCGAAAAAAGGGTGTACTCGAACGCTGGTATAAAGCTGTAATGCCTTTGCTGAAAAATTATTACGGTACAGGCGGCGATTTAAATATAGATGAAATACATGAAGTTATTCCAATAACTGAACAGTATGGATTATTACATCCTCAAGAAGGTGTAGTTAATGGACACTTCCAGGTTGATGAAACAGAAAAACAAAACCGAATAAATAACTTGCGTACAGGTGTATCTAAAGTTTTGGATGATGCAAGATTTTCACCTGATACAACAAAAAAATATGTAGTAGCAGATATGATTACCGGCTGGGGAGTAGCCGAAGCTGTGCGACATTTTTACGACTTTTGGGGGCCAAACTTTGCTTATAAAACTGCAATCATACAAGGATGGGGGAATGTTGCAGCAGCAGCAGCATATTACCTATCACAAATGGATGTATTAATTGTAGGAATAATAGATAGAGAAGGCGGAATACTAAACCATAAAGGATTTAGTAAGGATGAAATAAAGCAATTGTTTATAGAACGTGATGGGAATAAATTATCAAAACAAACCTGTAATCACATGGGGTTAGATTTTATTTCTTATGATGATATCAACCAAAAAATATGGAGTATGGGGGCTGATATTTTTATTCCTGCTGCGGCATCACGCATGATTACCCAAACGCAATTAGATACTATGGTTGAACATGGCTTAGAAGTTATTTCATGTGGAGCCAATGTGCCTTTTGCAGATAGTGAAATATTTTTAGGTCCCATAGGTAATAATGCTGATGATCAAGTAGCAGTAATCCCTGATTTTATTGCCAATTGTGGCATGGCGCGTACGTTTGCCTATTGTATGAGCGAAAACTTTGAATTAAATGACGAAGCTATTTTTAAAGATGCATCAGTAACCATTCGCCAAGCATTAATGCGATTAAATCAGTTTAATCCTAAACGTACAGGTTTATTAAAAAAAGGATTAGAAATGAGTATGGTAAATTTGGTGAAGTAAACTTAAGATTGCTTGTATTAAATTTTTTTATATGACTAGATTGATGTGCTAAACTAAACATCATAATAGTCATAAAACATCATCAATTGGAAAAGTTATATGCGTTTCTTCTATCTACACTAACAAAATCTTTTGCCCTTAAGAAAAATTCATATTGACTACTCAACATGGGAAAAGGATGTTTTCAATCTTTAATTTACCAAAAATGTTGTTGACATAACATCCTAAAATTTAAAATAGAATAGGATAGCAACAGGTGAAATTTTAGTGTCAATCGCAACTAATTATGCTACACAAACCCAGTTTTATTTTAAGAATAAATGAAGCAAGAACTTTCCACTAAAATGATAATGATATAATTTAAGGTGAATAAAAAATAGCTACCCCAATTTATTAATCCAGATATATTCTTCATCCTTTTTGACTCCATGGAATTCAAATGGAATCAAAAACTCCCTAGTATCTGTATATACCTTAATCTGAGTGTTATTTCCATCAAAACCTAATAAAGCTTCTAACCTTTGTTTTACTGATAAATAATCCCTTTTATGGGTCTGGAGGTGAATATTTGCATGGGGTTTTAGCGACTTTAATAACTCGTAATCAATCTCCCTGTTAAAGGTTGGAAAAGAATAACCAATTATTATTAAATGATCTGTTTGTGCTAAAATTTCCTTCGACTTTTCTCTGGCCTTATTTATTTGCTGATTATCTAAATCAAAAGCATATTGTATACCCCATTCCCCTGTTACATTTAACGACAAAACTTTATAATAGTCACTAATTTCTTTGAGAGCGTCTTTTTTAGCTTCATCTTCATTATAAACCTTTGGTATTACTGTTTTAAAGGCACGACCGGCAGTGCCATTCAATTTTATGATATTCATTCTATTATCTATATGTTCTAACGTTATAGGAACCTAGTTAGAATAAAAGTTAAAGCGTTGATTTAGTTCATTTGAATGAACACTTAAAAGATAGGATAA
>JACCDR012000925.1_pt1 | contig 12702 bp, 15 predicted proteins | sample 7446431 | NCBI WGS metagenome assembly JACCDR01 (sample SAMN15323443, study PRJNA562643) | freshwater metagenome | isolation source: river surface water | place: USA:Blue River Watershed | collected 2017-08-17
AAAAACAAGCTGATTATCGGTTGCTGTCATAGCATCAAAACAATCAACCCACGTACCATCATCATCGTACTGTAATTTGATGGTTGCGTTAGCTTGTTCAAAATTATGACGATACAAAGCAAAGTAATCAGCACTGACAGGGCTAGTAAATTCGACTTGTAATGTATGTGTACCCACGCCTACAGGCTGCCAATAGGTTGCTGTACTCCAGTCATAGACATAACGAACTGGATAACCAACAACAGCACTGCTTGCTGTTACCGTTGCAGCTTGTTCAATTAAATTTTGATAAGCAACCCACGCTTTACTGGCCATAATTTACCCATAAAAAAACCGCATTACGCGGCTTTAAGTTTCAAATCAATTTTAGTTTGTTGCCAAGAACGGTTAATTCTTGGTGTTATTCGACTTAATTTATATTTATCCCAATCTATGCCTTTATATTTTGCACCGTTCTTCATTACGAATGCTTTAGCTTCACTACAGAAAAACATATCTTCTTCTTGCCAATCTTCGTGTGCTGCTAAGCCAATAATGCCTTTTAAATCGTAGGGTAAGCCTTCTAATTTATGGGCAACATCAAGCATTGAATCATACTGACCAAGCGTTATAGGCTCGTTATATTCAGTGATTGTTAGATTAGCATTACGATGAATAATTGATTTTAATGTAGTGAAACGTACACCACCGTATTTAAGCGTTGATTCAAAAACAAGCGAGTCAGGTGTAATCAGTGACTTGTCAGGTTCTAAAATCAACCCACTGTGAGTTACTTGACTACCGTTATACTTTAATGTGCCATAGTTTTGTAATAGTACTGCTTTTGAAAGCAGGCTATTACTACAGGTGTAAAAACCATAAATGTGGTAAGGCATAATCTATATCACCTACACAATACAAGTTTTCATTAGCGCATATAGACTTTCAAGCGTAGTAACAGGCTTACCGTTCCAAGTAGCAACTGGTAACGCAAGGATAGGCTGACCACGAAAAGTTAAAGGAATCATTTGACCTGTTGGCACAGGCGTTTCAGGATTGCCGTTTAGGAGGTGTGGGTTTTCGGGGTCAACTGCAACGAACCAGTAGGTCTTACCGAAAGTATTTTTACAACCAAGTGCTTTATTATTTTTAGCTTTTACTAACTCTACAAAATCAGTTAAAACAAAAACACCTTCGTCTTGATCTAACATCGTACTAAGTTCGTTATAAACCAACTCAATAGATTTATCTTTAACAACAATATCAACACCACTCATATTACACACTCCGTAAAATTCCGCGCATTGTCATACCCAATAAACCTGTTGTTGAGCTAGCCCATGACCAACATTGAATTTGTTGTCCTGCTGTTAATACAATAGGTACGGATAGCAAAGGAGTTGGGGACGTACCATTAACGGGAATGTCGTATTCTATATAAACTAAACCACTGTTTTTATTTGGTTTAATTCTTAGTTGTACATACATTAATTTTGATACAGACACACCGTAGCTAAATATATTGACTTCTTTATTTGCAGGTACGGTATAGATAAGTTGTTGACTTACGTTAGATAACGGGTCAACACTGCATAAAATATTGGCAGGAACACCATTAGTTACAGTGCCGTAACCCACATATAAAGTCCCCTCGTTACCATTACTAGACCCTGCTGACGAAACCCTAACTTCATTAACAGCATAACCGTCTGTTGTTATCGTTACTGGATTACGACCATCCAACACAACATTAACAGTAATTTCATTACCAGTTGAAAACTCAATATATTTTACTAAGGCTGTTCTTGCACCTGTATCGCCTGTTGTGTCGTCAACATCACTTGAAGATAGCGTTAATGTTTGAGCAGAATTGACGACTGGATAACTAGAACCTGATTGCGCCCAAACTGGCTCATAGTTACCACTTCCCACACTATCGTTATACCCACGCAATTCTAAACGTGATTCACCTGCTATTAACCCCCTCGCCACTTCAGTTAAGTATTCTGTATTTAAGACAGGTACACGGTTTAATACTTGGCTTGGCAGTTTAGTATCAATGCTTTGTAGTGCAGTAGTTTGACTTTGTTGTTCTGCTAAGGTGGCAGGGCTATTAATTAGCTTATTCAAAATGCTAGTTAATAACGCCTCTTGACCATCGGTATTAGCGTCAACAGCTTGTAATTCAGCAATCAGAGCAAGTAAGTCATTATGATTGACTGTGCCATTGCTATTTATAGCTGTAATAACGTCAGTAATCTTTTGCTCTACTGTGTCAGTATTGGCATCAATAGCCGCACAACTGTTTTTTATAGATAACAAATAACCTGAAATAATGCTTATATCTATTTGATTTACAACGTGAACAGGTACAGCACCCAACATTAAACTAGGTGTTTTACTATCAATACTGGCTAAACTGGCATTAGCTGTATTTTGTCCATCAGCCGTTGCACCACCACTACCGCCACTTAATAAATCTTTAATGTCACGTAATAAATTAGATATAACACTCATTACAAAACCCCAAAATTAGGTATAAAAAAACCCGCCTAAGCGGGTTATAAAACTTTTTAAGCCATAACAGCCCTAGAAAACTGATAACCATCCTCAAAAGCTTCATTTAAAAAGTCCACCAAACCACGAGGCGTAATCAATCCATCATCAGGAAATACCAAATTGCCTCTTTGCTGCTGTTCAATTTTTTGTTCTGCAACAGGTTGAATAGAAGGAATAGCCGTATTTGTTGGCGTAGCACTAGGCACACTAGCCGAAGGAGCAGTGCTACCACCACCCGACATCACGTTTTGAGCCATCACACCACCAAATGTAATCGCTGCACCTGCTGCCAAAACACCTAACGTTGGCCCTACAAATGGAATCGGTGCTAAGGCGTTATACGCGCCCATAGCTGCTGAGTAAGTATTAACGCCAATTTGATAGAGAGCCTCAGCTTTTTGAATGTTACGAGCTACTTTAGCGGCTTTACCTTGGCCTTGCGCCATCATATCAAGACCAGATTGGAAGAACTTAACCGTATTGGCCATTTGATTTTTTTGGGCGTTAAGTTGTGCATCACCATTAGTAATAACGCCATTAACACGATCTGCATCTAGTGTTAAAAAAGCCGATATAAACTCTCTGTGAGCATTTAATTTGTAAGCATTGGCTTCATCCACTCTTTGAAGCTCACTATCTACTAAATCACCCCATTGTTGATCTGCAATAACATTAGCGGCATCCATTTCTACTAACATAGAGTCAATCATGTTGCCAAAACCATCTAACTCGGCTTGCTGTTTAGCCTCAAATTGTTGAGACAAAACAATACCTTCTAAGTCTGCTCCATATTCCTTATCAAGCTGCTCTTGATACGTTAAAGGCTTTTCTTGTTTGAGCTTTTTTTCAGCAGATTGAGATTTTAAAGTAGCTAATTCTTTTTCTATGCGTAAGGTTTCGGCTGTTTTTTTGTTTAAATCATCAGTATTAATTGCCTGTTCTGCTGTAGAGATAGTGTTATCTCTCATTACATCGCCCAAAGCCGCTAAATCGGCTAAGTTCTTTTGACGTAATGAATCATCAGCCCAAACAGCCTTCGCCCCTGCTAAATCACCTTGAGCAACATAGGTTAAAATAGCAGCCGTTTTAGCCCCAATATCACCTAATGCTTTAAAGGCAAAGCTAACTGTGCCAACTCCCATATACAAAGCTTTAATTGACCATGCTAAGGCATCGGCTGCTATCTTTAACGCGCCTGTATCTTGCGTTGTTCTTAGCATATCAGTAGAAATTGTACCTAATGCTGGTGATAATGATTGAGCTAAAACACGCCATGCGCCAGTCGCAGCAAAACCCATTTTGTCTAAATTATCGTTAAACTCACCTGCTGCATTAGCCGCACCAGTACCGACTACTAAGTTAAAATCTTCTGCTTCTTTGGTTAAATCTTTTAAAGCTTGAGAGCCTTGGTTAAGTGCTGGTAATAATGCTGGCCCTGCACTTTTGCCCAATAAATCCATAGCAACATTGGTTTTGGTTGCGCCATCTTCCATGCCACTCAATTTGTCACTAATGTCTAACATGACATCAGCCGCATTCCGCATTGAACCATCCATGTTACGAACTTTAATGTCTAAGACATCAAACAAAGCAGCTTGTTCTTTGTTGCCTTCGGAGGCGGCAACCATGTTTAACGAGAGCTTTTGTAAACCTGCTGTATAGTCCTCAAGTGTGGCATCGCTAAAGTGAAGTGCATACTCCATTGCACTTAATGACTCTACTGTCACATTGGCTCTAGCTGCTATATCAGACAAGCCGTCTGCATAATCAACTTGTTCTTTAATTTTTTCGCGTATGCCATCTATGGCAAATGCACTAGCCAAGGCAATGGCCATATTTTTAGCACTGCCAACAATAGTGTCAAAATTGCTAACGCTAGTCTGTGCTGCTTGTCCAATATTTTGTTGATAAGCTGCTGTATCAGCACCTAATACAACCATTAAAGAACTTAAAACATTAGACATAGCTAAAAACTATCCATTGCTAATAATAAAGATTCTGACATTTCGTCATGGTCACGATAAGTATCTTGTGGCCACAACAAAAAATCTTTTGTTTGATACGCAGAACTATCAGGACTACGATGCACATTAGCCAATGTTTTGCATACATTGGCTTGAGCTGCATCAATATAAATATAGTCCTCTTCAAAACCCATGCGCCGTATGGCCATCCACTCTGTTAATTCATCGGCATCTATTGAGGCCAACATATCTTTAACAGACTTATGACCTAATGTTTTGGTTAGCCAGAAATAGAAGAGCCGTTCTGGACGGCTTCGGAGTTTTTTTCGGCATCATCCACACTTTTAGCTAACATTCCATTTAGCTCTAGGCCAGCATGAAATACTTCATTAAGTGAAGTCCAATCTTTAGCAGCCAATATAGGAATATGTTCGTCTTTTAATAAAAGTTCGCCTTGTTCATTACAAACCGTGGCAACCATAATGCGCTCACGCAAATTAGCAATTGGTTGACCTGCTTTAGTAGCAGCCGATTGAATACGTTCAAACTGTTCGCGTGATGTACCGCTCATCACACGAACACGGACATCACCACCCCACTCAGGAACGGCAACATCTTTATATTTAAAGCCTGTATTTAAGATTTGGTCTAAACCTAATAACATGATTAAGCCTCTGGATTAAAAGGTTTGCCGCTAATATCAAGAGTCACACTCACGCGAATCTTGTCGTCTTTTTTACCCATGCGCTCAAAATTTGTGACTAATGCAGAAAATTGACGTTTTTGGCCATTGGCAAATTCAATCTGCCAATTTCGTAAGCCGCCTTCAATATCATCTTCAACAGTTTGGTGAAGTGGATTGCTGGCATCAAATAAAGCGTCTAACTTTAAGGGAGCAACGGTAATCACACCGCCTTCATCTACCGTGGTGTAGTCATCTTCTAATGTGGTGGTATCAATAGACTTACGACTTTTACCCATGCCCGACCAATCGGTAATTTCAGCAACCTGTTCAAAAACTTCTGCAAAGTCGTTGCCATCACCACGGTAAAATTTAGTCTTTTTATTGTTGACTAAACCCTGACTGCTACTCATAAACGTTCTCCCAAATCAAAAATTCAACAGTACATCTAAACAAACGTGTTTCTGTTTCATAGCCACTTGTTCCCCCATCTTGAACCGTGGCAGATATGCTTTCTAAGTTTTCAATGACGGGTATTAGTTGTTTTGATAACGCATCAGCCTGAGATAATTCATCGGCATAAACATCAATCTGCATTCTTATCTGAGAATCACCAGTCCAACCTTCTAATGTTGTCAGTGGGTTATTGCTAATTGGTGAATAAACTATATAAGGCAAGTCATCGGCATCAGATGGTCTAACAAATGGCCAAACAGCATTGTTTACAAAGGGCTTTAGGGCTTCTAAAACCGCAACATTGGCAGTCATTAAATTCATTTACGATAAGCTCTGAGTACGTTGTGCTATTTTTTGGCGTTGTTTTTCAATATTTTCAGCCAGTTTTTGCTTAAAAATGGTTAAGGCTTCTTCTTTTTTGGCATCAAAAGCAGGTCTTAAAAACGGTTTAGCAGGGTATTTTGACGTGCCAAACTCAATAAAACGGCCATAAAAGCCACTACCACGCCAACTAATTGCAATATTAGCCCCATTGCCTAAAACACTCTCTTTTAGCCGTTTACGCGCAATACTTTTACGCAATCCACCTGGTTGAATTTGAATTTTTTGTGAGCCTGAGTCTTCATCGGTATTGTTGCTATTACGCTTCTTTTTATATCGGTAATAAGGCTCTGCTGCCTTTGGAGCTAGTTTTTTAGCCTCTTTTTGAATGGGTAAGCCTGCTGACATCAAAGCAGGAAACAAAGCCTTTGCAGAAGCTGCTTGTCCAATCTCTAATAAGGCTTGCTCAAGTTCTTTAAGACCTTGTATTTCAAGGCTAATATTATTTTCTGCCATGACTTAGCCCTTGTTTAAGCCAACAGAACACATAATTTGCAGCTCACGATTACGCATATCAGGATTAATAGGCTCGCCAACAATGCTATAAATCGTGTCTTTATATTTAATTCTCATCGCAGAGGTAATATCAGAACGATAACGAATGATTATTTTGACACTGGCATCACTCATCACCGCTTTACTGGCCAATACTTCACGAGCAGACAAGGGTTTTATTTCGGCATTAACGGTACATACATCATCCCAAATCGGCTTACGTGAGCCAGTAGCATCTTTTAAGCCTGAATTTTTTTGGAAGGTAACGCGATGTCTTAACTTACCTGCTTGCACGTTACACGCCCCACTTTCTGTAAGGATTCATCAAGTTTTGACACGTCATATTAATATTTAATGTCATGCCTTGTTGTGCTTCTCGGTTTTCGTACAAATCACCAAGTATTAACAAAGCTGCATAGCGCAAAGGCGGAGCAAGTTTTGTTTCGTCTTCATCGTCTTGGCAAACTGGATCATCAAAAGGACGGTCAATGTAATCTTTAACAGCACGTAAAGCTGTTTTAATCAGCATTTCAATATAAGCATCTTCATCACCGCTATCTTCTTCTATGCGTAGATGTTTTTTAGCTTCTATGACAGAAATACTCATTAAAAAAACCTCAATAAAAAAGCCCCAATCAAGGGGCTTTATTTAACAAACTAAAATTAAGGAGCGGCTACTAAGTCACCTGTTACCATCGCATCAGGAATGGCTACGCCAAAACCTGCACGCATTTCAGCGCGTAAAGTGACTAAGTTTTTACGGAAGTTGTCACCATCTTCGGTTGATGCTTCAACATTAACTTCTTCACGCACATAACCAGTTACGCCTAAAGTTAAATTACCTAACCAAAATTTACCTTCTACTTGAGCTGCTGACAAAACGACTGGCAAACCCCAAAGCACAGGCTGAACAACTGCACCGGGAGAACCGTAAATGTAATGACCATCGTCTGTTTTTTCGCGTTCAATCTTGCCCCAGTCAACAGGATTCAATAAAACAGCCTCTGGCATAACGCCACTGCCCCAGACTTGATATTTTGCTGTGTTGATAGTATCGATTGCTAACGCTTCAGGTATAGCAACTAAACTATTACCAACCTTCATCAAACCATCAAAACTTGTTGTTGTACCATTGATGACTTTTGCTTCTAGTTTTAAACGCACACCATAAGCTAAACGGCCTTCAATGTAAGATGCCAAAGCAGGCATATCATCTAAGAGCTGCTTAGTAATACGAATCCAGTGTGCAACAACACTGATTGTAATATCTACAACACCAAATTCTAAATTAGACTCAGGTTTAGCTTCTCCCTCATCAACTTCATCTGCCATAATGTCATAAGCTGATTCACGCAACAAAGGTACTAAGTCAGTAGTAACTGGCATCCAAGTAATTAAGTCGAGTAATGCTAATTTTTGCTCTTGTGTACGTTGTACATCAATAGTAGCTAAAGACGCATTGGTACCAATACCGCTAATTGACACGATATTACGCGCTTGAATACCTTCGATGTTTACACGACCGCGACGTGCTTTAATTGCGTCAATTTGTTTACGCAATTCAGTGTTACGTGTAAGCACAGAACCAACAGTATTAGGATCAGCTTGACGTTGATGCACTTGGTCAACAAGTTTTTGCTCAATTTCGCTAAAACGTGCGATCAAATCAGAAACAACTTTAGCGTCATCATCTAATTTTTTGCGAAGCTCATCAGGTAATTTACCGTTTTCAAGCGTGTCTTTGTGCTTGCTAATCAAATCATCAAGCGTTTTCATACGCTCGTTTAATTTTTTAGCAATAGCGGTCAAGTCATCAGGTGTTTCACGGCGGTGAACTTTGCGAACACCAAAAACGTGTTTTTCTTCTACAGCTAAAGCAGAACCAATAGCAGCAATAATGTGTTTGTTTTGAGCATTACTCATGGTTTTTCTCTCACAAAAGGCATAAAAAAAGCCGCTTATGCGGCCACTGTTAAATTTGGTATTAAAAATTGAGTTCGTCTAATACCGATTGATATTGATTGACGCGGTTAGGAACGTGTAAAACATCATCTAAACGTGCTAATAATAAATTGGCATCATCCTTAGACAATCCCATACTAACTAACAAATTATTGGCATCATCAGCACTACGCACCGCATCAATCGCCTCGGATGTGGGTGTAATACGCGCTGTTTGGTCACTTGGTTCGTCAACAACACTGATTTCGTACAAATCAACACGCTTAATCACTCGTGCGCCTGTATTGTCTTGATAAACGTCAATCGGATTAGGCTCATAAAACGCAATTGACAAACCGTCAACCGTACCATGTGCCAACATAGCGGCAACATCGTTAGATTGAGACATATTAGGCGTTAGTTCACCCTTGACCAACAAGCCAGTGTCATCTTCGACTAATTCAACCCATTTACCAATGCGTTTAGCACTGTTGCCAGTCAACCAATCCATGTAGGCATGGTTGTAATACATGTGGACTTGTTTACCACTGGCAATCAAGTCAGCAAATGCACCTTTTTCAAAGCGTTCACCGTGGCTATTAACATTTGCCCATGTAACTGCATAACCCTCAAATTTATAAGGCTGGCCTTGTTCTTGTGGTGCAGTAAAACGTAACGCAATAGATGCTGGTGTAGCACGGCGATGTTGCACGTTTGGTGCTTGTTTACGTTGACGTACATTTAAACCAAACATTAAATAATCTCCTCTTTGCCGCGTGTTGGCACGACTGCAAGTATTTTGTCGATAGTAGTCATATTACTTGGCACAAGTAATTGATCGCCATTTGGTTTTGGTTGACGACCTTCGCTTTTTCGCGCTTCATTGGGTGTCATAAAGCCAGATAAAACTTGTTTTGCTGTTGACTCGATACGGTCTTTTAAACTGGCTCTTAAAATAGCATCAGCCTCAAACTCAAACTCGTAAGACTCCCACTCGGTACGTGGTAATAAGTTGACTATCATTGATATTTCCAATTTTTCTAAGTAAGTCCGTAAAACAAACTTATAAAACCCACTGATAATCGAATCAATACCACTGCCCCATACAGTCGAAGCAGACAAATCATTAACCAACACGCTTGGCACACCAAACGCACGGCATATTTCTTCTAAGCTAAAACGGCGAGTTGCCAATAGCTCTAAATCTTCAGGTGTTAAACTCATGGCCTCAAACTTCATGCCACCGCCTAAAACCGCTAACTCTGTTTGGTCACCGTTAATTAGCCCTTCCATCTCAGTACGCAAAGCATCACGCTGTTCTTTTGTTGGCCAATTTGCAGCCAATAACGTACCCGTTGGTTTTGCTCCATTCGCCATCAAATGCGTAATCTTGTCATCCCCAGCTAACGCTACACCAATCGCTTTTTTGGCATGAGACAAAGGCGACAAACCCACTAAGCCACTACCAAATAAACGAACGTGCCACACTTCGGCTTCGGTAAGTGTTTTGCGTGTGCCATCAGATTGTGTCCAGTGATAAACTAAATCACCATTTGCCAACAACTCAGGCTCTACGCTACCACTGTTAATGACTTGCAAACTAACCAAACGTTTACCGACATAGCCAAGCAATACATAGGCATTGCCACTTGATACAAGGTTGAGCATTAACTGTTCAAAAAACTCAATGCGTGTTTGACGGCGATTAGGACGATGCTTGAGTAACTTGATTAACTCATGTTTTGTTTCAAGCGTTCGATTACCTTCTGCATCCAGTTTGTACATATTAAGTGGCAAACTAGAAACGGTTTCAGCGAGCAAACGAATACAAGCAAACACCGCGCTTACTGTCATAGCAGTATCAAAAGTGACTGGCTTTGCCGTGGCTCCACCAGAACTAGCATACTGTCGGCCACGCTTTGGCTCGGCTGGAGCAAGGCCAAACCATGAAGCAATTGAAGTCCAAACTGTCATCGTCTGCTTACTCTCACAAAATCACGTAAATAGTCATCCATAGCCGCATCGCTGCTGCTGTCTATGCTGCCTACTTCGTCAAAATGAATTGCCCTAGCCATTGCGTTAATTAACGCAACAGCAGGGTCTATTTTGTTTTCAGGAGCGTCTTTACGCGGAAATATATTATCGTTGGCATCAGGCTTAACAGTCACATTAGAGATTGCCCACGATAAAACAGGGTCACCGTTGTGATGCAATCGACCAGAACGAACTAAAACCTCTATCCACTTCATCGGCTCACTTAAAAAACGTGTCTGTTGTGGTATTTCAACCACAGAAACGCCTGCTGCTTGTAATCTTTGAGCGATATAAACCGCATTAAATGGGTCAAAACCGACTTCTTTTAGGTCAAAAATCGTAAAATCTTCTAAAATATCTTGCTCAATTTGGGCAAAATCAGTCACATTTCCATCGGTTAATGTCAAAAAACCTTGTCTTGCCCATGCTATATATTGACGATTTGTAGGTAATTCGGCGGTTTCTTCATTGATATATTGGTCACTAAAGACATAAAAATGCTGTTCTTCGCCCTGTGGCCGCATAAAAACACGCACTTTCCCAGCCAAATCACTCTTACTAGCAAGGTCTAAACCAATAAATAAAGGGCAACCGACAAATTGTTCTGGTAATAAGTGCTTATCACCACATGCAGCCCATAGCTGCATATCCATCCATGATGAACGCGCATTTACCCAAACGCATAAATGCTTAGTTAAAAAGTTTGTTTGAGCTGTAGGCTGTAATTTGGCTTTTTCACATGCGGCTGCTAATGCTTCTGCACTAACTGACACGCCATAATTAGGATTAGCTTTACGCCATGTGTCGGGGCTAGTCCAATCATCACCGTCATCAATTGTATAGATGATTCCAAAGTAACGATCGTGGCCAACTTTATCGCCCAGTATATCAATCACTGTTTGACGTTCTCGGTAACACACGCCATGCAAGTCAAAGCCTGCTGTGGTAATCATTATGACAACAGGTTGTTCACGCGCTCCTGTTGCCGACTCTAAAACATCTAACATCTCACTAGATTTGTGCGCGTGAAGCTCATCAACTAATGCACAATGAACATTTAAGCCGTCTTGATTACCGCCTTGGTCACGCGATAAAGCCTTAAACGAACTGGCTGTACTGGTGCTAAAAATAGAATGTTGACCCGCCTTAACATCAAATGCCGATTGCAGCTTTGGCAATCGGTTTACCATGCGCTGTGCTTCTTCCCACACAATACGCGCTTGGTCTCTTGTAGTTGCAGCACTATAAACTTGCGCCCCTTGCTCACCTTCTATAAATGCACAGTACAATCCAACGGCTGCCAACAATGTTGACTTACCATTTTTACGTGGCATCTCAACATAAGCATAGCGATAACGCCTACGACCATCGCTATCTACCCAGCCAAAGATATTGGCGACAATAAAAACCTGAAAAGGCTCAAGAACTATACGCTGACGAGCTGTCGCCCATTTGCCTTGTGTATGAGGCAACAATTCTACAAATCGGCAAACATGGTCAACTTTGTTGGCATCAAAACGCCATTGCCAATCTGTTTTTTCTAAGTCAATTAGGTATCGCTTAACGGATTGTTTAACGTACACACAAGCTGATATTTTTCCGCTATCAACATCAATCGCATATTGATGACAAATAGCTGAGAAATTTTTTTGATTCATTAGTGAACCTTCAGCTCTTCAAATTCGTTTTTGGCTTCCTCACCAAATAAGGCCATTTGTCGATTTTCAACACGCATACCAGAACGAGCCGAAGGTGTTAAACCAAACTCACGACCAGTCTTAATAATTTGCTCTTGTAAACGACTACGAATTTGCATCCAAGCCGACTGCATTTGAAAGCCATTTGGCGTGTCTTGCACCCATTTGGCTAGCTCGCCTAGCTTTGATTGTAACTCACCATACTTGGCCACGTTGTCACAATGGAGCGCAAAAATATCACCATCTATTGCAGACAATAAACCGAGTGCCACCAACTGACTACCTAATGTTTCCCAGTGTTTTTTACCTGACTTACATAACCAAACAGGCGGATTAGGTAAATTTAGTGGTACTTCGGGGCCGTGCGTATCTCTGTCATCACGAACGCGCCCACCTTCCAACACTTTTTGTTGTGTAGGCTTTCTAGGACGACCTGCTGACATTTTTTTCACCAAAATATGAATTATGGAAGGATATACCCCCCCTTGTAATTTTGACCACGCATGAAAAACGA
>JACCDR011655491.1_pt1 | contig 12700 bp, 7 predicted proteins | sample 7446431 | NCBI WGS metagenome assembly JACCDR01 (sample SAMN15323443, study PRJNA562643) | freshwater metagenome | isolation source: river surface water | place: USA:Blue River Watershed | collected 2017-08-17
GTGTAGCATGTGTATGAGAGAGAGAGAGAGAGAGAGAGAGAGAGAGAGAGAGAGAGAGAGAGAGAGAGAGGTTGAATTGCGAGTCCTTTACTCCACATCGGAATATCCACGTGTTTTCCATCACGTGGTCGAATCTCCTTGTGTAACTGCATCATTACCTTCTTCTTCACTCGCACAGGCAGAGGTGGATAACTCGAACGGAGTCGGTCTGTCGTTTTCGCGTTTGTTGTCATCCGACAGCTCATGTCGTGTTGCATGGGCCGGCAACATCGTGTGCCCGGACACGGCCGTGCTTCTCCCAACCACGTACGACAGCTCCGGTGTGAACACGACACAGACGGTCGCTAGAAGGAAGCACCAATCACGCGTCTCTTGTTGGTACAAAACCGTGCCCATGAACAACCCACCGATGACCCACGCGGTCCATTGCCATGGCTTGGATCCCCCGTGATTCCATTCCATGGTGGCCCATGCAAGGCGAGGTGCGAAAAAGGCATTGCGGCTGACGGTGACGGGTGAAAGGAGGGCGTCGAGCGCAACCAAGCCTGTGCCCACTGGTTCCTTGTCGCGATGACTGCAGTGGACCAGGTGCAGCACCAGGCTGAACAGACACATGCCTCCCCATGCATCGCGGTACCGCCATCCGCCCTTGTAGGCAAACCTCCACAACGTGAACCAAAAAAAGCCGTCCCATGCCAGAAGCAGCAGCGTCCGCAGGGCCAGCTGTGCTTGAACCGCTTCGATTGGCGCGTATGCCACAGAAATCAACAGGTCCGACCCCCCTCCCGTCTCCGGTGCACATCTCCGGCCCAGAAGCCCCACGACCAGTGGTTCCGTATAAAGCATCACGACAGCGAGAAGGACCTTCACCCGGTTGCACCATGTGGACTGACGATTGGAAATCCGCATGGATGGGAGTCGGCGCGCTGTCAATAATCACACACGTGCACAGTCCACCTGCTTATCAGAGGAAGTGCAAACTATATGAACACGTCCCGGATCTAAATCGCGCGTCCTCTGTTGTTGTCGAGACAGATCGACGTGTCATGAGTGTGGCACGGGGACACAGCGGGAGAGGTGGCCAAAAATCCACGGGGGTTGTTCTACCCGCCGCTGGGTATCAGCCGGAGTACATAGAGGCCCTTAAAAAGAAACACGAGAAGGCTAAAAAAGAGCTCGCTTCATGGGAAAGGCATCTGGCGTCGATTCGCTTTACAAAAGCCGCTATACAGAAGGATCGCCAGTACATCTCATTATCATCGATCGCCACGAGAGCAGAACAAACCCTGAGGGAGGTGCTGAGAGCACAAGAAGAATACAAGGCCAAAACGAAGAGCAAGGAAGGAGACGTCAGGGTTGGTGTTCAAAACCCACCGCTCCGTGGTGGCGCCAGTGGATCACAAAGGCAAACCAGTCGAGGGACGGGCGCACGTGGACCCAATTCCGACCCAATCGGGCGCGCCAGGTCCCGGAGCCCCTCGGAAAGTCCGAGCGACGGAGAAACCGAGAGCGATGGCAGCACCACGGGGTCCGACCAAGAGGACGATTCCTCCGCCAGGGTTGGGTCGTCAGGTAGAGCGGACGTACCACTCGACGATGCAGACACCGTGCGAACCACTACAACGATCGTGACCAACCACCGTCCTCCGGACGAGACCATGGCCGCGGTACCTCCCGCCGTGGTCACAGAGCACGATCTGGACGTTCAGATCCAAAGAGTACGAGACGCAATCGGACAGTTCGAGGAGAAATACCAAGCGAGGGGCGGAGCGTTGCCCATCGTACCGCCTAAAGAAGGAGCAGCCCACGCCAGGAACATGCAGCTGTTCGAACAGTTAACGAAACAAAAGACTGACATGCAACAAGAAGCGCGCATGGCCCATGCCGACCTCATCGGCGAGCCTGCCATGAGGGCCCGTCTCGCGCAGGGTGCAGTCCCTCCGAGGAACGGGGCGCAGTCCGCGGCAGGACGGATGCAAGGCCCGGGTCCTGGTCGTCGTGTACACGAAAGCGCTTGGTCCCAGATTGCTGGCGCAAACCCTGATGCCCTTCCCGTCAGAACACAAACAGGATTGAAAGCGATGCAGACTCTGTATGAAGTCCAGAGGGATTTGATAGGTCCGAGAGGCGAACATGGTGACGATTCTACAGAACGCGATCCGCGTGTGGACACGCAGAGCGAAGCCGTGCGAGCTGCCGGTGCACCCCAAGACGCCGGAGGTGCAATGTCCGACCAAGTCCCGGAAGCTGCCGTTGAGTTGGAGGAACAAGCGAATCTTATCGGCGAGTTGGAACGACAAGCAACCGATCTGCGCCGTCGCGTCGAGGAACACGAACGAAGACACAGCAACTCCAGAGATCCGGCGGCCGACGCCGCGCTCCACGCAGCCAACCTGCAGAAGTTCAACCAGACAACCCAACGGCTGACGTCGGAACGCAGACGCATGCATGCAATGCAATCCAATCTCATCGGCAGGGGTGCCATGGCCCAACGGCAACGGGACAATGACACGATCCACGGAGGGTCGCGATCCGCAGCAGCACGTCTGCAAGGCACGGGGTCCAGTCCGCCAGCGGAAGACACGGCCTGGTCCGAAATGGGTCGCCCGTCCCGCGACATGCTACCCCGACAAACGCAAGCGGGGATGGAAGACCTGGAGTTTCGGCGCGACCTCATGCGTCGCAGGGCCACGCGCGTAGCGGGACAAAGACCTCCATCCTCCGGTGTTTCCCGTGACGAGGCGGACGACATGCAAGACGGGGAATCGACATGGGAGTGGAAACCTCCAGCGAGAGATGATGAGCACAGCGATTCCGAAGAGGAGCACATACGGGAAGTAGTCCGCCATGCGCCCGGTGCCGACCCCACAGACAGAAGGGATGCGAGATCATTCAAGAGAAACCATCGCACGGGGGGAAGCGGAGCGGCTCGACTGCATGACGTTGCGCGTGGACCCGATGCCAAAAGAAACAGACCAATGCCTCGACTCGCGCATACCGCGGCAGCCGCGCGCACAGCGGCGCTTCAAGAACTTGCACATCGAAAAGGCGTGGATCCGACAAGGACTAACGACTACCTGGTAGAACCAGGTGAGTTTCAAGGCATCGAACGAACCACGGAGAAGTCTTTCATCAGAAAGATATACCAGGGAATTACGAGGATCAGTGCAGCCGCGCGGGGCGAAAGGTGGGTATCCGATGAGGATTTGGACATGATGACGCGCAAGATGGTAGACACTGCGATGCTGGAACAAGTCTCGCGATTCGTGGAAAGCGTTGCGAGGGTGTGGGCAGTCCGAGCCGAGCAGGACCAGTTGGCGCAGGCGATCACAGAGCGTGTCGGCAAGGCCTATATGCAGCAACAGATTTTAATCGCCGCACAGTCTGCCGATGAGCGGATACAAATGGAGCGCCATAGCGTCAGCCACAAGCTACACCAAACGTTCTGGAACCATTTCAGAGGTGATGCTCAAACGGACGCGATGATAGCCCTGGCCGGTGAATTCGTAACGCTGTCCAGGAAGATCTCCAACGAGGCGAAAAAGTGTCAGGAGGCGGAGGCACGCGAACAGCAAAGTTTGGCTCAATCCATCACAACGGTCCAGGCTCCAACTCATCCACTCACGGACGCGGCGCGAACATCCGCCCAGAGGGCGTTGCAGCAATCGGCGTCGGCGATGGACGCCGACGTGTCCAGTGCACAAAGTGTGTCTGATGGCATCCAGTCATTGACCCATCACGCTACTACAGCCATGTCCAAGCTTACCGCGCAATTTCAAATGGAGCGAGCCGCCAAACTGGAAGCGTCAATGCAACTGCAGGCGGTGACTTTTCAAGCCGACACGTTCAAACAAAACCTCCTGAGATACCAACAACTGCACACCGATCTCCTGACGACGAACCAGCAACTCGAGGCGAATATTACCGAACTCAAAACGACTGGGACCAACAACGCGGCGACAATCCAGACCCTCCAGACGGAGAAGGCATCGTTGGACGAGAGGATCAAAACCATCCAGAGCAATCTGGAGCAGACCAAAAAGGACATGGAAACCAAGCGCACAGAGGCAGAGGCCAAGCTGGCGGAACTCCAAACCCAATTAACTACCGAAAAGGACGCAACGGCAGAGCAAAGACGCCTTGTGCAAGCTGCCAACCACGAGAAAACGTTAATCCAAAAAGAGCTAGAACGACACAGAGCAGACCTTGGTTCTGCCACGACCCGGGTAGAGGCATTGACCACGAAGGTCGTGGACCTCGAATCCAAGACTCGCGTAGCTAGGATTGACGCACAAATCGACGCGGACAAGGACACAGCCCCAGCCGAACTGGAGCAGACGAAACAAGCCCTCGCACGCACACGGGAAGAACTCACCAGCGCGAAGCAACGGGTCAAGGAGCTGGAACTCTCCCTAGAAAACAAGGAGACAGAACTGACCACAAAAACGGAAGAAGCGCGCAAAGCGACTGAAGGTCTTCAGTCGAAAGAAAAAGAATTTCTCACCAAAACGGCCGAGTACGTCAAGCTCGAAAAAGAAAGAACGACACTCAAGAAGCAAACAGAACAACTTTCAGCTGACATTGCCAATAAGCAAGAAGAGCTCGAGTCCATCAGACGCAGGATCGAGAATGACGCTTCGGCAAAACAGAGGTCCGAAGAACGCGAAAAGGAAACACAAAACGAACTGGTCGTTGCAAAAAAGAAGATGGCTGAGTTGGAAGCATCGGACCACGACTCAAGAAAGAAGGCCCGGGATGCGAACGAACAACTAGCAGCTGTAATCCGGTCACTGTCGATCGAGGGCATGGGTGCGGATACCTTCAAAAACGTCACGGATGCGGTACAGACAAAAAATGTCAGTCTGGCTGTCCGTGAACTGGCAAATTGGGCGGTATCGAAAAATGCCCAGTTCGTCAGCAACCATGCACCGGGCCAGAAAGATGGAGTGGATGTTATGCAGTACGCACGTTACGCCGTGAACTATTACATAATGATTAACGGCGAAGAAGGAAGGATCGACGCGTCCGACCCGAGCACATGGCCATCTGCAGCGGTCATTCAAATTGCGTTGGAAGGGTATCGAAAGCAGTCGAGCAGTGCGATTGCTTGCATTCGGAGGATTGCAGTCAAAGCGCGTGTACTCACTGATTCACATGACCACGTGGCGTACGAGGAGATGGACGCCGCCATCGAACTTAAGATAGAAGAGATCGAGAAAGGGAATCAGTGGCGCGACGCTCAGTTGAGGAACACGAAGGAAGCGCTCGATTACTTCACTCCATATGCACACGTTGCATACCGTGCGTGGCTTGTAGCGAAAGGTGATGTGCACATGGACGCGGCTATTCACCAGGAGTTGGTGAAAGGACTCACTCAATGCCCAGACGCCCTTACAATGCAAGGACAACTCATCCAGTTCATCGGAAATGGGGGTGTGGCACAGCGGTGCATCGCGAACCTGTGCCAAGGGCTTGGCGCCACGGGTAATCTCGACGGGCGTGGACAGATCCAATTCCTGCAAGAGCGAGTCACACATATTGCCACGGAGGCGACAAAGGGCGTCCGCCTGGGAGAATACACGCTGACCCTCCTGCAGTCTTTGATTGGATTCCATCCGCGGCGGCCAGTCGTCCAGGGGAGTGTTGTGAGCGTCGAGGAACTGCCTAACGGGCCCACCGTGTCACAAAACCTATCCGAGCGCGCAGAAGCACAACTGAAAGACCGCGTCGAAAGACTCGCACGAGATCGCGTACGTGAGTTAGAGTCGGAACGGCGTGGGGTCGACGTGCGAGCAAACGCTGCCGCACAGCCGCCCGATGACCCAGACAAGCCCATGGCAGGGATTGCCGTTGGAAATGCTGTCGCGTCGAAGGGAAACGGTCCGCCCGATCCATTTTCTCCTCCTCCTTGGCATGCCACAGGGGGTGACAGGTTCATGGAACTGGTCCAGAAAATCAGATCTGTGTATGCGGTGAAGTTCGAGGAGACGGTCGATTCCGTATTCGGATTGGTCCAAGGAAAACTGTGCACCGTGGATGCAATGGTGATGTCGATCCTCGGGTTGCCACCAGGACAGGCGAGCCGTGCCAGGGCGCGTCAGGACGGGTGGTTGACCAAGATCGACACCGGCGTTCCAAGGTGCAGCGCCGTCTTCCGCGGGACGCCGATGTCGCGCGGCCTCGAGAACGGCTCTGTCATCCGGGAGCCACCAGGCACCTACTTAAGGGCGCCCGAGCTCATTGCCGCGATCGAAGACATCGAAGAGTTCAGACAGGACAAATCAATACTCGAAATCCCTGTCGTGTTCCTCTATGAAACAAACGATATGGTGCGCAAAGGCAGGGCGTCGAAGCAAGTGGCCGACGAGATGAACAAATGCCTGAAAACGTTCGCCGGGCATGGTGTATTCCCGTGTTTTTCGTTCGTTGCCCTCCCAACGAGTCATCAGTTTGCTATGGCACCGAGCTCTACCCGTCGCTACACATGGCCTCCGCCCGGGAATCTGTGTGTGTTCACAGCGGGTACTGGTCCCAGATGGGTAGACGAGAGGATCAGTGTCAAAACATTCTCGGCCAAAGGTCCGAAAGAAGGCGCAGTTCCAAAGATCGTACTCATCGGAGGAGACGACGCACGCATCGATGTGGATGACTGCACGATTCGTCCCATTTTTGGATCCGATCTGACCGATTCCAGACGCGTCCAGTTGGGCGAGGTGGTGCTCACGCACACGGCCGCGTGGATCGAAATCGTAACGGGAAGCTTTCCGCTTAAAAAATGGAACGAGGTTACGATTGTGTGTGTGTGGTTGGTGGTATATAACATCGCCGTCAAGCTGCAACAAACGGAGGGATTGTCTGCCTTTGAAACTGCAAAGAGAGTATTTCAGCTGATTTACCAACACAGGAAAGCTGAACAGGTTGCAGTAGATTACAACCCATCCCACGTTGATGATCTAGCGGAAGTGGTCAAGAGAAATATTGACGATGTGCAACGACGAATCCGATCGTTTGATATTGGAGCCGATCTATAAACTCACGTGCTGAACCATGCGTCCAACAGAGAGAGAGAGAGAGAGAGAGAGAGAGAGAGAGATGTCACTCTACGTTTCCATCCTAATGCTGCTATTCGGCGTGCGCACTTTGCTCATCGGTGTACAGTCACTGGTAATCCACATCCTCCCGCCCAAACGGTTGTGTATGCATCATCCAATGTATACAAACAGCTTTCACTCCCAACGGACAACAAGCAACCGTCGGTGCTGCAATCCATCCTGGTGGCATCTGGGGTCACATTGGCGTATCATTTCTACGGCAGGGAGTGGCTGGATGCACAAACACAACTCTCCGTGCTTGCACGTATGTAACTCCGTCGCGTCGCCGCCGCTTGCCCATGCACACACAGTGCACTGGCAGGATTAGTGGGTGACTTCATGAAGAACGCCACGTCCGTCTTCCAGGGCTAGCCGGGGGATGTCAACGGGTCGTTCAATACAGAGGACGAATGTACATTCAGATGCACACGCCACCGATGTACAATGAGTGTCACGTCCACATGGATCTGCACACGTCCCCGGCTGAGTGGTCGCCCTCTGACACCAGTCGCAACCGCTCATCTTCCACGGAATGCGGCGACAGCGCGTGAATCCACTTGAGGCTCGTGATGAGTGCGGCCCATCGATACAGAGACGCCGCCGTCAGGACGCAAACCAGCGCAAGCCGTGCCACAGAACCAGCCCCAGCATCGGACGGTCGCACCCGCGCCATCCGGGCCAAGACAAGAGCATCTATGGCACACACAGACGAACGGAACACCACCAAGGACACTTGCTGGTGGGTGGGCTGCCGTCTGTCGACGTGAGGGCCCTTCCAGAGGGTCAGGCACAAGGAAAGCACGTGGAACACCAACACATCGGAGCTGTTAAAGTCCGCCCATCCATCGTGCCCGAAAAACAGCTGCCAGATGAACGCAGACAGCAGAACCGCACCTTCCACGGAACCCAACAACAACACAGGACACCACCTCGGCAGTGCAAACCGGCGCCGCGGGTGATGCGTCTGCATATACACCGTCGCGACACGACATGAAGTACGTATATACACCAATCGAAGGCAAAGTCGACGGTTCGGACCTTGCAGCGGATTCTCGGCATGGACACAGGAGAGATTTTCGTTCCGTCCATTGACGAATTGGGCGCACCTTCTCCATCCCGTGACGGAGCCGGACCCTCGCAAGCCACAGGGAATGAAACAAACGGAGGGCCAACAATCACACGCGCACACCCCGCCGATGCGCGCCGCCCCTCGTCGTGGCCCATGGTCGCCAGAGCCATGCACATGCACATGGAACAGATCCTGGCAGACACACGCAGAGGTGCTGCACTGAGATCGCGCGTGGAGACAGCGGTTGATCCACTGGATTTGCAAGGAATAGATCGACCTCGGCTACCACAACATGGCGTATTGGAAGACGGAGACGAACGCCTTGCCAGAATCCAGTGGCTCCTGGATCACTTCGGCGTGAAGCGGACCATCTGCCAGCGACTGTGGCACTGGCACATGATATGCGCGTGTCTGCCACACATCTATGGTCCGCAAGGATGGGCACGCGCATCGTTCCGGGTACTTAAGGCTATGGGCCTACGGAAGCTCAAGCAAGAAGTGCTCATCCAAACGTTCAGACGCGCCGGAAAGACACACTGCCTGGCACAGCTGTTCGCTGCCCTCCTCCTAAACGTACCCGGTCTCAAAATAGCCATCATCAGCACGGGCGATCGAGCGAGTGGGAAACTCAAAGCGCTTGTTATGGGTTATATCTGTCGTGTCAACGGAGCCATCCGGCGCGTGTGTGGATTGACGCACGAATTTCTGTACATAGCCGCCAAAGAACTCCCGCCTAACGTGAACTACAGGTCCCCCGCTGCCCAGGTTATGCAATTTGCAAGTGATACGAGCTCCCTGGAAGCCATGCCAAACAACCCCAATGGTTTGAGCACGCGCAGATGCAGAGAGGGAGAGATAGAGAGAGAGATTGTATGGCATTTTCATTCATACACGAGCAAGGGAGGGACCGATACAGGTGCGTCAATCCAGCCGATCACCTATACTCTCGTATTGACGTGTTCTGGTCACTCGACCCAGTCATGACCGATGTGTCAGTGTCAGACAAGACACGGGGTGTCCTGTGGTTCACCGGCGCACGTGTCACGCCGATGTGTGCATATGCACTTCTTCGTCATCCCCGTCGGTTCTCGATGTTCATGAATGGCATTCGGGAGCTACAAGAGGAGCGCCAAAGCGACGCGCTCGGGGAAGACGGCGATGCACGTGTTAGACGATGGGACAGTGACACGATTGCCCGACTTGGAGATTATCGGCATGAAGAGGAGCGTCTGTTCCGCATGGCAGCACTGGGATTGCTAACGGATGCGGCCTTCAGGAGCAACTCACCATTCTTTCGTCTTACCCGTCACACGACGCGCGCGGTGCACTTCACTGGGCCGTTTGATCTGCTGTTCGACATTCCAGTGTGTTCCGAAGATTTCGTGGTGGACGCCCCGCGCGTGTTGTTCTCTGATTGTGAGGATCAGTGTATCATCGTCGCGCAGCTGGCGGAGCGAGCCAGGGCGCGCGTATGGCTGGTGACCGGACAAAGATACCACCTCTTTTTGCGTCGAATGGCCTCCCATTTCAAACCTCGACTGTCGTCTAACCAAGAGGCAGGGCTCGAAGCGTGTGCGGCATGGCACAACGAACTCACGCGTCTCTCGCGCGAAGCAGCAGCAAACACGAACACCGTGAAGGATATCTCGCGTATGCCATACCCGCGCGTGTACCTATCTGATTTACGCGCAGCAACAGTCGTTCCTTGGTGGAGAGATTCCATCCGCTTCGACGATGAATTTGCAATGGAAACTATCCATGAAGAACGTATACTGTAAAGTCGTCGTTGTATCCATTGTACACGTGAGGAGAGAGGGAGAGATAGAGAGATAGAGAGAGAGATGGCTGCGGAATCTGCACCTCCGTCTCCTTCCTTCCAAACATGTCTAATCCGCTTCATGTGCTATGATACGATCGCGTCCAGTGTCACACCGGCGCATGTGCCGGGGCGGCCCGATCAACAACACATCAGTGCGATAGACGTGGAGCCCACCGTAGTACATCCATGTTTTCACGTGAAATGGCCGCTGGGGTTGCTTGGCAACAAGCATTCCATATCGCTTCAAGATGAGGTCATGCTCCAAGGAAGAGCCCCTCTGGGATTATGCATCGTCGTCGGAACGATGCTGCACCCAGGACAGCGCATCCGCACCCACGAGTTCAACTGGAGACTCGCAGAGCCAGCGCTGGTGCCTGATGCCGACGAGACAGTGTTCGACATCACCCCGTTGCAGTCGCGCATCACATTCTCTCCGAACGGTGGGCGTATGGGAAGCGTCGCCGTGTACTTGACACTGGACAACACCAACAAGCGCACGGACCCCGGCATGCTGACGGGATGCACCAAAAAGCTGACCCATCTTATCCACGTCCATCCTTTCGGGGACGAGCCCAAGTACATGGACCAGACAAATCAGGACGACGTGTTTGCAAAGGTGTGGCAAGCTCTCTCTGCGGTGCGTGCTTGGATCCAAACCCACATGTCGGAGAGGTCGGAGGTGTACCTGCTGACGTCCGCGCCCATGGCACTGGCCGTGCTGTTAGGAGCGGCATTCCGACCGGCGGCGGTCATGCGTTCGGTGCGTGTCATCGAAAGGGGTATACCGCTCGGGAACAGCGACGTTCTACACGGATCTCCGTTTTACTTCGAGATTGAAACCCACAATGTTGCACAACGCATTCCTCGTGGTGGCTACGGTGTGGAGGAGGTGTCCGCGTGATGCACACTGTCACGTCGCTGGGAGAAGTTGAATGGGAACTCCCAGGCCCGATGCCGGTCCGGTCGTAATCGGGCGGCCGTCCCATTGAAGTTCGAATTCGTTTGCGATCGCTGTTGCTGTGTCCGGGTGCACCCACACACGATCGCACCGTTCGATCTGTCCAGACACACGTGACACACGGGGCAGGGACACTGCCAGCACGGGTGCCACTGGGTGACACAAAGGTGCGCGCATACGCAGGCGAGTGAATGCATCCATGCGCATGCAGCGTTCATAGTCCACGCGTAGCCGCTGCAAAGCTGCATCGACGCTGTATCGAACGGCTCGACCCAGCACCATTGGCTCGATCACGTCACGTAGAAGAGGAGCCCAATCGAGGTGACAGCGATCGTCATGGGCGCCCACCATCACGCACGACACGTAGGCCAGAAAAACGGGGTCCATGGCCATGGCACACCAGGCGCGCGTCCCTTCCCACAGACCGCGCCATTCGTCGTCGCTGGGAGCCTGTGTTCGGTGTCGCAACGTCGGAAACAGGACCGTAATGGACCGACGTACGTCGGGCACGTACGCAGCCAGGTTGGACTCCGAGAGAGCGACGGCGGCGCGCAGTGTCTCGCAGTCCTCCAATAGGGACAACACGTGCGCCATCAGCGTCACAACCAGCGAGGAAGGGCGGAACCACTGTCCCGGGAGGTCTCGCAGCACATCATCGGGGAGTAACTTGCGCGTAACACGGAGCAGTGCTGTCTGTGGAAGGGGCGCCCGCGCGAGCACCAGTTCACTCCAGGCACGCTCCTCCTTTTGCAGTTGCATTGCGATGCGTTCACATGTGCACATCAAAATGAACCACTGAGACGGCGGCAGCGTCATGCGCCTTGCTCTCCACATCGACTCGACCATCCCGGCCAATAGCATTGGGCGGACACCGGCTCCGCTGTCGAGGCGAAGTCCGATTCGTCGCTTGGTGTCGGAGTCCATCTCCACGGTGGGCTCGCCGTCCGGAAGATACACGCGTTCCTGCAGTTCTGCTGCGTCGCCAAAGGGAGTGACAAACACCCTGGATCCGTATCTTTCCTCTGCCCATGCAAGCACTGGGAGGAACCGGTCAACAAGTGAGGATACAAACAGTCGTGGCCGTCCGTTTGCATCGAACAGTGCGTGGAAACAGCGCATCAGCGACGCGATGCGCGCCGTGGTCAGACGCCCGCTCTCGGCTTGAACGCTGAGCCACGTGTACAGACGATGACGTATGAAGCGGTTCGCTCCGGGGTGGTACGTGCCTGTTTTCGTATCAAGGAACAGATCCATGACCGACCACAACGCCCGTCGCAGTTCGTCGGGAATCGTTGCCATGGCCTCGGTGGTGTTCTTGCGCTCTGCCGTTCGAACGGTTTCATAGTGCGCCTCGTGTGCCATGTTTGTTCGTATTGCCTTCGTCAAGTGCGAATCAAGCTGTTCCATGCGCGCGCGATCCGTTCCCTCCAACGGCTCCAGCGCCGGAAATGGCGTCCGAAAGACGGGGACGAACGTTCCCACGGGCGCGTACTTTGCCCATGCATCGGCAGGAGGTTGGTGTGCGAGAGGAGACAACCCTTTCTGTTCCTCCCGTGCGATGTCCAATAGACCTCTCCACTCTCTTCCCTCTGAGTTCCCCATGAAGCCGGCGCTGCCTCCCAAGGCGGGCGCACGGGTTGTATACAGCAAGCACATGGTGAGCTGTTGTTCGTTAACCGGTTAAGCCGAAGTGGGATTTTATCCGCACGGTTGGTGATCAGAAAGTGGTGATCAAGATTGGATTAGCCGTGTTCACAGCGGCA
>JACCDR011041546.1_pt1 | contig 12699 bp, 8 predicted proteins | sample 7446431 | NCBI WGS metagenome assembly JACCDR01 (sample SAMN15323443, study PRJNA562643) | freshwater metagenome | isolation source: river surface water | place: USA:Blue River Watershed | collected 2017-08-17
GAATGGATGCCATTAGTAATGGAAGGCAGAAACCCATCCGAGAAAGTAGCAGGTACAAGAATGGCTTTGGGTACTGATGTAAACTTTGGTTCATTAACCAGAATTATGTTTGAAGATTTACAGCAGTACGATGATGTTTCGATTCACTTTAATCATGAAGTAAGAAAATTGAAACAAAAGAAAGATGGTTTCTGGAAAATTAAAGTAAAAGATTTAACCACTGGTAATAAACGTGCAGTCAAAACAAAATTTGTATTTATTGGTGCAGGTGGTGGCTCGTTGCCTTTATTAGAAAAAGCGGCGATTCCAGAAGGAAAAGGTTTTGGAGGTTTCCCTGTAAGTGGACAATGGTTGAAGTGTGTAAATCCAGAGGTTATCGAACGCCACAATGCTAAAGTATATGGAAAAGCTGCGGTTGGCTCGCCTCCGATGTCAGTTCCGCACTTAGATACTCGTATGATTGATGGCAAAAAAGCTTTACTTTTTGGCCCTTATGCTGGTTTTTCTACTCGTTTCTTGAAAAACGGTTCTTTGTTAGATTTGCCTTTGTCAATCAAAGCGAACAATGTTCTTCCAATGATTTCGGCTGGTTTGGCAAATATTCCTTTGACAAAATATTTAATTGAGCAAGTTCGTCAGTCGCCAGAAGACCGCTTGGAAGCCTTGAAAGACTATTTTCCAAATGCAAAAATGGAAGATTGGGAATTGGAAGTGGCTGGTCAGCGAGTGCAAGTAATCAAAAAAGACCCAAAACATGGGGGCGTTTTAGAGTTCGGTACAGAGGTAGTAAGTGCAGCAGATGGTTCTATTGCGGCTCTTTTAGGAGCATCTCCGGGAGCATCAACAGCCGTTTCTATTATGCTTACTTTGTTGGAGCGTTGTTATCCTGCTCAATTACAAAGCCCTGAATGGCAAGCGAAATTAAAAGAAATGATTCCTTCTTACGGCGAGTCGTTGAGTAGTAATCCTGAATTGACAGAAACCATCAGAGAAAAAACAGCTGAGGTTCTTCAATTAGTAGTAGCGGTATAATCCTTATATTTATCAATACAAAAAGTCAATCAAGGGAAATCTTTGATTGACTTTTTATTTTTACACCAATTAAAAGAGGATAGAATAAAGTAGTGAATAGGCTTAAATTTAGACAATCAATCGTCATAAACAGCAATCCATGTTTCAGCACAAACTTTCGTTTTTATTCTTTTTATTAATGAGTGTTTTTACTTTTCCAGAAATTACTGCTCAAAATAAAACAGCTACTTTTAAAGTCATCGGTTTTTATACAGTCAAACACGACCAAGCCCACATCAGTTTTGTACACGAAGCCAATAAGTACTTTACCGAAATGGCTGAGAAAAAGCATTTTCAGTACGATTCTACCAACAATTGGAATAACCTAAATCAGGAATTTCTTTCAAAGTACCAAGTTGTTATTTTTTTAGATACTCGTCCAGAAATGCCCGAACAGCGAGTGGCTTTTCAGCAATACATGGAAAATGGCGGAGCTTGGTTGGGTTTTCATTTTTCGGCTTTTGCCTTAAATAATTCAACCTATCCGCAAAATTGGGATTGGTATCACGAAAATTTCTTGGGTTCTGGCGAATACAAAAGCAATACTTGGCGACCAACTTCGGCAATATTGCGTGTTGAAAATGTCAAACATCCCACAAGCAACATTTGCCTAAAACTTTCAAATCTTCTCCAAACGAGTGGGATCGTTGGGGGAATGATTTACGAAAAAATCCGTCCATAGAAATATTACTTTCAGTTCATCCTGATAGTTTTCCATTGGGAACTGGTCCAAAAGCCCATGAAATTTGGCATAGTGGTGATTATCCAGTGGCTTGGACAAACAAAAAGTATAAAATGATTTACCTAAATATGGGTCATAACGATATTGATTACGAACACGGAACAAATGCCGATTTATCCAATACTTTTCAGAACTCCCTTCAAAATCAATTTATCCTTAATGCTCTTTTGTGGTTGGGAAAACCTTAATTCACCAAATGGTCAAAATGACCATTTGGTGAATTCTGTATTTATTTTACTTCAATTTGGATATTTATAGAACAATTACTTTATTTGAAGGAATAAAAACACCCAACAGCCTATGTAAAACAGACAATACATGAAAGCCAATGAAAGCTTTGTACATCAGTATGTTAGATTCATAACACAGATTTAAACTTTACAAACCTTATTTAACTATCCTCACCTTGAACTTTTCAGAACAACAAGTAGAAACACTTGCTCCGGATGCTGCTTCTTTGAAAGCAGGCAAGGCATTATCGAATGCCAATCAGTGGTTGGTAAAGCAAATGAATGAGCGAGTACTTTGGGGCGAAATCAAAGGAAGTGGCTCAAAGCCTTATCGTACACAAATAGATTTACAAAATATCGCCTATAAATGCTCCTGCCCTTCTTTCAAATTCCCTTGTAAGCATGGTATTGGCTTGATGCTGGCTTTTGCTAAACAACCTACTTTGTTTTCAAAAACTGATAGCGAACCTGACTGGGTGAAAGAATGGATGGATAAGCGAAGTCAGAAAGCAGAGAAAAAAGCAGAAGTAAGTACGCCGATTTCGTCGGACAATGATGAAAAAGCACAAAAAAGTAAAGAAAAGCGTCAAAACGAACGCCTTTTACAAGTAGAAAGCGGAATTGCTGAATTGGAATTATGGCTGAAAGATTTGCTAAGAACAGGCTTTTTATCCTTGCCAAGCAAAGGTGTTCAATACTTTGAGCAAACGGCGGCTCGCATGGTAGATGCCAAAGCAACAGGTTTGGCAGGAAGAGTGCGGGCTTTTAGAGACTTAAATTATCTTCATAATAACGATTGGCAGAAAGAATCTCTGCGAATTGCCGCCGAATTGTTTTTGTTGATAGAAGCTTTTAAAAACGCTTCAAAATTATCCCCTGAATGGCAACAAAGCCTTAAAAATTTAGTGGGCTGGAATCAGTCATCTAAAGAATTATTACAAAATCATGATGCCGAAAAAGTAAAAGATATTTGGATTGCTTTAGGACAAGAACAACAAGAATCAGAAGGCATTATTGTACAACGAAATTGGCTTTGGGGTACAAAAACCAATCGCTCGGCTTTGATGCTTAATTTTGGTACGCCTTATTCACCACTCGAAAATGTTATTTTACCCGGAACTTTCATTGAAGCAGAATTAGCTTTTTTCCCTGCTGTTTTGCCACATCGAGCCGTCATTTATCTACAAAAAGGATTTGTTGAAAAACTTGATACAATTCCTGAAATGCTTGACGATTGGACGGCGGCGTTTCAATACCGTTCGGAATTACTCAGTAAATATCCATTTGTGAATGATATTCCGATGATTATCAAAGGTTTACGTTTTGTCCTCAATCAAAAAAAACATATCCTTTGCGATGAAAATAAGTACTACCATGAAATAAGCCTTTCTTGGACAGAGGAAAAAATGCTAACACTCTACGCCTACGCAGGAAGTACACCTGTGAATTTATCAGGAGTTTTCAGACGGGATGGCTTTTTGCCTTTGGGAATTGTAGAAGGAGACAACTATTTAATGTTATAAAATATGTTACAACAGCTTATCAATACTGCACTGCTTGGCACAGAAAAAATGGGCTTTGATGAAAAATTATTGCCTGAAAGTATCCGCAATATTATTGAGAAAATGCCTGACACAGACAAAGAAGCCCGTTTTTTTAAAACGGTAGCACTCTTGTCATTTTATGAAGAAGCAGGACAAAAACCTAAACGTTTTGAAGGAGAATTTCCGATAGAAAATCTTAAAAGTGACGCTGTGGTTGCTTCCCCAAAATTTGCTTCTATCTTGAATGAAATCCTTGAAATTCCATACAATCTAAGGAATGATTTATTGACGCTTTGGCTTGATAAATTGATAGAAAAAAATCAAATCTGTACGGCAAAATCAACCGTTGCGTTGTTGAATTCGATAGAGAGTTTACCTAAAAAATTACACCCAAAAATCATTAAAGTACTCAGTAAAAATGGTTTAGAATTATTGGCTTTCAAAACAAGTATCTCAGCCACAACACAAGTTTCAGATGAACAAATCTGGAAAGAAGGCAAGCTTGCCGAACGAAGAGAATTATTTAGTGAACTGAGAAATGAAGACGCTCAGAAAGCTTTGGCTTTATTAGAAAGTACTTGGAAAGAGGAATCGTTGAATGATAAAAGAGCTTTTGTAGAAGTAATAAAAACAACTTTTCAGCCCTCGGATGTCGCTTTTTTAGAAAGTATTCTTCCAGAATTTGCTTTCAAAGCAAAAGAGCGTAAAACGCAAAAAGAAATCAGACAGACGATAAAAGGTTTGTTGATGGGAATAAAAACCACTGAAAGTTATAGTAATACTGCGGCAGCTTTAAAAAGTTATTTTCATCAGGAAAAAGCCAAAGGAATGATGGGATGGATTGGCAAAGAAAATACAGTACTTGTACTCCCCGATACAAACGACGACTTCATGAGTACCAGCAAAATGGAAGCTGAGTACGGCATGGAGTTATCGCCAGACGTTGCCATATTCACTACAAATCAGCACTATTGGTTTGCTTGTTTCTTGGAATATTTACCTTTTGATTTTTGGACACAGCATTTAGAAAAAGATGTACCCACAACGGTAAAGTACTTTATTTCAGAAGTTTTTACGGTAAAACTCTCAGGAAAAAAATTAGCCATTTTTTTGAATGCACTTATCAACAATGCCCTTCAACATAAAGATGTAGCTTTAGCAAAAGCTCTTTTGAAAATTACTTCTTTGCACGACCAACTTCCTCTTTTGGGTTTATTACCCGAAGATGAGAAAGAAGAGTACATACTTTCAACCAAACAATTGACTTCACTTCAAGCATTAGAAGCTTGTTTTCGCAATTTTCACGGTACTTGGTCGGCAGATTTTTCAAAGACCATTTTACAAGAATGTTATACCATACTCATCGAAAAGAATACTTATATCTCAGAACAGCTTGGCGTTATTATGGTAAAATATTTACATCCTTCTGTCAGTGTTTTCTTGCTTAATACCAATCAGTATCCTGCTTCAACCAATCATTATTATATCAGACATTGGGAAAAATATTTTGTGGAAGCAATTGTAAAATCACAGAGAATCAGACAAAAAATAAATACTTAAAGCTTAACCGTTGTATCAAAAATATTAGATAAAAGTCCCCATTTTAAACAATTATCGTATGAATCTTTTACGCCAACACGCAGAAGTACAATTTTCGGAAGAATTAGCCGAAATCAAAAAACAAGATACAGGACATTTGCCTCCGAACTGGCAATTAACGCCACAAGCGGTAGTTACTTATTTAATGGGTGGAAAACTTAAAAATGGTTTTGAGGTTTCGCCAAAATATATTGGCGACCGTCGTTTGATGGAAATAGCCGTGGCGACACTCACGACCGACCGATCTTTATTACTTTACGGTTTGCCCGGAACAGCAAAATCTTGGGTTTCTGAACATATTGCCGCTGCTGTATCAGGCGACTCTACTTTATTGATTCAAGGAACGGCAGGTACAGGAGAAGAAGCCATTCGTTACGGCTGGAATTATGCTCGACTATTGGCAGAAGGCCCAAGCGAAGGAGCATTAGTAACTACGCCCATGATGACTGCCATGAAAAATGGAAAAATCGCCAGAATTGAAGAATTGACCCGTATTTCAGCCGATGTGCAAGATACTTTGATTACGGTACTTTCAGAGAAAACAATGCCTATTCCTGAGTTGAGTATTGAAGTACAAGCTATCCGAGGATTTAATGTAATCGCTACTGCCAATAACCGAGACAAAGGCGTAAATGAACTTTCGGGAGCATTGAAGAGACGTTTCAATACGGTTATTTTACCCCTTCCAGAGACTGCAAAAGAAGAAGTTGATATTGTTCGTAGGCGAGTAGCCAGTCTTGCAAAAAGTTTGGATTTACCCGTACAAGCTCCTGCTTTACAGGAAATTCAACGTATTGTAAAGATTTTCAGAGAATTAAGAAATGGCGTAACCGAAGACGGAAAAACCAAACTAAAATCGCCGACAGGTTCGCTAAGTACAGCCGAAGCCATTTCGGTTGTGAATAATGGTTTAGCTTTAGCCGCTCATTTTGGCGATGGTAATATGAATGCCCAAGATTTAGCCGCAGGCATCATGGGAGCAATCGTAAAAGACCCCGTACAAGACAAAATCGTTTGGAAAGAGTATTTAGAAACAGTTATTAAAAGCAGAGAAGAATGGAAAGATATTTATCGGGCTTGTAGGGAGTTGTCGTAAAAATGCAATTTTATGAAAGGTCTAAAATGCCATGTATAATCGAGACGATATATCATAAACAATCCAAAATTTGGAAGAAGATAATTTTTTGACACATGAATTTAACAATCCTCGGTATTCGTCATCATGGTGTGGGGTCGGCAAAAAATGTGGCTGAACGCTTGGAAGAAATCTGTCCTGATATGATTTTGATTGAAGGCCCGCCCGAAATCACAGATGCTTTAGCCTTAGTCGGACATACAGATTTGAAACCGCCTGTTTCGGTAATGATTTATAATACCGAAAACCCCAGACAATCATCATTTTATCCTTTTGCAGCGTATTCGCCCGAATGGGTGGCGGCTGTTTATGCCAACAAAAATAAAATTCCATTACGGGCAATGGACTTGCCTGCGGCGATTGGATTTCAGATTGACAATTTGAAACAACAAGAAGCTCAGGCAATGGCTGAACAAAAAAGTGAAACGGATGAAACTGATACGCCAATTCTTCCTCCTAAAATTTCCCCTCGTGACCCACTTGGCTATTTGGCAGAAGTATCGGGCTTTAGTTCTGGAGAAACTTTTTGGGAACATCACTTTGAAAAAAATTATATTAAAAATAACGCCACAGACCACTTCGAGGCGGTTGCTTTAGCGATGGGTTCGCTCAGAGAACAGCAGATTTTATCTTCTTTAGACGAAGAAAATGTCTATCGTGAAGCCTATATGCGTGAAGTAATTCGGAAAGCACAAAATGAATTATACAGCAATATCGTCGTGATTTGTGGGGCTTGGCATGCCCCTGTGCTTCAGGAATTAGATAAATCGGCTAAGGCTGATACCAAGATTTTAAAGGCTTTGCCCAAAACAAAAATCAAAGTATTGGCAACTTGGATTCCGTGGACAAATCAGCGACTTTCTATACACTCGGGCTATGGTGCAGGCATTTATTCGCCGGGATGGTTTGAACATATCTGGAAAACACCTGATGATTATGATTTACATTGGTTGACTAAAGTAGCCGATGTTTTCAGAAAAAAAAATGTAGATATTTCTACGGCTCATATTATTGAAGCGGTGCGTTTGGCAGAAAGCTTGGCGGCTTTGCGTAATTTCCCCAAAGTCAGTTTAGAAGAACTTAACGAAGCTACTTTGGCTGTTATGTGCATGGGCGATGCTATCATGCTAAACTTAGTGCGAGAGGAATTAATTATAGGAAAAAAACTGGGCAAAGTGCCTGTTGATATTCCTAAAGTGCCTTTGCAAGAAGATTTTGAACGTACCATCAAATCGCTCCGTTTACCCCTTACGGCGAATGCAAAACAGTACGATTTTGATTTACGCAATGAGAATGATTTAAAGAGAAGTATTTTTTTACATCGTTTAGAAATTCTGGAAATTACTTGGGCAAAACTTGTGGACAGTAGAAGTAAAGGTACTTTCAAGGAGTCATGGAAATTGGAATGGGAACCCGAAATGATGATTTCAATCATCGACAAAGCCTTTTTTGGTAATACCATTCAGACGGCAGCCCAACAAGTAATTAAAAATCAATTAGAGCAAGAAACTTCTGTTGGAAAAGTAGCCGAACTGATTCAAAAAACCATTCCTGCTGAATTATTTGAAATTATCGGTGTATTGCTAAACAAAGTAGATGAGCTTGCGACAATTTCAGCCGACATCATGGATTTGATGTTTGCTTATCCGCCTTTGGTACAAGTAAGTCGTTATGGAAACGTTCGTAAAACAGACCTTTCAATGATTCAAGGCATTGTAGATAGCCTAATTACCAAAATAGCCATTGGTTTACCAAATGCTTGTTATGGATTAGATGAAGTTAATGCCGAGAAGATGTTTCAAACAATTGGACAAGTAAATCAGGCTGTCCAATTGAACGATAAACCTGAAATTGACCAAATATGGATGGACGCATTGAGTAAATTATTAGAAAAAACAGGCGTAAATCAACTGATAAAAGGTTGTACTTGTCGCTTATTGTTGGATGCTCAATACCTTTCAGAAGAAGAAATAGACAGACAGCTATATTATTCATTATCAGCCAATAACGACCCCATAGAAGTAGCCGCTTGGATTGAAGGCTTTTTGAAAGGAAGTGGAATGATTTTGATTTATGATAACAAACTGTGGAATCTGATTTATCGCTGGGTAGCCCAAATTCAGGAAGATGTTTTTATGGAATTATTACCCATTTTACGCCGAACCTTTTCCAAGTTTGAATACGCCGAACGCCGTCAGATTGGTGAAAAAGCAAAAGCAGGAATCATTACAGATGAATATGCAAGTACTTCAAATACAGCAGAAGAATTAGACGAGAAACGAGCAGAAATGGTTTTACCTGTGTTGGAAATGTTAATGGGAATATGATGAAAAACGAAGAACAACTCAAAAAATGGCGGTTAATTTTGGGCGGAGATGAAGCCGATGGAATTGGTTGCCAGTTATCTGATACAGAAATTCAGATTGATAAAGCTCTGACGGCGTTGTATGATTTGGACAAAAAGCAAAAATTCGATTATACTCAGTCGAAAACTAAAGGTGGGAGCGAAGGCTCAAGTCCAAGTGTTGCTCGTTGGTTGGGGGATATTCGTAATTATTTTCCGCAGTCGGTTGTGAAAGTCATGCAAAATGATGCGTTGAAACATCCAGAGTTGCAAAAGAAAATGATGCTCGAACCCGAAATTTTAGAGCAGACTACGCCCGACGTACATTTGGTGGCAACTTTGATGGAACTGGGAAAATTAATCCCATCAAAAACAAAAGACACCGCTCGCCGTGTCGTTGAAAAAGTAGTGGATGAATTGATGCAAAAGTTAGAGCAAAAAACAATTGCTGCTCTGTCGGGTGCATTAAGCCGTTCGGTCAGAAATAATCGTCCACGCTACAATGAAATAGATTGGAATACTACCATCAGAAAGAACCTCAAACATTATCAGCCTGATTACAAGACGATTATTCCAGAAGTAAAAGTGGGTTATGGACGAAAAGCAAAGCGTTCGCTCAAAGATATTGTACTTTGTTTAGACCAAAGTGGTTCTATGGGAACGTCTGTGGTATATTCAGGCATTTTTGGAGCTGTGATGGCTTCTTTGCCTAATGTAAAAACCCAGATGATTGTATTTGATACACAAGTAGCAGACCTTACAGAAGACTTGCAAGACCCTGTTGATTTACTTTTTGGCGTACAGTTAGGAGGCGGAACAGACATTAATCTGGCTTTACAGTACTGTCAGGAAATTATTAAAAAGCCTGATGACACAATTTTGGTATTGATTACAGATTTGTATGAAGGCGGAAATCTTGCACAGATGCGTAAACGTGCCGTTGCCTTAGTTGAGTTGGGGGTACAAGTAATTTGTTTACTTGCCCTTAATGATGATGGAAGTCCTTCTTATGATGCCGCTAATGCGAAATTCTTTTCTGAGCATCATATTCCTGTTTTTGCTTGTACGCCAGATATGTTTCCAGATTTGATGGCTTCGGCGATTCAAAAGAAAGATTTATTTCAATGGGCAGGTGAAAATGATATTGTACTAAAAGGTATTTCATAAAGTACTTAAAAATCGTTTACTTTTCCCAAATGGTCATTTTGACCATTTGGGAATTCTTTTTTTTATTCTTTATGAATTAGTTTTTACTTTCTACCTGATGGTCATTTTGACCATTAGCCAATTCTTATTTTGCTATTCTTTTATGAAGTAGCTTTTACTTTCTTCCAAATGGTCAAAATGACCACTTGGTTAAATCACAAAAATGCTTTCAACTTTGTCTAAAAAAAGAAATCCTTCCAAATGGTCATTTTGACCATTTGGAAGGATTATATAAAAACAAAATTTTATTAATCTTCTTCTAAGTAATCTAAATCTTTTCCATGTGTTTCTGGAATGGTTAAGATAGAGAAAAATGCGATGGAAAAACAAATGAGAGCTACTACGCCTGCGGCATTAAAAACGCCCATATCAGGTTTTAAGCTTGCATAAAGTGTTGTCATACCGATTACTGTACCACGAACCATATTCGGAACGGTCGTTGCGGCGGTTGCACGCAGATTTGTACCAAATTGTTCTGCTCCAATCGTTACAAACATCGCCCAATATCCTGCCGAGAACCCCATAAATACACAAAGTGTATATAAACCCGAAGCCGTAGAAATCCCTCCATAGAGATATACAAGGGTACAAATCAAAGTAAGACTTATCAGAATGGTAACGGCTTTTTTTCTTGATTGTAAGTATTGACTTAAAATACCACTTGATAAATCTCCAAAAGCAATACCAACATAACAAAACATAATGGCTTTTCCCGGTTCAATATTTTCTGCTATTCCCATTTGTTTCCCGAATTCATTGGCGAAGGTTGCCAAAATCCCAATCGTAAACCAAGTAGGCATTCCGATGCCGATACATTTTAAATAACGCTTACATCTATCTGCATTGGTGAACAAAGAAAAGAAATTGCCTTTGCTGACGTGCTTTTGTTTTTTTACATTTTCAAAAATGCCAGATTCAAATACGCTGATTCGCATCAATAATAAAACGATGCCTAAACCACCACCGATAAAATATGCGTTTCGCCAACCGCCAAATTGCGTAACGGTAAAATAAGCTGCTACCGCACCAAACAAACCAATTCCTGCGACCAAAGAAGTTCCTAAAGCTCTGAGTTCTTTGGGTAATACTTCCGAAACCAAAGTGATTCCAGCTCCTAATTCTCCAGCTAAACCTACACCCGCTACAAAACGAAGAATAGCATAAGAAGTAGGGTCTTGGATAAAGCCACAGGCAATATTTGCCAAAGAGTAAGTAATAATTGACCCAAATAAAACGGATAATCTGCCTCTTTTATCGCCCAAAACTCCCCATAAAATACCCCCAACTAATAAACCACCCATTTGCCAATTAAGAATGTCTTTTCCGACAGAAGAGATTTGTTCATCGTCTAAGCCTAAGTCTCTTAAACTTGAAACACGAACAATGCCGAAAAGAAGTAAATCGTAAATATCAACGAAATAGCCAAGTGCAGCAACAATCACAGGAATACTCAGAAGATGCTGTAAAGGAGTTTTAGAAAGCGTTTTTGTCATTTTATTGTCTTGAAAATAGTTCTATACAGAATTTGTAGGGAAATATAATACATCCAAAACAATTAAAGCAAATTCTTTGGTCAAAAGCATATAAAACAGCTAATAAATAGCTTATTACAGAAAAATATTACGTGTTTATAATGCCTTTTAGTTGATTAATAAAATATTATTTTGCTCTTACAATGCTTCATTGTTATACGTCAAAATACTTGCTGTCGCACAGGTTGTTGGTCCTGGCGACCCCATGAAAACACCAACAACCGAAAATAATTACATTTTCGTATCATAATCAAATCTAAACGTATCAAATCGTATCATTGAGTGGTTGCTCTTTCAAACGGTATTCTATCGGAGCTAATTAATAAAGGATTGATTGAAAAACAAGGTAACGGACGAAATGTGAGTTACACGATAAAATAAAGATAACAATACCATTAATTGGGCAAAACATCCCATACTGTTCGTAGATTGTTTACTACGCCCCAATATGTTAAAGGGCTTCAGCTCGTACAGTGTATTAGAGATAAATATTCCTTTTGCCTTCTACCTGTTGTAATACACCTGCATTGTTTTTAAAGGATACTCTTACATTACCCAGATAGTCTTTGATATTGTATTCGTAAACCCAAGCAATTATACAGAAAACCCCGTTGGCATACAGATACCAACGGGGTAAAATTACTTATACTTAACTCTCCACTTAATGTTGAATTTGCCCATCACTGGCGTGACGCTCTTATATTTTTGGGGTCGTAGGAACGCTTCGCTTAACCAACGAGTAAATAGGGAAGGTTATTCACTTACAATTAAAAAACCACCTTTCTCTTGAAGTTTAATGAAATCTACATTTTCTAATTCTCTTGATATTAATTCCTTTGGGCTTCCTTTTTGTTTTAACCCATAAATTTGGTTTAGCACGATTGTATCGTTAGAACAAGTTACAATCAAACTAAATATTGAGTCAAATCCAGAAAAATCACTTAGTTCATAGGCATTTTGTGGGATTTCTTTTACCTCATAAAAACCATAAACAAAAAATAATTCTCTATCATACTTCCAATTATCATCAAACCTGAAACCAGTAAATTCTATTTTAGTTAGTTCTTTATTACAATAAGGTATTTTATAATGGGTAAAAATATATTCAGGAACAAATATATTGTATAGAAGGCTTAATACTAAAATAATTACAAATCCTTTAATTATTTTAGTTATTCCAAAAGTATGTTTCATATTTCTTTTATTTGAACATTGTATTCCAAAAATAATTTGTTCTATTTATCACCCCCGACTCTATAGCTCGTTCTGGTCGTTGGTTAAGCGAAGCGTTCCTAC
>JACCDR011902608.1_pt1 | contig 12697 bp, 5 predicted proteins | sample 7446431 | NCBI WGS metagenome assembly JACCDR01 (sample SAMN15323443, study PRJNA562643) | freshwater metagenome | isolation source: river surface water | place: USA:Blue River Watershed | collected 2017-08-17
CGAAGGGTCCCCAGGGTCCGAAAGGGCCGGACGCCCCGGGCGCGCCGGGCGGACAGTCCCCGTCGGGCGACGCGCTGACGCTGGCGCAGTACGCGCAGCAGGCGTATCTGGAGTACGCGCTGTCGGTGGTGAAGGGCCGCGCGCTGCCCGATGTGTGTGACGGCAACAAGCCGGTGCAGCGGCGCATCCTGTATTCGATGTTCCGCATGGGCCTGGCTTACACCGGGGCCAACGGCGCCAAACCGGTGAAAAGCGCCCGTGTGGTGGGTGACGTGCTGGGCCGCTACCACCCGCACGGCGACACCGCCGCTTACGACGCGCTGGTGCGCATGGCGCAAGACTTTTCGCAGCGTTACCCGCTGATCGACGGCCAGGGCAACTTCGGCAGCCGCGACGGCGACGGTGCGGCCGCCATGCGCTACACCGAAGCGCGCCTGACGCCCATTGCGCGCTTGCTGCTGGACGAAATAGACGAAGGCACGGTCGAGTTTCAACCCAACTACGACGGCAGCACCGAAGAGCCTTCGCGCCTGCCGGCACGGCTGCCTTTTGTGCTGCTCAACGGCGCCAGCGGCATTGCGGTCGGCCTGGCCACTGAAATACCCAGTCACAATTTGCGTGAAGTGGCAGCGGCCACCGTGGCGCTGCTAAAGAACGACAAGCTCACCGACGACGAGCTGTTTGCCCTGCTGCCCGCGCCCGACTTCCCTGGCGGCGGCCAGATCATCAGCCCCGTGGCCGACATCCGCGATGCCTACCGCAGCGGCCGCGGCAGCCTGAAGGTGCGCGCGCGCTGGGTTATTGAAGAACTGGCACGCGGGCAGTGGCAACTGGTGGTGACCGAGCTGCCCACCGGCACCAGCGCGCAAAAGGTGCTGGAAGAGATTGAAGAGATCACCAACCCCAAGGTGAAGGCCGGCAAAAAGGCGCTGCTGCAGGACCAGCTGCAGCTGAAGGCGGCGATGCTGAGCGTGCTGGACGCGGTTCGGGATGAGTCCAGCAAAGACGCCGCCGTGCGCCTGGTGTTTGAACCCAAGAGCCGCACGGTGGAGCAGGCCGAGCTGATCACCGCCTTGTTGGCGCACACCAGCTTGGAAAGCAGTGTGCCGATGAACCTGACAGTGGTGGGCAGCGACGGCCGGCCGGTGGCCAAGAGCCTGCGCAAGGTCCTCACCGAATGGATCGACTTTCGCCTGGCCACCGTGTCGCGACGCACGCAGCACCGGCTGCAGAAGGTGCTGGACCGCATCCACGTGTTGGAAGGCCGGCTGCTGGTGCTGCTGAACATCGACGAGGTGATCCGCATCATCCGCAACGCCGACGAGCCCAAGCCCGAGCTGATGGCGCACTTCAAGTTGAGCGATCGGCAGGCCGAGGACATTCTTGAAATCCGCCTGCGCCAGCTGGCGCGGCTGGAACACATTCGCATTGAACAAGAGCTGAAAGAGCTGCGCGCCGAACAGGGCAAGCTGGAAGACATCCTGAACAACCCCGGCTCGCTGAAGCGCACCGTGGTCAAGGAAATCGAGGCCGACGCCAAAACCCACGGCGACGAGCGCCGCACGCTGGTGCAGGAAGACAAAAGGTCGGTTGCCGAGATCAAGGTGGTGGACGAACCGGTGACCGTGGTGGTCAGCACCAAGGGTTGGGTGCGGGCGCTCAAGGGCCACGAGATCGACCCGGCCACGCTGGCCTTCAAGGCCGGCGACACGCTGTATGGCACCTTCGCTTGCCGCAGCGTGGACACGCTGCTGGTCTGGGGCACCGAGGCCAAGGGCAACGGCCGCGTTTACAGCGTGCCCACGTCGGTGCTGCCGGGCGGGCGCGGCGACGGTGTGCCCATCACCACGCTCATCGACCTGGAAGCCGGCACGCAGGTGGCGCACTTCTGGGCCGGTGCTGCCGACACCACACTGCTGTTGGCCAACACCGCCGGCTACGGCCTGCTGGCCAAGGCGGCCGACATGGTGGGCCGCAACAAAGGTGGCAAGAGTTTCCTGACGCTGGACACCGGCGCCCGCGTGCTGCCGCCTGTGGCCGTGGCTGCCGGCCACCAACAGGTGGCCTGCCTGGCCCTGGATTCACGGCTTTTGGTGTTTCAGCTTGACGAGCTGAAACTGCAAAGCGCAGGCGGCAAGGGCCTGACGCTGATGGATGTGGACACGGCAGCGCCGCTGGTGTCGGTGGCCACGTTTGCCGACGTGCTGCGCGTGCTGGGCAGCGGTCGCGGCGGCAAGGCCAAGGACGAATTGCTCAGGGGCGTGGCGCTGGCCGAACACGTGGGCAAACGCGCGCGCAAGGGGCGTGTGCTGCAGGCCATCAAAGCCACGCGGGTGCTGGCGGGGTGATGACGGCGTGAACGCGGGTTGACGGCGGGCTGAATTGGCGGGAGTTCCCCCGTTTATTGGCGCACCACCGGTGCAACAGCGCTTTAACCTGCGAAGTAGCAGGTGGTGTTCAGATCAGCGAGGTCTTTTTCCAAGCGAGTTCATGCACCTGGCACAGGGAGCGTATCGATATGAATTGGTCGAACTTGCGGATATCGACCCGATTGGGCATCGGCATGGGAACCATGGCGTTGCTGGTGGTGGCGATGGCCGCAGTGGCGTGGATGTTGGTCAGCGGCATGGCCCACAGTCAGCGCGCTGTGAGCCAAAACAGCCTTCCTGCCATAGAACGTGCGGCCTCGTTCGAGGGCGATCTGCTTCGCTTTCGTGGCACACAAACGCAGCACGTGCTGCAGCAAGACAAAGCCGCCAAGGACCTGGCCAAAGGTGAACTGGACAAGCTGCAGAAGGCCATCCAGCAGGGGCTGACCGCCTACAACGAGCTGCCGCATCTGGACCAGGAAGCGCGCCAGCGGCTGACCGAAATCCAAACGCAATGGACGGCTTATCTCAAGCTGCACACCGAGATCGTGCAGAAGTCAGAGATGTGGGCCACGGAAGACGCGATGGGCCAGCTCAATGGCCCGGCGCTGCAGGTCATGACCACCTTGTTGGCGTCGCTCGAGCTGCTCAGCGAGAACAACTTCGCTCTCGCGCGGGCAGCGGGCCAGCAGGCTGAGCAAGCGGCGCAGACGGCCCGCAACGTGACGCTGGGCTTGGGCCTGGCCGCGCTTGCCGTGGCAGCGGTTCTTGTGGTTTCGCTGACACGATCGGTTTCGAAGCCGCTGTCGGCCGCCGTCGTGGCCGCAGACCGCATCGCCGAGGGCGACCTCACGGGCCAGATTCAAGCCACCAGCCAGGACGAGGTGGGCCAGCTCCTGGGGGCCCTGTCGCGCATGCAAGGCAACCTGGTGCGCATCGTCAACGAGGTGCGCGACCATTCGCAGTCGGTGGCCACGGCCAGCGTGGAAATTGCGCAGGGCAACGGCACCTTGAATGCACGCACCGAACTACAGGCCACCGCGCTGCAGGAGACCACCTCCAACATGCATCAGTTGGACAAGACCGTTGGCCACAATGTTGAAAGCGCGCACCGGGCCCAGACACTGGCCTCCAACGCCAGCACGGTGGCGCAGCGTGGTGGCGACGTGGTGGGGCAGATGATCGAAACCATGAACGGCATCAACACCAGTTCCAAGCGCATCGCCGACATCATCGGCACCATCGACGGCATTGCGTTTCAGACCAATATCCTGGCGCTCAATGCGGCCGTGGAAGCTGCACGCGCTGGCGAACAAGGGCGCGGCTTTGCGGTGGTCGCCGCCGAGGTGCGGCAACTGGCGCAGCGCAGTGCCGGCGCGGCGCGCGAAATCAGCGAACTGATCTCGGCCAGCGTGGCCGAGGTGGACATGGGCACGGCACTGGTCGGGCGCGCGGGTCAGACCATGGGCGAAGTGGTGGGCTCGGTGCAGCAGGTGGTGCACATCGTGACCGAAATCAGCGCGGCCAGTGAAGATCAACACCGCAGTGTCGCGGCCATCGGCAAGTCGATTGCGGACATGGACAGTGCCGTTCAGCAAAACGCGGCGCTGGTCGAAGAAAGCGCTGCAGCAGCCGAGAGCCTGGAGTCCCGGGCTTCCGATCTCGTCAAGGCCGTGTCAGCGTTCCAGTTGGAGCGTGTGGGCTGAGAGAGGGGCTGAGAGAGTGTTTTCGGGCCCGCAAGCTCAGACCCGCCCGCGCGCCGCGGGCCAGGCCAGCGCTGCGGCCACCACAAACAGCGACAGGCTGTAGAACTCGTAGGGCACACCAGCGATATGGGCCTTGGCCTCGGCACATGACGCAAACACGCCAAACAGCTCGGGCCACCAACTGTCCAGGCCGCTGCCGCTGATCAGCCGGTCGGCCAGTGTCAGGTTGCAAGACACGCTGGCAGCGGCCACGAAGTGCTGCCACAACGCGGCGGCCATGCCGGCCAGCGCCAGCAGCATCACCGCAGCCGCGCCCACACGTTGACCGCCGCCCCGCAACGCCACAGCCAGCAGCGCCACCGCTGCGATGAGCAGGAAGATGACCCGCTGCAGGATGCACCAGGGGCAGGGCTGCATGTCCAGCCGGTACTGCGTGAACAGCGCCACGCCCACCGCGCCCACGCTCAGCAGCGCCACCATCAGCAGTTGCGCGCCCGGGTGTTGCCACCAGGGCCGGTTGCGGTTCAAGTTTTCAGCCTCTTAGACCACCTCGGCCACCAGTTCAATCTCCACGCAGGCCCCCATGGGCAGTTGCGCCACGCCAAAGGCGCTGCGCGCGTGTGAACCGATCTCGGCGCCGAACACCTGCACCAGCAATTCACTGCAGCCGTTGGTGACCAGGTGGTGCTCGGTGTAGCTGGGGCTGCTGTTGACCAGGCTCAGCACCTTGACGATGCGCTTGACACGCGCCAGGTCGCCCACCGCCGCTTGCAGCGTGCCCATCAGGTCGATGGCCACTGCGCGCGCGGCGGGCTTGCCTTGGTCGGTGGTCATGTTGGTGCGCGGCTGGCCCACCCAGGCCTTGCCGTCTTGTTTGGCAATGTGGCCCGAGATGAACACCAGGTTGCCGGTGCGTACAAAAGGCACGTAAGCGGCGGCGGGCGTGCCGACGGCGGGCAGCGTGATGCCCAGGGAAGCGAGGTTTTGCGCAACGGTCATGGGGGTCCTTTGGGGTGTGGTGTGCGGGCTGCACAGGCCCCCGCCAGGGGGTGTGTGGGCGTGTGCGGCCATCCTACACTGCACCGTCATGACCCCAACCCACTGGCCGCTGTGGGGCCCGGCACTGCGCTGGGCCGGGCTGGCCGGGGCCGTGCTGGCCGGCACGGCGCTGCAGTTGCAGCAGCCCGCGCTGTGGCCTGCCGCCTGCATGCTGGCGTTGGCGGCAGCGGCGTTGTTGTTGCTGCTGTTGTTGGTGTTGTTGCTGCGGGTTTGTTTGGGCGCCGCGCGCGCGCGCCAGCTCGGCGACCCAGTGGCCCCATGGCTGCACACGGCGCCTGTATGGGCTGGTGTGATGTTGGTGGTGGCGGTGCTGGCTTTTGCCCTGACGGCCACCCGCGCGCAGTGGCGGCTGCTGCAGGCCCTGCCGGCGGCGCTGGAGGGGCTGGACCTGCAGATGACCGGGCAGGTGGTGTCGCTGCCGCGTGAAACCATCACCGGCACCCGTTTTTTGTTTCAAGTGGAAGCGGCGCAGCACAACGGGCGGCCGGTGCAGGTGCCGCCCTTGTTGTCGCTGGGCTGGTACCGCGCTGTTGATGAAGACGCGCTGCTGGGCGGCCCGCCGCAGACCGTGAAGGCCGGCCAGCGCTGGCGCCTGACCGCGCGCCTGCGCCAGCCACACGGCACGCTGAACCCGCACGCCTTCGACCTGGAGCTGTGGCTGTTCGAGCGCGGCATACGCGCCAGCGGTTCGGTGCGCGCCACCGCCACCGCGCGGGCCGAGCTGCTGCCCGATGACGGCGGTGCACCGGTGCAGGCGTTGCGCCAGCGCGTGCGCGACGCCATCACGCTGCGCGTGGCCGACCCGGCGCTGGCGGGGGTGCTGGCAGCGCTGGCAGTGGGCGACCAGGCGGCCATCGAGCGTGCCGACTGGGAGGTGTTCCGCACCACCGGTGTCGCGCACCTGATGAGCATCTCGGGCCTGCACGTCACCATGTTCGCCTGGCTGGCCGGTGCGGTGCTGGGCGCGTTGTGGCGGCTGCACCCGCGTGCGCCGCTGTGGCTGCCGGCACCGCAGGCGGCGCGCTGGGGCGGCCTGCTGGCGGCGGCCGCCTATGCGCTGGTGGCCGGGTGGGGTGTGCCGGCGCAGCGCACGGTGTGGATGCTGGCGGCCGTGGTGCTGCTGCGCAGTGCCGGCCTGCGCTGGCCGCTGTGGGCGGTGCTGTTGGCGGCGGCGGTGGTGGTGTGTGTGCTGGACCCCTGGGCGTTGCTGCAGCCGGGTTTCTGGTTGTCTTTTGTCGCCGTGGCGCTGCTGGCGTCGTCTGAACCGGCGCAGTATGCGGCACCCGGGTCTGCAGCGGCCGAGCCCCACTTTGCAGCGCAACGCCTGCGCCGGTGGATGCAAGAAGGCTTGCGTACACAGGCGGTGGCCACGGTGGGGCTGGCGCCGTTGTCGATGCTGTTTTTTCAGCAGGTGTCGGTGGTGGGTTTTGTGGCCAACTTGGTGGCCATACCGGTGGTGACGCTGGTCATCACGCCGCTGGCCTTGCTGGGCACGCTGGTGCCGCCGCTGTGGGCGCTGGCGGCCGTGGTGGTGCAGGGGCTGATGCAGTTTCTGCAGGTCTTGTCGGCCTGGCCCTGGGCGGTGTGGACGGCGGCCGCAGCGCCGCCCTGGGCTGTGGCCTGCGGTTTGCTGGCAGGTGTGCTGGCCGTGGCGCCGCTGCCGCCACGCCTGCGCCTGCTGGCCCTGCCGCTGATGCTGCCGCTGCTGGCGCCGCCGGTGGCGCGGCCAGCGGCGGGGCAGTTTGAACTGGTGGCGGCCGACATCGGCCAGGGCACGGCAGTGCTGGTGCGCACGCGGCACCACCTGCTGCTGTACGACAGCGGCCCGCAGTACACGCGCGACAGTGACGCCGGTGCGCGTGTGCTGCTGCCCTTGCTGCGCGCCCGGGGTGAACGCGAGGTGAGCTTGCTGATGCTGAGCCACCGCGACACCGACCACGTGGGCGGCGCTGCAGCCGTGCTGGCCGGTCTGCCGGTGCGCGCCATGAGCAGTTCGCTCGAGCCCAGCCATGTGCTGCTGGCGCAGGGCCAGGCCCTGGGCGTGCCGCACACACCCTGTCATGCGGGCCAGCGTTGGCAGTGGGACGGCGTGCACTTTGAGGTGCTGCACCCGCGCCCGGCAGACCTGGCGCTGGGCCAGGCGCGCAGCGTCAAGCCCAATACGCTGAGCTGCGTGCTGCGCGTGCAGGCGGCCAACACACCTGCCACACCGGCAACCCCGGCCGCGCCGGGCCGCAGCGTGCTGCTGACGGGTGACATCGAAGCAGCGCAGGAAGCGGCGCTGGTGGCGGCCCACAGCGGCACTGCCGCGCTGCGCGGCCAGATGCTGCTGGTGCCGCACCACGGCAGCCGCACGTCGTCAACCGCAGATTTCATTGCCGCCGTGCAGCCGCAGGTGGCGGTGGTGCAGGCGGCCTACCGCAGCCGCTTTGGCCACCCGGCGCCTGACGTGGTGGCGCGTTACGAACGGCAGGGCATCAGGCTGTTGCGCAGCGACCGCTGCGGTGCGCTGCAATGGCCGGCTGGGGCGGATGTTGATGCGGTGCAGTGCCAGCGGGTGGTGGCGCGGCGGTATTGGCACCACCCTGGTGGATACGCCGGGCCTTGAAAGCGTTGCCGGCCTGCGCCACTGGCGCGGGCCCTGCGGGCACCGGGGCGTGTTGCGGCCTGCCGTTGCATGAAATCGGTGCGGCCGGTACCGCTTCGGTGCACGGCCGGTGCTGGCATCATGGGCGCAGCCACCGGATGCGCCCGGCATTTCATGCCGCAGCCGGCACAGGCCCGCCCCACGGTGGCCCGCCGCTTGCAGGCTGGTGCCGCTGGCGAGGCGCTGAAGGGCCCCGCCGACCCGCCCGTTACCCCCCAGGAGCCGTCTTTGTCCATCCACGTTGCGCTGAACCACATCACCCACTACCGGTACGACCGGCTGGTCACGCTGTCGCCGCAAATCGTGCGCCTGCGGCCGGCGCCGCACAGCCGCACGCGCATCCTCAGTTACTCGCTGACGGTGGAGCCGGCGCAGCACTTCATCAACTGGCAGCAAGACCCCTTTGCCAACCACCTGGCGCGGCTGGTGTTTCCGAACCTGACGCGCGAATTCAAGGTCACGGTGGACCTGGTGGCCGAGATGGCGGTGTTCAACCCGTTTGACTTCTTTCTGGAGCCGCAGGCCGAGCAGGTGCCCTTTGCCTACACGGCCGAAGAGTCACAAGACCTGCTGCCCTACCTGGCCAAGGGCCCGCTGACACCGCGCCTGAAGGCCTTCGTCGACAGCGTGCCGCGCGAAAAAACAGCCACCATCAACTTTTTGGTGGCGCTGAACCAGCGTGTGCAGCGCGACATCAGCTACCTGGTGCGCATGGAGCCCGGCGTGCAGACGCCCGAGTTCACGCTCACGCAGGGCAGTGGCTCGTGTCGCGACAGCGGCTGGCTGCTGGTGCAGGTGCTGCGCCACCTGGGGCTGGCGGCGCGTTTTGTCTCGGGCTACCTGATACAGCTCAAGCCCGACGTGAAAAGCCTGGACGGCCCCAGCGGCGCCGAGGCCGACTTCACCGACCTGCACGCCTGGTGCGAGGTCTACCTGCCCGGCGCCGGCTGGGTGGGGCTGGACCCGACATCGGGCCTGCTGGCCGGCGAAGGCCACATACCCGTGGCCTGCACACCCGAGCCCAGCACGGCCGCGCCGGTGAGCGGCGCCGTCGATGCCTGCGAGGTGACTTTCGAGCACCACATGAAGGTGACACGCATCGTGGAAACACCGCGTGTCACGCTGCCCTACAGCAGCGCGCAATGGCAGGCCATACAGGCCGTGGGCGCGCAGGTCGACGCCCAATTGCAAGCCGACGACGTGCGCCTGACGATGGGTGGCGAGCCCACCTTTGTGTCGATAGACGACCGCGACGGCGCCGAGTGGAACACCGACGCGCTGGGCCCCACCAAACGCGGCCTGGCCACCGCCTTGGTGCACCGCCTGCGCGACCGTTATGGCGCCGGCGGCTTTTTGCACTTCGGCCAGGGCAAGTGGTACCCCGGTGAACAACTGCCCCGCTGGGCGCTGACGATCGCTTGGCGCACCGACGGCCAGCCCTGCTGGCAAGACGCCAGCCTGTTTGCCGACGAGCGCGATGCACACACCTACACGTCGGCCGACGCCGAGCGTTTTGCGCACACGCTGACGCGCCACCTGGGCCTGGACAGCGCTTTTGTGCAACCCGCTTACGAAGACGCCTGGGCGCACCTGGCACGTGAGCGGCGGCTGCCCATCAACGTGGACCCGTTTGACGCCAAGCTCGACGACGAGCTGGAACGTGCCCGCCTGCGCCGTGTCTTCACACAGGGCCTGGGCGCGCCCGTCGGCTACCTGTTGCCCATCACGCGCACGCCCGAAGGCGGCGGCCCCGGCGCGGCCTGGAAAACCGGGCCTTGGCACTTGCGCGACGACCGCTTGCTGCTGATGCCCGGTGACTCACCGATGGGCTTTCGCCTGCCGCTCGATTCCTTACCCTGGGCAGCGCCTGAAGACCGGCCGCTGGCCATCAGCCCCGACCCCTTTGCGCCTGCCGTGCCGCTGCCCAGCGCGGCCACGCTGCGGCTGCAGCCGCCGGGGCCTTACATCAGCTCGCCGCACTTGCGGGCGGGGCAGCCCGGCCGTGCAGCAGCCGACCAACCGCCCGCGCGCCACCGCTCGGCGCGTGAGCTGGTGCGCACCGCGCTGTGCGTGGAGGTGCGCGACCCCGCGCGCATGAGCGGCGTGCAAAAGGTCAAGGGTCACGGCGCCATCACCCACGCGCCGGCGCAGGGTGCGCTGTACGTGTTCATGCCGCCCTTGCCGCAGCTGGAAGACTACCTGGCGCTGCTGGCGGCGGTGGAAGCCACAGCCGCCGAACTGCGCGTGAAGATCGTGCTCGAAGGCTACGGCCCGCCGCGTGACGCCCGCCTGAAGACGCTGGCCGTCACGCCCGACCCCGGTGTCATCGAAGTCAACATCCACCCCAGCAGCAGCTGGGCCGAATTGGTGGACCACACCGAGACGCTGTACGACCTGGCGCACCACACGCGGCTGACGGCCGAGAAGTTCATGATCGACGGCCGCCACACCGGCACCGGCGGCGGCAACCACTTTGTGCTGGGCGGCGCCACGGCGGCCGACAGCCCTTTTTTGCGTCGGCCTGACGTGTTGGCCAGCCTCATCAGCTACTGGCACAACCACCCCAGCTTGAGCTACCTGTTCAGCGGCATGTTCATCGGCCCCACCAGCCAGGCGCCGCGTTTTGACGAGGCGCGCAACGACCAGGTGTACGAGGTGGAAATTGCGCTGGCCGAGATTGAACGCCAGCAGGCGCTGTACGGCAGCACGCCCATGCCGCCGTGGTTGATAGACCGCACGCTGCGCAACCTGCTCATCGACGTGACGGGCAACACCCACCGCAGCGAGTTCTGCATCGACAAGCTGTACTCGCCCGACGGCCCCACCGGCCGCCTGGGCCTGCTGGAACTGCGCGCTTTTGAAATGCCGCCGCACGCGCGCATGAGCCTGGCACAGCAACTGCTGCTGCGTTCTCTGCTGGCCTGGTTCTGGCGCACGCCTTACCGGGGCCATGGCGGCACGCGCCTGACACGCTGGGGCACGGCGCTGCACGACCGTTTTATGCTGCCCACCTTTGTGCAGATGGACTTCGACGACGTGATGGCCGACCTGCGCAGCGCCGGTTTTGCATTTGACAGCGCCTGGTTTGCGCCGCACCTGGACTTCCGCTTCCCGCTGGTGGGCCAGACGGCCGTGGCCGGTGTGCAGCTGACGCTGCGCCACGCGCTGGAGCCCTGGCATGTGATGGGCGAAGAGGGTGGTGGTGGCGGCACCGTGCGTTATGTCGATTCGTCGCTGGAGCGGCTGGAACTGAAGGCCAGCGGGCTGAACGGCAACCGCCACATCGTCACCGTCAACGGCCGCGCCTTGCCGCTGGCGCCTACTGGCCGCGGTGAAGAGATGGTGTGTGGTGTGCGCTTCAAGGCGTGGGGGCCGCCGTCGGCGCTGCACCCCACCATCGCCGTGCACGCGCCGCTGACCTTTGACCTGGTGGACAGCTGGCACCAGCGCAGCCTGGGCGGCTGCCGTTACCACGTGGCCCACCCCGGCGGCCGCAACCACGACACGCTGCCCGTGAATTCATTCGAAGCCGAAAGCCGGCGCCTGGCGCGTTTTGAGCGCATCGGCCACACACCGGGCGTGATGGCGGTGCAAGCCCCAGTGGCGAGCCGCGAATTTCCGTTCACCATCGACCTGCGGCGCGTTTGATGGCCCAAGGCCTGGTGGCAGTTTGACGGCCCAGGGCCTGGTGGCAAACAGCCCCACCGTGGCTGCAGGGCTGGGCCGAGCGGGCGGTTTTTTGTGCCGCTTTTTGGTCTTTGGCTGTGTCGGGCGGGCCGCGACACTGTTTTGCTTGTTTGTTTTTTGCCTTTTGCTTGCGCCCGCTACAGGGACTGTGGTCAATCAGTCCCCATAAATTTCCCCACCGTTCATGCCCAACAGCACCTTGCCGCCCCGCCCGCTGCCCGACGCCGACCCGGCGCTGGGCACCGGGGTGGCGCACGGGCTGGCCGCCCACGCCTTGCCAGCCGACCCGGTGGCCTGGGACGAGCTGCGGCTGCCCGGTGGCGGCCTGCGCCCGGCCTGGGCCGCTTTTGCCAGCCAGCTGCCGGCGGTCGCGTCGGCGCAGGCGCTGGCGCATGAACTGAACCACCGCCGCGCCCAGGTGCAGCAGCGCATACAGCTGGACGGTGTCACGCACAACGTGTTTGTTGAGCAGCCTGCTGATGCGGCCGGCACCCCGGGCAGCGCCGCGCGGCCCTGGTCGCTGGAACTGCTGCCGCTGATCATCGAACCGGCCGACTGGGCCGAGGTCACCACCGGCGTGCTGCAACGTGTGGCGCTGCTGGAACAGGTGCTGGCCGACCTGGCCGGGCCGCAGCACCTGCTGCACCGGGGCGTGCTGCCCCCCGCGCTGGTGCTGCGCCACCCCGGCTGGCTGCGGCCGCTGCAGGGCCACCGGCCGCCGGGCGGGCAGCACCTGTACGTGGTGGCTTTTGACATTGCGCGCACGGCCAGCGGGCGCTGGTGGCTGGTGGCGCAGCGCACACAAGGCCCGTCGGGCCTGGGTTACATGCTGCACAACCGGCTGGTGGTGGGGGGGCAGTTTGCCCAGGCCTTTCAACACCTGCGGGTGCAGCGCATCGCCAGCGCCTACCGGCAGTTGCTCACCACGCTGGAACAGCAAGCCGCCGCAGTGGCCGGCAACAGCACGCCGCGCCTGGTGCTGCTGACGCCCGGGCCTTACAGCGAAACCTACTTTGAACACGCCTACCTGGCCCGTTACCTGGGCCTGCCGCTGGTGGAAGGCGGCGACCTCACGGTGCGCGGTGCGCGCCTGTACATGAAAACGGTGGAGGGGCTGGAGCCCGTGCACGGCGTGTTGCGCCGGCTGGACGACGACTGGTGCGACCCGCTGGAGCTGCGCGCCGATTCCACGCTGGGCGTGCCCGGGCTGCTGCAGGCCACCCGCGCCG
>JACCDR010296157.1_pt1 | contig 12696 bp, 29 predicted proteins | sample 7446431 | NCBI WGS metagenome assembly JACCDR01 (sample SAMN15323443, study PRJNA562643) | freshwater metagenome | isolation source: river surface water | place: USA:Blue River Watershed | collected 2017-08-17
CTTCCAGAACCTGCACCAAATCCTTTGCCTGCCCGTACGTGGCAAATCGGCGCACAGTCAACATCACGGGCTTGCCGGCGTCAAAATCAAAATGGATCGAGGCCACTTTCTGCCCAGCCAGGCCCAGGATCTCCGTCAGCTTGGCGCCGAAATGCTGGCTCATTACCAAGCTGTCGGCCGCCGGCTCATTGGTGGGACACCGCGCGTTCACGCACGCCAGTCTCTGTGTCGACTCAGAAAGCCGCGTAATGTCTGCCATCCAATCGCCACAACTTGCGCATTTCATGCCCATCTCACACCCCCGCCGCAGCGGGCTCCGTGGTTTGGTTTTGGGGGTTGGCCAGCTCGGGCCAGATCTCGTGCCAGTCGTCGGGGCGCAGGTCTTTGCGGGTGACGGCGCCGGCGGTGGCGCGCTCGATAGGCATGCACCGTTCGATGGGAATCTTGCGCACGCCCCGCGACCACTGCCAGACAAGCTGCGGCTGCGCACCAACAGCCCGCGCCAATTCGGTCTGGCTGCCGTGTGCGGATAGGTAGTCGGCGAGTTTCATGCGCGCAGTATAAGCGGATCGCTTAAGGCAATGCAAGCACTTCGCTCATTCCAGTTGTTAAGCAGTTCGCTTTCAATAGCGATCATGAAAACAATCGCGGAGATCCGCCTGGACAATCTGCTGTTGCTGATCGAAGAATTTGGCAGCGCTGAGGCTTTGGCCGCCAAGGTGAATTCATCCGCCGTCTACATCAGCCAGTTGAAAAACCGAGCGCCAGACAGCAAAACCAAGAAACCGAGGCAGATCGGCGACCCACTCGCGCGCAAGATGGAAGCCTCCTGCGGCAAGGAACGCGGATGGATGGACCACCAGCATCCCGTTCTTACCTACCGGCAGCAACGCATTGAGCATGCCCAACTGGTGATGGAGGCAATGTCAGATTACGAGCTGGACCGGGCCGTGAAAATCATTGATACGATTGCTCAACCAGACCCCCAGCAAGGAAACGGCGCGCCCCAGCGCTAAGGTGCTACCCTTTCCGACGGCGCGCAAATAGTTGCGCATCGAACAGGAGCACACCATGCGATTCGTCTTCGTACTCCCGCTGATCGGCGCCATCATTGCCGTTCTGATCACACTGGGCACCCTCGTCATGACAAACAGCGCTCCACAAGAGGCGGCTGGCTATGCCATGGCCTGCGCGTTTGCCGTGGTTCCATACGTTTTGGCCCGGTCAATCCACATCATGCATGAGGACTCACCAGGCAGGCTTGCCGAAAAAATCATCGAGGCAATTCGCAACGGTCCAGCAATACGCCGCGAATAAACTTAAGCAAACCGCTTGACATGAGAAAGCGAGCCGCTTAATAATTCACTCCAACCCGGCACCCCGCCGGCAAGGAGTGAAGGATGCAACTGCTTCGAGACGTAGCCCAGGCGGCCCGCTACCAGGCCATGCAGCCGGGCCAGATCACCCAGCACTACCGCGAGCAGGACGCTGACCTGCAAGCGTTTGAGCGTGCCTCGACAGCCGCCAAAGAGGCGCGCATGTATCGGAAGCGCAAGGCCGAAGCGCTGGCCATTGGATTGACCACGAGGCACCACTCTGGCCGCTTTGAGACGATGGCGCGGATGCTCGAACGCCGCGTGCGCGAGATCGCTCTGCAGTCCGAGATCATCCTGCAGCGCCGCTTTGAGATGGCCCAGGCCGACCACGCCATGCTGCGCGCCATGATGGCGGAGGCGGCATGATTAAGACCACCCTGATCGCCGTCGCCATGGTCGGCGCCTTGTGCTGGCTTGGCCCTTCCCTCGATGACCACTCGGACGAGTGGGACCAGGCGGTCTATCTGCAGGACGCAATCAACGAAGCGATCCGGCAGGAAAAATTTGCCCTGGCCGCCCAGGCCCTATGCGGCCCCCAGGCAGCATGGCAGCAGCTCAACGACGGCAGCGTGCAGTGCCGCACGAAGAACGGCCGGCCCACGATCACCGTGCAGGTGGCGCCATGATCATCCAGCACCTCTACGACATGGCCGTCGCCAATCCGTGGTGGGCCTGGACGGCGCTGGCAGTGTTCTGGCTGTGCGGCATTGGCGTGATCCTCTGCCTGCTGGCCATGCTGCGCCGGGAGCTGCCCGAGGATCGCCGGCAGGACGACGCAGACCAACTGGAGGCGATCACCCGGCCTGCCGCCCTGGACAACATCCCCTGGACGCGGCGCGTGCAGCCGCCCGGCCCGGAGCGGCGGACATGATCGGCCGCAGCGGGCGCCTGATGGCGATGGGGACGCTGTTCCTCAGCGGGCCTGTGTACTGCCAACTGACCAGCAGCGGCGCCCACCAGTACGTGCTGCCCATGCTGCAGCGTGACAGCGTTGGCGTGACCAAGGTGGTCGGGATCTGGCTGGGCGCGGAGGCAGACGCGTTCATGCGCGAGCACCGGCCACAGCTCAAGGCTGGCAGGGCACTCGACCTGACTTTCGAGAAGGTTTTCTCACTCAACAACGAGCTCCACGGCATCGTTTCCACCTGTGTGCTGGCGCCTGACCGCTGGCCAGCACGCACCCACCCACGCCACACCAGAGAGACACAGACAGCATGAGCAACCCCATCATCATCGGACTGACCGGCTATGCCGGCGCCGGCAAGGACACTGTGGCCGATGCGCTGGTCACCCACGCCGGTTTTCGCAAGATCGCGTTCGCTGACGCGCTGCGCCGGGAAGTGGCCGCGGCGTACCGCCTGGGCAGCCACGCGCACATCCTGAGCGACCGTGCAGGCAAGGAACAGCCGCACAGGGCCCTGTCGTTTGCCAACTGCGTCGAGCAGCAGTTTGTCGAGTGCATGGCGCAGATCGAGGCTGACAAAGACAACCCGGACAGCGATTACGACACCTGGTTGAACACGCCCCGCAGCCCGCGCGGTGTGCTGCAGTGGTGGGGCACGGAGTTCCGGCGCAACCAGTCGGGCAACTACTGGTCGACCCAGGTGGCGGTGCAGATCGCCGCTGGCATTGCCGAGGGCGCAGAGCACTGGGTCATCACCGACTGCCGGTTTGACAACGAGGCCCAGGCCATCCGCCGGCTGGGCGGCGAGATCTGGCAAGTGCAGCGGCCCGGCCACAAGACGCCCGAGGGCGGGCACGTCAGCCAGACGGACGGCATGCGCTTCAACCCCGAGCGGGTGCTGATCAACGGCATGGACGTGCCGGCGCTGATCCGCACCACGCTGCGCACCCTGCAGGCCCGCCATGGGGGCGCGGTCATCAACATCACCTGAAAGAAGTCCCATGAAGAACTACTACCCCGGCGAGAACACGAAGGCCCGCATGGCGCTCGATGCGATCACAGCGGCAGGCAAGATGACGCCCGTAGAGCTGGCGAAAGCGCTGGGAACATCCTCCAACAACATCACGGCGATCCTGTGGCATTGCATGGAGCACAAGCTGGTCGTGAAGATCGGGCGAGGCGCAGGCACCTACTACCGGCTGGCGACCGAGGAAGACCATGTGCAAGGCATCTCGCTGGATCTTGCGGACCGGCCGGCGCCAGTGGACGAAGATGGCGGGCTGGTCATCAGCATCTGGAGCGATGGGGATGTGATGGTCGAGGGCGCCACGGTGCACACCGACGATGGCAATAAGGTCGTGTTCAACCAGCGGCAGATCCAGCAGCTGGTGCGCATGGTTGCGCGTCCCACCGTGCAGGTGACGGCCTGATGCGCCACTACTGGACGCCCATGGAAGACGTGCTGCTGCGCGACATCTACCCTGATGTTCCAACCGGCGATCTGGCGGCCTTCATGGGCCTGCAGGCGCACCAGGTGTATGCCCGTGCGGCGCTGTTGGGCGTGAAGAAGTCGGCGCAGTACCTGGCGACAGAGAACAGCGGGCGCGTCGCCCGTGGCCGGCAGCACCCGAACATGGTTGCACAGCACTTCCGGCCCGGCTTCGTGCCTTGGAACAAGGGCATGAAGGGCCTGGTCATTGGCGGCGTGGCGACCCAGTTCAAACCGGGCCAGAAGCCGCACACCTGGATGCCGGTGGGCAGCCTGCGCATCTGCGACGGCCAGCTGCAACGAAAGATGACCGACCTGCCCGGCCCGAACCATGTGCGCTGGTTTCCAGTGCCCCGCCTGGTGTGGGAGGCGACCCACGGCCCGGTGCCACGCGGCCATGTGGTGACCTTCAAACCCGGGCAGCAGACGACCGTGCTGGAGCTGATCACGCTGGACCGCCTGGAGTGCATCAGTCGCGCCGAGCTGGCCCGGCGCAACCACCCGCGCAACAAACACCCGGAGCTTGCCCGACTGGTACAGCTCAAGGGCGCTATTACGCGACAAGTCAACCGCATCAGCCGCGAACAGCGGTCAACCACCACAGGAGCGACAGCACCATGAGCAACGAGACGACACCGGGCAACAACCTGCCCACCATCACCAACATGCGCGAGCACCTGATGGCCACGCTGGCCAGCCTGCGCGACCGCGAAAACCCCATGGAGGTGGACCGCGCGCGGGCTGTCGCCCAGGTGGCCACGGTGCTGGTGGAGAGTGCCAAGGTCGAGGTGGAATACATCCGCGTGACCGGCGGTGAGCAGAGCCACTTCCTGGAGACGGTGAAGGACGACCAGGCCAAGCTGCCCGACGGCATCACGGCGATCACGCGGCACAGGCTGGGGAGGTAGGCCATGGCCACGACAGAAACCGCGCGGCCGGTGAAGCTGCAGGTAAACACCACTGGCGCCTGGCGTGATGTGATGGCGTTCGATTGTGCGAACGACGCCGAGGTGATGGATCTGGCGGCGCGGCTGTTCCTGCAAGGCGACCATTCAGACCGAGTGCGGCTTCGGATCATCATGCCCGGCGACACGGCGCCGCTGATCGACTGGAGCAAGGCGCAGGGCTGGAAGGAATGGGACTTCAAGGTGGCGCAGGTACGCGCAAAGGCGGCAGCATGAAGCGGCCACACCACCGCCCGCTGCGGCGCACCTACACCCTGATGGACCTGCTGACCGCCAGCCCGGACCACCCGACACCCCGCGACAAGATCCTGTACCAGCTGACGCGCATGTACGCCGGCCTGCGAGCGATAGAGCAAGACCAGACGCCGACCACTGACGACTGGAGGGTGTGCAGCGACGCGGTGAACTTCATGGAGACGCTGGTCGAGGGCGGATACGTCCAGGACGGCAGCGGCCTGCTGATGGACGCCATCACCGCGCTGGCCATGGCTGGAAAACGTCACATGGCGGGCGGCGCGATCCGGCTGGATGGCGAAGGCATCCGGGCTGTGCGTGCGGTGCTGGAGGACTACGCCGCGGCGCTGGAGCAGCTGCCGCACCGCACGATGGTGATGTGCCATCGGGAGACCGAGCGGCGCATTGCGGAGATCCACGCAGGGCACCGCCGGCCGCACGATGTGGAGGTCATGGCTCTATGAATGCGACCCCCACCGCCACCCCCTGGGACGCCCTGATGCGCCGCCCAGTTGTGCTGCGTAGGCAAGCCGCGCCGACCACAGCGCCAGACGGCAAGCCACTGACCAAAACCGCGCAACTGCTGGCGATCATCGAGCAGCGCAGGCGAGTGCCGACGCTGGCTCTGTGCGCCGAAGTGGAGCTGGGATCACGCGCTGTATGGGGCCTGCTCAAGACGCACAAGCAAGCCGGCCAGGTGCGCTTTGACGGCACGCACTGGCTGATGGGCGACAACTACGTGCCAGCGAAGCTACAGCGGGCGGCGCAGGTGCTGCGCCAGGCAGGGTGGACCGTTGTGGAGCCATGTGGGAAAGGTGCATGACGATGGCCGCCCATCGCATCTACAACACGACCACCGAGGCCGAGCTGCGCGCAGCACTGGCCCAGGGACTGACGATCCGCGAGGCCGCCGAGCTGCTGGGCACCTCGCCCAAGATGACCTATCACGCCTGCAGTGTGCTGGGCCTGCGCTCTGGCCACCGTGGCGGGGGCGTGAGGGAGCAGCTTCGGGTGCCGGCGAATAACCCGTTTGCGTTGACATCGAGGGGAACACCATGACCACCACCCTATTGCAGCAGGCTGACATCGAACGCATTCAGGAGGCCATCGCGGCACTGGTCTTTGTCATCGACGAGGACGAAGATTCTGTGAGCGGCGGATTTGAAGCGATGAGGGATTGCCAAGACGCCATCGCCGGACTCCGCGCGGTCCTGGCAGCACAACCCGCCGACACTGCGCCAGAGCCATACCTGTGCATCAAGCCTGCATGTGGCAATGACTGCAGCGGCTGCAATAAAGCCATATCGCCGCAGACGATGCGCGAATACGCCATTGCCCACGCCGCGACACTGGCAGCACAGCCCGCCCCTATGCCACGATGGATGGCCTACGACTTCGCCACCGACGTACTGACGATCCACGGCAAACGGTACTCTGCAGGTATGTTTGGCGAGGATGGTTTTCTTGCGCCTGTGGGCACGCTACTGCGCGTTGAGAATGGCTCTCCCGATGTTGTAACTCTCTCAAGAGTTGAGCAGCCCGCCCCTGTGCCCGACCTGATCCCGCAAGATGCGCTGTTTGTGTGTGAACAGATGGGGGCCAACGTCACGCGGGTCCGCGCGGAGTCTGCCGCCCCTGTGCCTGCCCTCACGCTGAATTACGCGCAGGCGGTGCAGTTGATGGCGATGTATGCCGACGATGCTGAGTGCGAAATCACGTTGTCTCATGGCGACGGGCACGCGGGCAAGGGCGTCTATGCGTGGTACTCGGAACACCCCGAGGAAGGCGGCGAACTGCTTGACCCGAACGAGAAGGTCGCGCCGCATGTGCCTGCCCCTGTGCCTGCCACCACGTACAGCAGCACTCAGGCGACCGAGTGCGCGAGTTGCGGCGAACACAAGCACACACCCCTGCGTATTGACGCGATGGGCGGCTATGTGTGCCTGACCTGCATCGATCAGAAGATCGGATCACTGCTGGGTGAGTTTGGCTACCCTGAGTCTGCCGCCCCTGTGCCTGTGCCGCTGACGGATGAGCAGATTGTGAAGTGTGCGGAGGCAAGCGACATCCGCACCGACCTATGGGCAATGGGCTCCGGTTCACTGGTTTACTCGGACTATTGCAACGGCATCCCGCGTGCCGACTTCACAAACTTTGTCCGCGCCATAGAAGCACACCACGGCATCGCAGCCTCCCCGGAGGTGCCCAATGCTTGATCCGAAAACGATGAAAGTCGGCGGGCGCTACAACTGGCGCGGACAGCCCGAGCGACTTGTGTATCTCGGCGTGCCGTTCACTGGCTCAAGCAGAGGATGGCACCAGTTCGCCAAGGTCGATGCGCCCGGCAAAGTCTGGTGCGAAGTGCTGCCCGCTGATTTGCGGATGCTGGAGGAAACAGCCTCCCCGGAGCAGAAGCCATGACCACCCCAATCCTTTTGCCGCCGCTGCCCGACGAGTTCCTGATGCACCCGACGCAAGGCGAGTGCTACACCGCCGACCAACTCCGCGCCCGCGACCTCGAAGTCGCTCAGTTGGTGCTGGGCCACGCAAAGGCCGAAGCATACAAGATTGCAGCGCAGTACATATCAACCGGTGCGGGGCACTCAGCAGAACGTGCTGGAAATGCCATCGGGTTGCTGGAGGTCCGCCATGAGTAACGTACCGCTGCCAGAGCCCGACGGCTCTGCCGAGGAAAACAAAGTAGCGCACCCAGGAGGCGGCTACGAGTACGACGAAGTGCCTGCGTGGTCTGAGCCACTTGTCCGCGCCCACGCCGCCGCTGTCAGTGCCGCCGAGAATGCGCGGCTGCGGGAGGCGCTGCGCGAGATCATCGAAAGCCCGTCTGTGTGGGATCACTACAGCATTGCCCGCGCCGCACTCAAGGGAGCCAGCCATGAGTGACCTAACCGACCGGCTGCGTCAAGAGTACTGCAACTGCATCCCGGCGTACAAGGATCGCGGGATGATTGACCCGCAGTGCGAGTCTTGCCAAACGCTGCCAGAACGCCGCGAAGCCGCCGACGAACTCGACCGGCTGCGCGTGCAGTGCAAGATGCTGATGGACGACAAGGCTGCGCTGCAAAACGACTTGTCAATCGAGCGGGCAGCAGGCGCGGTCTACGCTGCAGAGCGCGATGCACTGCAGTCCGCACGCGATGTACAAGACGCCGCACTTTCCGTTCTGCGCAACGACTTTCGAGAGCTTGCGGCAGAACGCGATGCACTGCGGGAGCAACTCACGCTTGCCGAGTCCGTGCGGGCTGCTCAGGTGGCGGGGCTGGCGGAGGGGGCGCAGAAGCTGTGGGAGCGGGTGGAGGTGCTGGAGCAGTCGCTGCAAACTGCGATCGCCATCATTGGACACCCGGACGACGACATCACTCGGGCACTCCGCGCCGCACTCAAGGGGGAGCGATGAGCAAGCCCGAAACCATCGCCCAGCTCAAGCGCAAGATCGAGCGACTGGAGGCGCAGTTGGGCGCGCTCAAAGATCGAGAGGACCACCACCAGGCGGCATCGTTCAGGACGCTAAGCCGCATGGTGGAAGCTGAGACGCGCATCAAGCAGGCCATGCGGATTCTTTCGGGGGAGGATGATTTGTGACAGAGCTGCTCACCCCCCAGGAGATCGCCGACATGCTCAAGGTGCCGGTGCGAATCGCGCAGGAGAAAGTGTTACGCTCTGCGGGTTTCCCACCGCCGACCATCAACTTGTCGCAGAAGGTGCGCCGCTGGTCGAGGGCGGATGTTGAGGGCTGGATCGAACGCAAGGCGCGGCAGAATTCCCGCTGAGAATCCCGCGAAATGGCGTTTTTCCCTCTGGCAGAGATTCCGGCCCCGGGCACCAGCGGGCACTTTCCTAACCCCTTGATTCACCTGCCTTTTTGCACTTTCCCCTGTGGAATCAGGCACTTGGCCGTGTACTGATTTACACCGATTGACACGGCAGAAACTGGCTTTTCCCGCATTACAGGGCTACCATTCCCGCGAAACTCCCGCGCCGCGCGGGATTTCAGCGGGGCACACATGGCATACATCAGGCCGGTCAAGGGCGGTTTCAGGGTTGAGTGCGAGCGCAAGGGGCAACGGGCATCTGCCACCTTCGAGACACGCAGAGAGGCGATCGACTGGGGCAAGCGCACAGACATCCTGCTTCTGCAGCAGCAGGCCCCCAGCGGGCGGACTTTTGCCGAGGCGGCGACGAAATACGCAGCGGAGGTTTCCACCAAGAAGGACGGCGCAAAGTGGGAGCAGCTGCGCCTGGCTGCGATGGTGGAGTACTTCGGGGAGATGCGGCTGGCCGACATCCAGGCGCCGCAGATCGCGGCCTGGAGGGATGCCCGGCTGGCGGGCGGGGATGGTCGGCGGGCGGTGGCCGGCTCGACGGTGCTGCGCGAGTCGAACCTGCTGCGCAATGTGTTCACGGTGTGCCGGGATGAGTGGAACTGGTGCGAGCATCACCCGTTCAAGGGCGTGAAGCTGCCCGAGGATGCCGAGCCACGCCATCAGCGGTGGACCTGGCAGAAGATCCGCCGGGTGCTGCGCCGGCTGGGCCATGTCACTGGCCAGGCGCCCAAGACAAACGACCAGCAGATTGCGCTGGCCTTCCTGATCACCCTGTCCACCAGCCTGCGGGCCAGTGAGTGCCTGCGGGTGGGCCCGGCCACCTTCGACCGGGCCAGCCGGGTGATCACTGTGAAGGCCAAGGGCAAGTTGCGGTCCGAGATACCGGTGCCGCGCCGGGCCGTCAAGCACTGCCTGCTGGCCAACTTCACGATTACGCCGGCCGACCTCGATGTGGGCTTTCGAGCCGCGCGGGATGCGACGCTGGCCGGGGATCTGCGCTTCCATGACGGCAGGGCCAGCGCGCTGACCTGGTTGGCCAGGCGGGTGGACGTGATGACGCTGGCCCGGATCAGCCAGCACTCGGACCTTAGGATGTTACAGAGGGTGTATTACCGTGAATCAGCCGCGGAGATCTCCGCGCGCATCTAGGGCGCTACACACACGCTTGCGGCGTATCCCTGCAGAGCGCGCGTCTGGTCTGCCAGGCTTCGAGCTGCCTTGTCCATCTGGACAAGAGCTCCTGCACATTCGGCAATGATGCTGTCTCGGGGGTCGTCATCAGCTCCGGCGGGGGCGGCGGGATCTGCGGCGGGCTGACCACCACCGGCGAGCGCGGCCTGGAGCTGGCGCAGGCTGTCAGCAGCAAGCTGATCAGCAGCAGCGCGACGAGTCTTTTCAACCTGGTAGTCATTGGCGACCTTTCGGACTTTGGATTGCAGTGCTTGCTCTCTGGCGCGGGCGGCCTGTTCGGCTGCCAGGGCGGCGGCCGTGGCCTGGGCAGTGGCGGCGTCCCACTCCAGCTGCACCGCCTGCTTGCCGGTGGTGTAGGCTTTCCAGTGCGTGCCGGCCAGCGCCACAGCCAGGGCCACGGCGATCCACATGCGCGGCGACATGAAAGCGAGCAGCGCCGTCATGGCCGCACCACCGGGAACTTGCAGTCTTTGGGCCAGTGGCCTACCCGACCGCATCGGGCGCAGAACGGGCTCACGCCACCGCCGTCGGGTTGTTGATGGTCAGCAGCACATGCTGGCCAGATGCCAGCGCGGCGCGCACCCGAGACTTGACCAGGGCAACAGCCGGGCCGCTGGTGCCGCCTACGATGGTGTTTTGGGTGACACGCAGGCCCAGCAGCGGACAGCCCTCGGTGTTTTCGTGCGTGTTGCCGCCGTGGATGCGCACACCCACGAAGCCAGGCACGCCGTTGATCGTGAGCGTGTCCGGCCCGAACCGCGGGCTGTGTTCCAGTGTCACCCGGTATTCACCCGAAGGGATTGCCGTCGCACCGCGGATCTTCCAGTTGCCCACCGGCTCGCCGACACGCTCGCGGATCTCGTCTTCGAGCGTGTAGCAAAGGCGGGCGCCGTCCTCGAGCAGCTCGCCGATGGTGGCGCCGCCCATGCTGGGGCGCCGGTTCAGTGTCAGTCTCATGGATGTTCCTTGCGTTGAAAAGCGAACGGCGGGGATTTCTGCCAGTACCTGGCCGTGACGGTCTGCACCAGGCTGATGCTGGCCAGCAGCAGCAGGCTCACGGCGTCGGGCTGCCAGTCGATGAGCAGCGGGGCGAGCGTGGCGAACAGGGCTGACACGCTGAGCAACCAGAAGCTAACCAGGATCGGCAAGGCGGTCTGGGCATTGGTGCGGGTGGCGCGGCAGAAGCAGGAATAAAGCAGGACGGCGCAGAGCAGCTCATGCACTGCCAGCAAGAGCACGGCGGTCATTGAGTGGGCCCTCCCCGCTGGTCGCCCAGCCGGTTGACCAGGTTGACCAACGCGCCGCGCAGGCCCTGCAGGACCGGGCGCCAGCCGTTGCCCACCGCACCGATGGCAAAGGCAACAATGGCCACCGACTCGACGGCCGGGAAGTTGTAGGTGCGCTCGATGATGTACGCGGCGGTACTGGTGAGGACGACCGCGCCGGCCACCACCCGCACCAGGAAGGCTGCACCCTGCGCCCGGGTGACAGTGGGCATTGTGGACAGGGGCCAGAGTGCGCCAGCCAGCGCGGCGAAGACGATGAGCGCATAGGGGCCAGCCATTGGGCCCAAGACGGCGATCGCCAGCGCAGTGATCGAGATGCTGGAGGTAGAAGGTTCAGCCATGGTGCCGTTCACGGTTTGATGTGGATGCCGTCAGGGTCGAAGGGGTCGAGCAGGTGCACCTTGATGTAGAAGGCGACCACGCCACGCCAGTCGGTGTTGTGCTGCAGCCGCCGCAGCCGGGTGCTGAATGTCCACTCGCTCTTGCGCGGCCAGTCCCACAGCAGCAGGGCCAACAGGCTGTAGTTCAGCAGGACGTTGAGCAACAGCGCAGGCAGCGCGGCCAGCAGGAACACTCGCCACCAGCCGCCACGCTGGTACTGGATGCCCACTGCGTACAGTACCCACAGCAGCGGGATCGACAGCAACAGGGCGGTGATCATGCTTCACCCCGCACGATGGCGCGCATGTGCGCAATGGCGTTGTCGAACGCTTTGAGTTTGACGTAGCCGGACAGCTGGGCCAGTTGCTCGGCGGTGTAGTCGGTCTCCATGGTCAGCAGCATGAATTCGCGCGTGGCGCGAGGCATGATCTGCTCAACCTCCAGCGCGCGGATCTGCGCGGCGGCCTGCAGCTTGCGGTCTGCCTGGTTGCGCTCGACCAGCTCTTCCATGGTGGCCGGCCGGTCGCCTGGCACCATGTCGCCGTGATAGAACTGACCGTTGGCCCGGCGAAAGAAGTTTGTCATGCCCATGCCCTCGCTACAAAGCGCCAGCTGGCTGCGGTGATGGTGCTATCCACCTGCGTGGTCTTGTTCAACACGCGGGTGTTGGCGCCGGTGTAGTTGACGATGACGTTGGTGGCATCGGCACTGGCCTGGATCACGCTGACGCCCGACACAAAAAGGAAGTTGCAAAACACCTCGTCTCCGACGCTGTACCCGTGCTCGGCGGTCGTGCAGCGCAAGACCACCTGGAACAGCTTGGGCACCACGGTCAGGCCGTGGGCGATGTTCAGCGTGGTATTGCCAGCCACGGTTCGCTCGGTAGACTCGAACCCGTTGGAGAACAGAAGCGCCCCCTTAAGCCCGGCCGGGGTGACGCCGCGCGCGGTGTCGGAGCCGGCCTGCGTTTCTGCGGTGGTAGCCAGCTCCACATGGCCAGCAGCGGATGCGCTCGCAGCCGGGTTGGA
>JACCDR010607392.1_pt1 | contig 12696 bp, 12 predicted proteins | sample 7446431 | NCBI WGS metagenome assembly JACCDR01 (sample SAMN15323443, study PRJNA562643) | freshwater metagenome | isolation source: river surface water | place: USA:Blue River Watershed | collected 2017-08-17
GGGTGCAGAGAAGTGCCTCCCCATTGCGGCTACACAGCGGCCGAGTGACCGGACGGCAGTGTCGACGACGACGATCGCGTATCCGCCGCCGACTGGCGAGGGGGCGTGTGATCCAGAGGTGTTAAAAGGTATCATTCCAAGCCTTACCGACCAGCAGGCCAACACCTTCGCCTGTATTGCTAAGTATGAAAGCAATTGCGGGACGATAATGAAGAATTATTCGTGGAACAAACCAAACTCAAAAGGTATAGCGTCATCAGCGTATGGCGCATTTCAAGTGACGCTCTCGAGCAATCATGCTGCATTTGAGAACCAGGCTTGCTATACCGCCGCGGGCGTGCCTCCCACACTAAATTGCAATCAGGCGTTCAGTAATGGGTTTACCAAAGATGATGCGGCCTCACTCGTGATCCTCGAGAATTGTCTGAAGGCGGCATCAAACCTTTCCTGCAATTTCACCGCTGCATACAAGGTGTACCAGAGCCAAGGGTTTAAGGCGTGGACCGCCGATGTGCACGCTTCGAGTCAGCAACAATGCATTAATCAATATGCTTCGTAATATATGAATACAAAAATCATTGTTACCGGTCTTGTGCTGCTTGCAGCGGCTATTGCAGCAATCTTTTGGATAATGGTACCTACCGCGGAGGAGGACGTACAAGATACGACAAACCCGCCCATAGTCCTGCCGTCGGGGGATCCAGTGCCGACCGGGTCAGGAGATCCGACTACTCCTGAGCCAGATGCGCTCACGGTGACGGCCCAGAACAATGTGCAGATTATGACGAATGATTTTCTTGCTAACGGTGTCACTATTCCAGACACCAGTAATCCGGGCAGGTTCTTGCTCGCGGGTGATCTAGGATATTGCGTCAAGGAGCCTCAGAAGTGTCAGGCGGGCACCGACATGAGCTATCAGATTTATTACAGCACCTCTACGAGTATGTTTAGCATCGCGCTTGCTGAGGAGCCGCTCGGGGCGGTGCGTTCTCGAGCTGAGCAATTCTTGCTTACTGAGCTCGGGATCACGGAGTCAGAGATGTGCCAGCTCAAGTATTATCTCGGAACAAGCGCCTACATCAATCCGCAATTTGCAGGGAAGAACCTCGGGTTTAGTTTTTGTCCTGGAGCAACGGCACTGCCTAACTAGCCATGTGCCCGAGCTTGCGGAGCCAGGCCTTCTGCCGACGCGCATACTGCCAGAGCTTTGCCGAGAGTGCGCTGAGGAGCGACTCGTCACCTCGCTCTCCGCGGAGGAACTCGCCCACTATCTTATACTCAAGACCAAGCTCGTTGAGGCGTCCGTCGCCGACCTCGGTGCGTACGCGAGCAACCTCGCGTACAAGGCCACGGGAGAGCGCTCCTTGGAGGCGTGCATCGATACGTGCACGGAGTTCGTCACGGTCCGGATTTAGTACGATCCATTCTACGACGTAGGGATGTGTCTCGGCACGCTTAGGTACGTGCCCGAGCGCGTCGATAATCTCGAGTGCACGGACGATACGGCGGCGATTTGAGGGATCAAGCGCTTTCGCCCGGGCAGGATCTTTCTCCTGGACGGCTGCATAGAGCGCTTCCGTAGGGGTGTCGTGGAGCGCCTCGCGGAGGGCGAGATTCTTCTCCACCATGAGCGGGAAGGGGTTTAAGAGTGCGTCGAAGTAGAAGTGCGTGCCGCCTACCAGCATGGGCAGCTTACCGCGTGCCGAGATCTCCTCGATCAAGCGTGTCGCGTCGGCGACAAAGTCTCCTGCCGAGTATGGCTCTCGTGCGTCACGGATATCGATCAGGTGGTGGGGGACCCCTTGCATCTCTTCTACCGAGATCTTCTCGGTTCCGATGTCAAGGCCGCGGTATACCTGCCGAGAGTCGACCGAGATAATCTCACCTCCGCGCGCGAGCGCCTCGCGTACCGCGCGGCCCGACTTGCCGGAGGCGGTGGGGCCGGCTACGCACAGGATTTGCGGTCTCATTAGTCGCGATGGTACCATAGGCACATCTAATTGCTATATATCGTATGAAAGAAACAAAAAGTAACTATTGTGAGCATTGCGGCGAGTTCCATGATCGAGTGCAGGAGTACGTCTCATCGGTGAAGGTGGGCGAGACAGTCCCCGACTTCGAGTTTGAGGCGTATCAGGGTGATGAGATCAAGGTAATGAGCCTCTCTAAGCTGCGTGGCAAGTGGGTGGTGCTGGTCTTCTACCCGGCAGATTTCACTTTTATTTGCCCGACCGAGCTCGAGGAGCTCGCAAAACTGTACCCTAAGTTTAAGGAGGCGAACGCCGAGGTGATCTCGGTCTCGACCGATAATGTGCACACGCATAAGGCCTGGCACAATGCGTCAGAGGGTATCCGCGCTATCACCTATCCGATGGCCGCTGATCCCTCAGGCAAGCTCGCAAGCGCATTCGGCGTTCTCGTCGAGGGTGACGGTGTTGCGCTGACGCCCGACGAGGGTCTCGCCCTCCGCGGCACCTTCATCATTGACCACAATGGCGTACTCCGCTCGATGGAGGTAAGCGACAACTCGATCGGTCGTAAGGGTGCCGAGACGCTGCGCAAGCTCCAGGCGGCACAGTATGTCGAGAGTCATAAGGGGCAAGTGTGCCCCGCCTCATGGGAGCCAGGGAGCGATACGCTCGAGCCGGGGCTCGACCTAGTAGGTAAGCTCTAAGAGGATAAAAAAGAAAACCGCCCGACGAGAACCGTTGGGCGGTTTTCGTCTGGGCGGATTACTCCGGTGTCGTCGACGCGGGGTGTGCGGGGTGGAACTGGCGACAGTACGTGTCGATAGCCTCGCGCACCTCATGCGTGCGTACGTCGCCGTTCTGCACCATGTGCAGCAACATCTCGCCTTGCGCGGCCGTCTCACGATGGCCGCGTAGACGGACCGCCTGCGTGGCTGCCGCCAGCTCGGCCACAAGCTCGACCCACCGGCCGAACACGAATTCTTCGCGCTCGGCGGGGTCGGCTCGGTACACAGGGTCGTTGCTCCAGTGGGGGCCTTGGCGTTGGATCAGGCTCAGCTTCGCGCTGAGTATCTGGTCTACGAATTGCCAGTACTCATCAGGATTGTGGGGTGAATGATTGTTCATTTGAGAACCTCCTTCTTGTTCCGCTCATATTGTAACACACTTATCCAGAGTGTGCCGGGAGAGAGAATCGAACTCTCATGACTTGCGTCGACGGGTTTTGAATCCGTTGCGTCTACCAATTCCGCCATCCCGGCTATGTGATGCACGATACCATATGCTAAAATATTTTCTATGAACGAGAGCGCGGCGTATGTACCTACTAAGTACGATTCGGTCTTTTGGATTGATATTGAAAAGATCAAGCCGAACCCGTATCAGCCCCGCAGGGAGTTTAATCCAGACAGTCTCAAGGCGCTCTCAGACAGTATCCGTCAGTACGGGGTACTCCAGCCGCTCGTAGTAACGCGTACTGAGGTGGAGAAGCCTGACGGCGGCCTCGAGAGCATTTATGAGCTTATTGCCGGAGAGCGCCGCTTGCGCGCCAGCAAGCTTGCGGGGCTTAAGCAGCTGCCGGTAGTGATCCGCACGGGCGAGACGAATCTTACCAAGCTCGAACTCGCGATTATTGAGAACCTTCAGCGTGAGGATCTCAACGCGATCGACCGCGCCAAGGCGCTCGCGCAGCTTATCGAGCAATTTGGTATCTCGCACGCAGAGACGGCCGCCAAGATCGGCAAGAGCCGCGAATACGTCTCAAATAGTCTCCGCCTCCTCCAGCTCCCGGAGCATATGCAGCAAGCAGTGGTGAACCGCGAGATCAGCGAGGGGCACGCCCGGGCACTCCTAGCGCTTACGGATCATCCCCAACAGCAAGAAACACTGCTCAAAGAAATTGTACTGAAAAAGATATCCGTGCGTGCGGCCGAGAGTATTGCACGTTCGATCGCGCAAGAGCGTGTCCGCTCACATCACAAGAAGACGCCCGAGATGGCTGAGCTTGAGAAGTCCCTCACTGAGACGCTCGGTACGCGGGTGATCATCGAGGCGCATGCCGAGGGCGGCCGTCTGGTGATCGACTTCTTCTCTCCTGATGAGCTCACACATCTTGCTGCGGCACTCACGCAAGAGAACGCGAGCCCAGAGGCCGCCCCTGAGACGGCGACACCCCTGCAGGCAAATACAAGCGCTATTGATACTAGTGCCGACCTTGTGGCACCTCCAGCTCCTGAGGAGAAGATCGACGACGACCTCTACGCCGTAAGTAACTTTACGGTTTAGGATTTTTTTTTGCGCGGGTGCGTGCTTCGGCGTTTGGGTGCGCGTGGTGCGTCTGGTTCGGTAAGACCGAGCGCGGCTCGGATGTGCTTGCGAGCAAGAGAGGTTTTAATATGATCGAGCCATTTTGCAGAGGGTTTGGCTGAGTCGCGCCTCAGGATCTCGACCACGTCGCCATTATTGAGCGTGGTGTCAAAAGAGACCATCTTGCCATTCACTTTTGCCCCTTGGAGGTGATTACCAAGATCAGTGTGGATCGCGTAGGCGAAGTCGATAGGGGTAGAGTCGACGGGCAGATCGATCGCATCGCCGTCGGGAGTAAAGACGAATACACGGCGAGAAAAGAGGTCGTCCTTAAGCCCGTCAATAAACTCACTTGAGTCGCTAAACTTGGCGTGCGCATCAGCAAGCTCTGCAAGCCAAGGTGGCGGCTTTGAAGATCCGGGTGTCCCTGGTGTAGCTGTGGCGCTTGAGAAGTTGAGGAGCGAGGGCAGCATAGAGCGGACCCAGGAGAACGAAAGGGAGGAGAAGCGGCTCTTCTGCACCTCTCGCGAGAGCTTCTCAATATTCTTTCCCAACTGCTTATACGACATATGCGAGGCGATACCGTATTGTGCGTCGCGATGCATCTCTTCGGTGCGGATCTGGATCTCGACGATACCCGCCTCAGGGGTGACTACGGTTGTGTGGAGCGACTGATAGCCGTTTGGCTTAGGGAAGGAGATATAGTCTTTAAACTCGCCGGGGATTGGCTTGTAGGTCGCATGTACTGCGCCCAGGGCGCTGTAGCAATCGTCGATCTTTGTGCCAATGATCCGCAAGGCGGCGATATCGTGGATCTTGCTTATGTCTTCCCCCTTACGTCGCAGTTTCTGATGGAGGCTCCAGAGGCCTTTAATACGAATATCCGTTCGAAACTCGGTGACCCCGCGCTTTACGAGTTCACGTTGGAGCTCCTTCTGCACCTTTGCAAGGCCCTCTTCAGTTTCTTTTGTTTTCAACTTACGCAGCTCGGCAGTATGGTTTGCCGCATCGGGGTCGACATAGGGGAACGCAAGGTCCTCAAGGTCGCTCTTCATGGCGCCCATACCGAGCCGGTCTGCAATAGGGGCAAAGATTTCGAGCGTTTCAAGGGCGATACGGCGACGCTTGTGCTCGGGCACGTGCTCGAGCGTCTGCATGTTGTGGTACCGGTCGGCGAGCTTAACAATGAGTACCCGGATATCGCTCGCGGTAGCGACCAGGAGGCGGCGTAGGCTCTCAGCATGCCGTTCGGTGCCGCGGTACTTGTGTTTACCCAGTTTGGTAACGCCATCAACAATGAAGAGGAGCTCCTTCCCAAACTCTTTCTCCATCTCTTCGCGGGAGACCCGGGCGTCCTCGACCGCGTCGTGGAGGAGGCCGGCAGCGATGGTGGTGGCGTCCATACCATACTCGGCGAGCACCTTAGCCGCTGCTGCAGGGTGGATAAAATACGGCTCGTTAGAGTAGCGCACCTGCCCCTCATGGGCTTTCTGCGAGTAGTTGTAGGCCTTGGTTACGAGCGCGATATCTTCAGCGCTCGCCCCCGTCATTTCGGCAATTATCTCTTTGACGGTGGTCATAGCCCATACACTATACACCCTTACTTTTTAGTACCAAATGAAAAGCAATCCCCACGTGACTACGAGTCACGTGGGGTTGAGGGGCGGCCGAACGTTCTCTCGTAGAGCGTCGCGGCTACCATGCCGATTAGCAGGGCGGGAACGCTAAACTTGAAAACCAGCGACAGCGGATCGAGATCGGGCACGGGCGCTGCGAATGCGGCGACCACTGCCACAAGACTCAATGTGGCGTTCGAAGCGTTGCGTGCGACCAAAATGCCGGCCACGACCGAAATAAGCACATAGACGAGAAGCATGAGGTAACCTCCAGAGCTTGTTCTTGTGGATGTATACCAAACTCCCTCTACTTAAGCAATTCTGCCACCGCTGCAGGAGTGAGTGAGTCGGTGTTGGTCGTGTCGGGGAGGTAGATACGACGGAGGCCTTTTTTAAAGAAGTAGCCCTGCTTTGACTTGTAGAGGGTGAGCGTCTTGCCGGTCTTGGGGTGTGCGCCAATATCTCGAACAATCTCGACTCCTTTAGGTGGGCGTTTAGGCTCATTCAGTAGCGCCACCGCCTCTTCGAAGGTGATCGTGTAAGGATCTTTCTTTTTAATAGAACGGAACTCTCTGCCGACTCCTACATACGGGCCGAAGCGCCCGGTGTTTGCGATCACGGGCTCGCCGAGTGTGGGGTGGGTGCCGAGGGTGCGCGGGAGCGATAGGTACCGTACGGCATCTTCTAGGGTCACTTCAGCAAGGTTCTTGCCCGGCGGGATACTTGCACGCTTAACATTCTCCACTTTTTTCTTTGTTTTTTTCGATTTCTTCTTCGGTTCAGCGTCCTCTTTTTCTTGGTCGCTGTTGGCCAGTTTCATCTCGACATAGGGTCCGAAGCGGCCAGTCTTAACAAAGATCTCCTCGCCGGTCTCAGGGTGAGTGCCGATCGGCGCATCACTCTTGAGCTCAGCGCCCTCTTCGGTACGTGCGCCGAGACATGCCGGGTAGCGTTTGCAGCTCATAAAGACGCCCCCGCGTCCGAGCTTAAACTCCATAGGGCTCCCACAGAGCGGGCAAGGGAATTCAGTTGCCGCATCGCCAAGCGAGGTTGCCTTGGGGAGCGATTCTTTACCGCGCACCGCCTCTTCAAAGGGGGTGTAGAACGCGCGCAGGGTGTCTGAGTAGCCGCGCTCGCCACGCGCGATCTCATCGAGCTCGTCCTCCATCTCGGCGGTGAAGGTGTCGCTCACATACTCGGCGAAGTGCTCTTCGAGCCAGCCCGAGACCACCATGCCGGTGGCGGTAGGTTTGAGCGCACGCCCGAGCTTCTCCACGTAGCCACGATCTTGGATCGTTTTCATAATCGACGCGTAGGTCGAGGGGCGGCCGATCCCGCGCTTCTCGAGCTCTTTGATCAATCCTGCTTCGGTGTAGCGATTGGGCGGCTCAGTCTGCTTCTCCTCAGCCTCGAGCGATTCTAGGTCTACTGCTTCGCCCTGGGTTACGTTGGGCAGCTCAACATCCTCACCGCGCGCACGGGTGTCGAGTGCGAGCCAGCCAGGGAAGATGACCCGAGAGCCCGTGGCACTAAAAAGGGGAATGGCCGCGTTCGCCTCTACTGAAATGTTCGTACGCATGACCTTAGCCGCACTCATCTGAGAGGCGAGCGCACGGGTGCGGATCAGCTCGTAGAGCATGGTCTCGTCTGGCGTGCTCCCGGCGCGTGCATGCGTAGGGTCCGTGGGGCGGATCGCCTCGTGTGCTTCTTGAGCGTTTTTACTCTTGGTCTTGTAGGCGCGCACCTCGAGGTAGTCTCTGCCAAATTGAGTCTCGACCACGTGCGCAAGGCGCGCTACGGCCTCGCGCGCGAGGTTTACCGAGTCGGTGCGCATATAGGTGACATGTCCAGCCTCATAGAGCTTCTGCGCAGCGCGCATGGTGCGCGAGGGTGCGAAGCCGAGGCGGGTCGACGCGGCTTGCTGGAGTGTTGAGGTGGTAAAGGGCGGGCGTGGATTACGATCCTCAGCCTTCTCGGTTATACCCGCAACCTTCCAGTTGGCTTGCTTACCAAGCGCTACGATCCGCTCGGCCTCGGCTTTGGTCGCGGGCTGCTCGGCACAGGCAGTGGCAATCTCGCCAGCCTTCGATCTGAAGAGCGCTGAGAGCACGAAGTACGTCTCAGGGATAAACGCCTTGATCTCGCGCTCGCGCTCAGCGAGGATCCGCAGGGCAGGGGATTGTACGCGGCCAGCTGAGAGGCCGTACCGCACTTTCTTCCAGATCAGGCCCGAGAGATCGTAGCCCACGATGCGGTCGAGGACACGACGCGCTTCTTGTGCCTCACGTAGATGCTCATCGATCGGGCGCGGGTGCGCAAGCGCCTCTTTGATCGCGTCGGGTGTGATCTCGTGGAAGACGACGCGCTGGGGCTTCTTTAGCCCCGCCACTTCCTTAATATGCCAGGCGATAGCCTCACCCTCGCGGTCGGGGTCGGTTGCGAGGTAGACCTCGTCTGCCTTCTCGATCGCTTTCTCGATCTTGCGGATCACCTCGCGTTTGTCGGCTGAGACTACGTAGCGCGGCACGAAGCCGCTCTCGATATCGACGGCGTCCTTGTTGGTCTTTGGTAGGTCGCGTACGTGGCCCACGCTCGCGAGCACCTCGTATTCTTTACCGAGATACTTACTGATCGTGCGCGCTTTGGTCGGCGACTCTACTATTAATAGTTTCTTACCCATGTGTCTAACACATACCCCACACTGCTATACACTGTCAAACGATCTCGGCGAAAATAGGCTGGTGATCAGAGCCATGCGCATCTGCAAGAACGTCAGCAGTCTTAATATTAAAATGATGCGAAACGAGGATGTGATCGAGCTGGGAGCGCGAGATCGCGTGGGTGCGCTTGCCGCGTAGTGCGTTGGTAAGCCGGTGCTCTATGAAGTGCCGCTCGATACGAAGCCGCTCGGCCTTGTACCGAACAGCGTCACGCAGGGAGTCACCCAGGAACCATGCAAGTGGCGCGATCGCGGGGTGCTCCAAAATATTAAAATCGCCACATATAATCGAAGCGGTTTCTTGATCACGGTGAGTCAGGGCCGTCTCCAGTTCCTCAGCGCGCCAGTGTGTGGTGGCTAACGGTAAATGAATGTTGAAAATGCGCACCGGCTCACCTTCAATCGTGACGTCAACGTATTGTGAATGCCGATTGCCTATACCAAGACCCCAGAGCCGCGCGAGTGTCATTAGTCGTACAAAAAAGTACGCACGCCACTTAAGCATTTTTTCGCGATACGGTAGGCTGATGTGATGGGTGTGGCGTATCGAGTAGCGCGAGAGTATAACTAGATGCCTCGTCGAAGCTTTGCCTGCGTACACTTGATCCATCTCCACAGCAACGTCTATATAGAACGGAAGCGCGCGCAGTCGCTCAACAAAGTGAGTAGGTACCTCCTGTAAACAGAAGATGTCGAAGTCAGATGATGCAATAAAATCAAACGCCCGATCAAAATCGGCGTTATTAAAGTACATGTTCCAACTATAAATCTTCATGAGAGGTGATTACTTGTAGTGAGTATACCGAACTATACCCGATGCCAGGCGCCGAACTCTTCTTTAATCAGGCCGCGCAGCTCAAGTGAGACGAGTGCTGTAAGTAATTCGCCCGCGGCGGCGGAGCCGCCGCGCAGTATCTCATCTCTAGTTTTCGGCTCCTCGAGCATATTCCATATAACCAGCTCTACCTCTTCTAAGTCGCTCGGGGCAGTAAGCGAGGCCGACTCACGCGGCGGGATCCCCAGAGCTTCTAATATATGTATAGGCTCGGTGACCAGGGTTGCTCCCAGGCGGATAAAGAGATGCGAGCCGAAGCCGTGCGGATCCCCGATCCGGTGAGGCACACAGAGGAGTTCGCGATTATACTCGCTCGCGAGACGAGCAGTGATGAGCGTGCCTGACTTCTGGCCCGCTTCTATTAAAAGCACGGCGTCAGACACGCCTACCATAAGCCGGTTACGCTCGGGGAAGTAGTAGACGCGCGAGGGATCGGTGGGCTCATACTCAGAAATAATCCCACCGCCTTTCTCGACAATCTCGCGCGCGAAGGCTCGGTTGCTCCGCGGGTAGAGCACGCTGTCATCGACGCCCGAGCCCGGGAAGGCGAGGGTGTGGAGGCCGGCGGCGAGCGCGGCCTTATGCGCGCAGGTGTCCACCCCGAGCGCTAGCCCGCTCACGATCGAGATCGGGTAGCCGGCAAGACCGGCAATTAATTTCTGACACGCCTCCTGCCCGTAGCGGGTAATCGCGCGCGAGCCAACCACGGTCAGTAGTTTATTCCCCTCGGGCGGCATCGCTCCGCGCAACCACAGCTGCTTGGGCGGCCCCGGTATTTCAGAGAGTTGTTCGGGCCAATTCTCACGCGCGAGTTCCCGCACTTCCATGAGTAGAGTATAATCTAGAGCACATGCTTGATATTAAGTTTATCCGAGAGAATGCCGACGTGGTGAAGATGGGTGCCGCTAAGAAGCGTATCGAGGTCGATATCGACCGACTCTTGGTGGTAGATGATGAGCGCAAGCGTCTCAAGCAAGATTATGACGCGAAGCGCGCCGAGCAGAATCGCCGGAGCAATGAGATCCAGCGAGCGCAGGGAGAGGAGCGCAACAAGCTCCTCGAGGCGATGAAGCAGCTCAAGGCGGGGATGAGCGAGGTCGAGGAGCAGCTCAAGCCCGTGATGGAGGAGTGGCAACGGCTCATGCTCGCGGTGCCCAACATCCCGGACATGTCGGTGCCCGAGGGCGAGAGTGATAAGGAGAATGTCGAGATACGAACGTGGGGTACACCTGCAGCATTCGACTTCACCCCGAAGAGTCACATCGAGATCATGACCGCGCTCGGGCTCGCTGACCTCGAGCGGGGTACCAAGGTCGCCGGCTTCCGCGGCTACTTCCTTACGGGTGAGGGGGTTACGCTTGTGATGGCGATATGGCAGCTCGCACTCAAGCACTTCACGGGGAAAGGGTTTACCCCCATGATCGTGCCCTCGCTGGTGCGTCGCGAGCCGCTCCTCGGGACCGGCTTCCTCCCGCAGAGCGAGGACGACCTCTATAAGGTACAAGACGATCTCTATCTCGCAGGTACGGGCGAGGTAGCCACGATGGGCTACCACATGGACGAGGTCTTGCCTAAGGAGGCGTTGCCGAAGAAGTATCTAGCATTCTCACCGTGCTTCCGCCGCGAGATCGGGGCACACGGTAAAGATATAAAGGGCCTCATCCGCGTGCATGAGTTTTATAAATTTGAGCAGGTGATCCTCTCTGAGGCGAGCCACGCGACCTCGGTAGAGCTGCACGAGGAACTCACTCGTAACACCGAGGAGTTTATCGAGCTGCTCGGGATCCCGTACCACACCGTGGTGAACTGTGGTGGCGACTTGGGGCTTGGGCAAGTCAAGAAATATGACATCGAGCTCTGGGTACCCGCAGAGGGCACCTACCGCGAGATCGGCTCGGCCTCCTACTTCCACGATTTCCAGACACGTCGACTCGGTATTCGCTATAAAGACAGCGAGGGCAAGCTCGAATACGCGCACTCGCTTAACAATACGGCGATACCGGTGCCGCGTATTCTGGTCTCGATTGTAGAGAACTATCAGCAAGCCGACGGTACAATCAAGGTGCCTGAAGCACTCGTGCCCTATGTCGGCAAAAAGATCATTGGCCGAGCGGCGTAGGCTCCGCCGCCGCAATCTCCTTATTGCGAGCGGTATCGCGCTCGTGTTTTTTCTTGGCGCGTTGCTCTACGCTTCGTGGCAGCCGTCGGTGCGCATTGTGCATATCGAGGTGTATGGATTCAACGACTCGCTCGCGCGTATTGCCGAGGCCGAGCTTGCCGGCTCGTACCTGAGCTTGGTCCCGCGCAACTCGATCTTCTTCTACCCGGAGCGGGCGATCCGCAAGGCAATCTATACGCAGTATGGGGAGGTTGCCGCGGTTTCGCTCTTTCGTAATGGGCTCACGGGCCTCACGATCCGTGTGACGACACGGGTGCCGATCGCGCGCTGGTGCCCCGAGGAGGTGTCAGAGATCATGGGCACGAGTACGCCTGAAGCGGCGCCCCGCGCCGACTGCTACTTCTTTGACGATCAGGGATTGCTCTACGCAACAACTACCGACGCTGTGCCGGTAAATTCGTTTAGCGTGCACGCACCACTCCCTACGGGCGAGACAACACCACGAGGTCAGACTTTGCCACAGGCGGAACAGCTACCCAGCGTGTTTAATTTTGCACGCGAGATCGCACAGTTTGGCTCGCTCGTGCAGACCGTCTCAATTGAAGAGCAAGAGGTGGCACTCAAGCTCGAGAGTGGCACCCGCGTGCGATACGTGCTCGGGCAGGAGGAGCAAGCCTTTAGCGCACTCGTCTCGGCGAAACAGAATCTAAACCTTAGAGACGGATCACTCGAGTACATCGACCTACGATTTGAAGGGAAGGTGTATTTGAAACGGAGAGATGCTAGCCTGGCTGAATGAGTTTCTGGAATCAGCTTGCTAAGCCATATATCGTGATGGCGCCGATGGCGGACGTCACGGATCCGGCGTTTCGTGCCCTTGTAGCTAGGTGCGGCAAGCCGAGTGTTACCTGGACCGAGTTTGTCTCGGCCGACGGTCTCTACTATACCCGCGAGATAAAGAAGATCCCTGACGCCGAGAACCCGCTCATGCGCGATTTGCAGTTTAGCGAGGCAGAGCGGCCTATCGTGGCGCAGATATTCTCGAGCAAGCCCGAGATGATCGCCTACGCTGCGAAGCTGGTCGAAGAGCTCGGCTTCGACGGCGTCGATATTAATATGGGCTGTCCCGACAC
>JACCDR010607951.1_pt1 | contig 12695 bp, 12 predicted proteins | sample 7446431 | NCBI WGS metagenome assembly JACCDR01 (sample SAMN15323443, study PRJNA562643) | freshwater metagenome | isolation source: river surface water | place: USA:Blue River Watershed | collected 2017-08-17
CCCGGATAGGAACGTCGTCGCCGCGATCACCTACCACCAAAATCAGATCTACTTGGGTGCAGAGACCGGTGACCTTAAGATTCAGGACCCGGGGCTTCTCCCTTCACACGCTATGCTTGAAGTCATAGGTTCTGACCTGCTCTTTCACCCTCAGAAAGCGGTGGAGTTCTACCTTATTAACGGCAAGCGAGCGACTACTATTCGCAAGGTCAAAGCGGGAGATCAGGTGACGATCGGCAGAACGGTCATTCGAGTGACGGCCTTCACCGAGACCGTACGGGAGCCGAAGAAAGAGTTCTTAGAAAGGAAACTCGCCCGACTCGTCGACGAAGCTTCGCCTAAGCTCGCGGTGATCGAAATCCTAACCAAGCTCCAGAAGTCGTGACCATGTTCCAAACGAGCGACGCCAACTTTTTCAGAACCGACGATAACGAACAGATCTTCTACGTGAAAAACTTCACGACAGTGGATTCAACCAGGCCCGTTCTCGTTTTTAACTACGGGCTCGTCTGCTCCAATCATCACTGGAAATTTCAGACCGCGTACTTTGATCGCGCGGGTTACCAGATCCTGATCCACGATTACCGTGGCCATTTTCAATCAACGGGTTCCCATGAGGTCGAGAAGCTTACTTTTCCACAGATGGCCCGGGATGTTGCCGACCTGTGTAAATTCCTAGGTATTAAACGCGCTGTCATGCTGGGCCACTCGATGGGCGTGAACATCTGCCTTCAGCTCACGAAGGATTTTCAGGAACTCGTTGCGGGAATGGTCCTCATCTCCGGCACCTTTCTGAGCGTTAAAGATATCATGTTTGATACCAACCTCATGGAGTTCGTCGCACCCATCTTCGCCGTAGGACTTGAGAAATATCCAGAGGTGGTAAAGAAAATCTGGGCAACTGGAGGACTCAACCCGCTAATCCGTGAGCTGATCCACGTCACGGGCTTTAACCGGGGAAAAGTTTCCAAGGAATTCATCGAGATCTATCTTAATCGCGTGGGCCAGCTTGGCGCCGATGTCTTCTATCAGCTCTTCATGGAGATGACTCGGCAGAATATCATCGGAAGCATCGAGAAGATGGCCGTGCCTGCCCTTGTCATCGGTGGGCACAAAGACAATGTCATCCCAAATCATCTCCAGCGAACCCTCGCAAGCCTTTTGCCTCAGTCGGAAACCTACTACCTTAAAGAAGGTTCCCACGTTCCCCAGGCAGACTACCCCGACCTGATCAACGAAAGGATCGAGCTCTTCCTGGGTCAGCGTTTCTAATCAACTTTTAAATTATTTAATTCGATGATGGGCCGGAAAATTCGTTTCATGGCCGACTTGAGCTGCGATTTCTTATATTCAACGTGGGATGCCTCACCCTGAGTGTTCTTAAGGTGGCTCTCATAGTCTGTAATCTGAACCTCAAAGGGATAAAAAAAGCGGACGTCCCGAGAGATCGCAGAGGTATCAAGATGAAGGAGCGCCTGAGAGACAGGGTTCTCTTTGTCCTTAAGGGCCTGCTTACGAACCTCGTTAAACGAGGCCATAAAAGGGTTACGGTATTTTATCAGCTGTCGACCCGTGAAGTGAATGGCACGGTACTCATCCAGTGTATGCCGGTTTTCCTGGTGGCCACGGTTTGGACCGCAATCATCGATGAGCGTGTTTAATCGCTGATAAAAGGTATCTTCCGCGTACTGCTCGCGGATCGCTTCTTTATAGAGTGAGTAGATCCGCCGCCTCAGGAGTTTCAGGTCAACCAGGGTATTTTGCGAGCGGCTCGGCTTGATGTTGTTAATGATGATCACGTGGTTCCGGTGAAGGAATCGGATCACACGGAGGGCATCGAGCTTATTATAAGTGATGATCCGGACGCCGATCCGGTCAAAGAGCTCCTCGGCAACGTTCTCCTGCTTGTGGAGGAGCTTGATCACGATCGAGTCACGCATCTTCTTCGCTTTCGTCTGGAAGTCGTAGAGCGGGATCGAGGTTCCCGTTTCATTCTTCAGAAATAGGCGGTTCTCCTCATCGCGATGGATGAACTTGTAGAACCGGTCGAAGATCTGCTGCTGGATGGTCGAATAGTAACGATAACGGAGGTCCTTATCCGTATGCAGAAGGGTGTGCATGACTTTCAGCACTACACCGGCCCAAAGCTGATCCTCTGTCTTGAGCTTGACCGACGAATGTCCGGTGGCGGCGAGAAAGAGCTCAGAGATATTCGTAATGGAGAAGAGGTAGTGCGGTACCTTTAAGTCCAGGCCTTCAGGATTGCCCTCCTTAAGAAAGTAGCGCTTGATAAACTGGATCGCCTCTTGGCAGATTCCGAAGAGCTCAGCACTCTCAATAGGATCGGAGATATCAAAGCCGTAGCCATCAAGAAAATTCGCCACCTGATGCTTGTCGTGCAGCTCGGTGAGATAGTTGGTCGCGTCCAGCGAGGACTTCCCGCTGCAGACGACGTCAAACGTTTCCCAGTTGAAAGCGTAGTCGGCAAGGTAAGGAGGTCGGTGGGACATATTTTGCCAATCTCTTGTCGTACGTTTAGAGTGTAAAAAACTCAAAATTAGCGTAAATCCTATGAAAGAGCAAAAAGTTGTAAGCTATGTAGAAGGCCCATCCCTACCCGTGGTTCTTTTCCTCTCCTGGTTTTACTCGGGAAAGGCACCAAAGGCCCCGGGAACAGTAGGAAGCCTCGCGGCACTTCCCTTGATATTTCTGTTAAATGCCCTCGAAATAAATATCTATAGTTTACTGGCACTCGTGGTCACTCTTTATGTGGCGGCGGTACTCGTCACGGAACAGGTTCAGAGAAAATTCCAGCTGCACGATCCTCAGTGGATCGTGATCGACGAGGTCATTGGTATGCTGATTACTTGGGCCTTCGTCCAGTCCGTCGCATTCCCTGATCTCTTTTTAGTCTTCGGTCTGTTCCGCCTCTTCGACATTGTTAAAATCTGGCCCGCCTCCTATTTCGATCGCCTTCACCATGGTGTAGGGACCATTACGGATGATGTTGTGAGTGGGCTGTATGCAGGAATTATTGCCTATTTTGTTCGGAATTATTTATAACGCCAAGCTCCTTTTAGGTAAGCAATTCAATTTCTTAGACATCCGTAAATTTTCCGTAAAAATTGCATGAAAAGCGTTGTCGAAGACACGGGTGGGTGTTAGCGTTTAAAAATAAAAATCACCACTCCATAGACCATTTATCATAGCGAGAGAAGGAGAACCTCATGTCCCTGAATCACCCCAACACGACGGATGCCACCAACAAGAAAAAGGCACTCGATCTGGCCCTTTCAACTATCGAAAAGCAGTTCGGTAAAGGCGCCATCATGCGCCTTGATTCCGCGGAAGCTGCAGAGAAGATCCCGGCGATCTCGACGGGTTCACTCGGGATTGACCTCGCTCTGGGAGTCGGCGGTATTCCTCAAGGTAGAATTGTTGAAATCTACGGTCCAGAATCTTCAGGTAAGACGACTCTCACACTTCACATTGCCGCTGAATGCCAAAAGACTGGCGGTACCGTGGCCTTCATCGACGCCGAGCATGCCCTCGACACGTCTTACGCTGCAAAACTCGGTGTAGATATTCCAAACACTCTGATCTCTCAGCCAGACTCGGGAGAGCAGGCGCTCGAGATCGCGGACATGCTGGTGCGCTCAGGTGCCGTTAATCTCTTGATCGTAGACTCCGTAGCGGCACTCACGCCAAAGGCCGAGCTCGAAGGCGATATGGGTGACTCACACATGGGCCTTCAAGCACGACTGATGTCACAGGCGCTCAGGAAGCTCACAGGCTCCATTGCTCGTTCTAATTGCACCGTTATCTTCATCAACCAATTGCGGATGAAGATCGGGGTCATGTTCGGTAACCCTGAGACAACCACTGGCGGTAATGCCCTCAAGTTCTACGCTTCTGTCCGGATGGATATCCGTCGGACAGGTGCCCTGAAGGATGGAGACGAGGTCATCGGATCACGGACGAAGGTCAAGATCGTAAAGAACAAGGTTGCCCCTCCGTTCCGGGAAGTGGAATTCGACATCATGTACGGTTCCGGTATCTCGAAAGAAGGAGACCTCCTCGACGTGGCCGCCAACGAAGGCATCGTCGAAAAGGCAGGGGCCTGGTACTCGTACAATAACCAGAAAGTAGGCCAGGGCCGTGAAGCGTCGAAGGAATTCTTACGGAACAATCCTGAGATGATGGCGGAAATTCGTCATAAAGTTCTCGTAAAGCACGGGATCACTAAGGGCGATACTTCCCAGGTTGACCTCTCCACGGGAGAGATCAAGGAAGAAAAAGCGTCGGCAAAGAAGCCGTTAAAACAGTAAGATTTTCTCACGAAGGGCCCCAGAGGGGCCCTTCTCTTATGCGGCCAACGACAGCTTATGAACCAGCGTATTTATAACTACTCAATCCACCTTCTAGCTCGACAGGACTACTCCGAATACAAACTTAGGCAGAAACTCCGATCTAAAAAGGATAATCTTCCCCATGAGGTGGATGAAGTTCTTGCTGCCCTCAAGGAGAGAGGACTTCTACGGGAAGAGAGCTATCGAAGGCTATTTATCCGGAAGTGGATGCTAAAAGGTGAATCCGAGGAGAAGATTCGAAGACGAGGATCTCAGGAAAAGCTCGAATTCGTTGATACGGAATTCGAACTTTGCTCCAAAGAACTGGGCTTTTCCGATGAAGACTCTATCGAAAAACTTGTCGCTAAAAAACTCCGCTCACAGGAAATCCCACGAGATCCAGCTCTTAAATATAAGCTGCGAGACAAGGTCCTACGTTATCTGATTTCTAAGGGCCATGGCTTCGAAGAAGCTAAACGAACGCTGTCTAAGCATTTCGCTGCGAGCACTTCTGTCGACGATTAACGAATGACCTTGATGACCTGATCTTTCGGAAAGCGGACCTTCTGCGCGAACTGGTACTTATCATCAGAAGATCGGTAACCCAACGCGACTGCTGAAACTGTCTCATAAGGACTTTCTTCCAGACCCAGCAAACGGTCGTAAGCTTTCGGGTCAAGACCTTCCATTGCCACTGTGTCGATTTCAAGCAGTGCCGCTGTCTCGAGGAGGAAACCCATAGCGATATAGGCCTGACGGTGATTCCAGGTTCGGATGTAGTTTTTTTCCATGCCAGTAACGATATTTTTGATCATCATATTTTCGTAGCCGGCCAGGGTTTCGTAGGACACGTTCCGTACTTCCATGTTCCGGCGGATAAACTCTTTAATGTAGTCTGCGGAAATATCTCGTAACGTCGTTAAGACAACAAAATGGGAGGCGTCCGTAACCTGGGATTGATTCCAGGAAACGGCCTTGAGCTTCTGTCGAAGATCAGTGTTCTCAATAATAAGAAATTGCCATGGCTGAAGTCCGTAGGAAGAGGGTGCGAGGACCAGTGAATCTTCAAGGACCGCCCATGATTCTGGGCCGATCTTTCGAGAGGGATCGAAGCTCTTGGTGGCGTATCTCCAGGTAAGAGCATTTTTCACGGACTTAAGATCAACGGACATACTTCCTCCTTCAAATGGATTTCACGAAGGATTTATAGCATACCGCTAGCAGATGAACACGATGGATTTTTATGAGACGAAGAGTCTACTCTTCTGCGTAAGATCCCAGATCAATGTCGGATGGGACGACCTCGCAGCTTGGAAGAATGTAGGCCCTGTCCCTCGCAAACAAGGCAAGAGCAAACTCCTTGGGTAGCTTCAAAGGCACTTCCTTGTTGACCTGGTAGTGGTAGGACTGATTCATCATCTTAACTTTCGTGACAAGGTTATTGGAAATCGTGTCACCACCGAAAGTCGACCTGAGAAGATCGGGCAGTTTTCCCCCGCTCCGGACTTTTACGAAAAACAAAGCGCCCGATTCAGCATGTATCTGGTTGTTTTCGTCTATGAAGCAACTCCCTGGTTCGGAGAGAGCATTTGAGACCGAGAATACACAGCATGTAAGAACCAAAATCTTCAAATTCTTCATGGGAACCTGATCGGAACGATCGGATAATTTCTTCACTCTTTTCACAATCCGAGCTCAGGAGTGTCTAAATTTTCGACACTCTCAAACAAAAGCGTACGAAACCTTTCCAGGTGTCCTTGAGACTACAGGACCTTACCCTAGGCCCGAGCTGGCATCTGCATTGCTGCTATAAAAACCAAGTGGGGTTCAACATGTCCGTTCATAAAAACAATTTTCCGATTTTTGGCCTTTTGGCGGCTTTTGTTCTGGTTGGAACATATAACGCCGTGATCATCAACGCAGAAACGGGAATTCAAGGAGGGGCGCACTCCATGAAACGCCTGGATGAGCTCTATGGCGTGACCCTCCCCGGGCGAGAGCTCGCAGGCTCGAAAGCGTGGACCAAGCTTAGTGCGCGAGAGTTACCGGCGGTTAAGGTCGTGAAGGAACAGATAAATCCCATCGCTAGTAACGACGAAAGAATAGACGACCCAGCTCCGGCCATCACTGCGGATCTGGTCCTCCCATTGACCGAGGCCTTAAATCCTAATCGGTGGCCAACACCGCTATCATCCTCGCATTTTGAAGGCACGATCAGAACCTCCAACGGAGTCATAGAAAATCTTACGGTCTCGCTTCCGGGAGTCGAAGAGATCTCCGTCTCCTTTGCGGAGCTATCAGGAAATGTATTTCAGTACGACTACGACGGCATGGTCTACTCCGGCCTCATGTATCAAGCCGATCAAAATGCCTATATTGTGACTCTGACTAATGGACCACTTGAAGGAACGCGACTACGCTTTTCTCATTCGACCCAAGCATCAGATCCTGCGATAAATGTTGGAACATTCGGAGAAGAACAGCCGTTGCTGACCGAGAAAGCTCCAGAAAATCCTTCCGAAACTCTGCAAGCGAGCGGGTTTGATATGGGCAATCAGGATGTCCTCTAGCCGCGGCGCAACTTCCTTGTTTAGCTAGCAGCAAACCAGGCCCTATGGTAACCTTTTGAGGCAATTTTAACTCTCAAGAGGATCTATGCGCGCTCAAGAAATCCGTAATGCCTTCTCAAATTACTTTATCCGGAACGGCCATCAGAAACACAAGTCTTCAAGCCTTGTTCCCCACAACGATCCGACGCTTCTCTTCGCAAACGCCGGTATGAACCAGTTCAAGGATTTCTTTACTGGTAAGGCGAACCCGACGAACCGACGGGCGGTGACGATCCAGAAGTGCGTCCGCGCTGGTGGAAAACATAACGATCTTGAGAATGTTGGCTTCACGGCAAGGCACCACACCTTTTTCGAAATGCTCGGGAACTTCTCCTTTGGCGACTATTTCAAGCAGGATGCCATCCGCTTCGCCTGGGAACTCCTCACAGTCGAGCTCAAGATACCCAAAGACAAACTTCTCGTGACCGTCCACGAGTCCGACGACGAAGCTCTGGAGATCTGGCATCGGGAAATGGGATTACCGCGCGAAAGAATATTTAAGCTCGGAGATAAAACGAACTTTTGGGAAATGGGAGACGTCGGCCCTTGTGGGCCTTGCACGGAAATCTTTTTCGACCATGGTCCTGAGCGGGCCGCAGGTATTCAGCCTGGCCAGCAGGAAATCGATGATGAAGGTCGCTACGTTGAAATCTGGAACCTCGTCTTTATGCAGTACGAGAAATACAAAGATGGTGACGAGATAAAGCGCAAGCTTCTTCCCAAGCCATCGGTAGACACCGGAGCGGGCCTAGAGCGCGTGACGGCCGTCATTCAAGGGAAATACTACAACTACGACACGGATATCTTTGCGCCCATCATGGCCGCCATTGGAAAGCTCAGTGGGAAGAACTACTACAACACTTCAATCGAGGCCGAGAAAGGTTCTTTCCGGGTTGTGGCAGACCACATCCGCTCGGCAACTATGCTCATTACTGATGGAGTCATTCCTTCCAATGATGGCCGAGGCTATGTGCTCCGGCGGATCATTCGCCGGGCCGTACGGCACCTCTCACTTCTGGGTCTGAAGGATGTGAGCTTCTATAAACTCATTCCGGCAGTTGTTGAATCACTCGGCGAAGAGTATCCGGATAACGCCGCGAACGTGGCCCTGGCCGAAAAGCTCTTAAAGCTTGAGGAAGAAAAGTTCCGGAAGACTCTCGACACGGGTCTCGCTCTTATCAATGAGGAGCTCGCCAAGCTTCCTCGCGGCCAGAAACTGGCAGGAGAAGTTGCGTTTAAACTCTATGATACGTTTGGATTCCCCCTGGACCTGACGGAAGTGATCCTCCGTGAAAAACACTTAGAACTCGACTCGGCCGGCTTTGAAGCCGCCATGGCCAGACAAAAAGAACTCTCCAAGAAGAGCTCCAAGTTCGCTGTCAAAGAAGACAACGTAAAAGTTTTCTACGGTATTAAAGAAACTCATGGAGAGACCATCTTCACCGGATACGAAGAGGTCACAGGAAACGCAAAACTCATCGCTAAGGAAGAGGTTGATGGGCTGTTCTATCTGGTCTTCGATAAAACCCCTTTCTATGGTGAGGGCGGAGGACAGGTTGGAGACCGCGGTGAAATCCACTCAGCGGAGGGTAAGCTCGCCTCAGTAACTGACACCCAAAAACCGGTTGATGGACTCCATGTTCACGTTTCGCCGGATGCTGATGCTCTAACCGTTGGAGAAAGCTACACGCTCAAGATCAACCACGAGGAGCGGGAGCTCACCAAACGAAACCACTCGGCGACGCATCTCCTCCAGAGCGCTCTTATAAAGGTGTTGGGGCCGCATGTTAAACAAGCGGGCTCCTCCGTAGGCCCGGAGCGGTTGCGCTTTGACTTCACACATTCCGAGGCGCTAAGGCCTGAAGAAATAGCCAGAGTCGAAGCACTTGTGAATTCTGCCGTCGCCACAGCGCTACCAGTGTCCGCGGCGCATATGACTAAAGATGAAGCAACTAAGAAGGGCGCCATGGCCCTTTTCGGCGAGAAATATGGAGACCGAGTCCGCGTGCTCACCATGGGAGAATTCTCCTGTGAACTGTGCGGTGGAACCCACGTCCAAAACACCGGAGAGATCGGTCTGTTCAAGATTCTCATCGAGACCTCACTCGCTTCAGGAGTTCGTCGGATTGAGGCGATCACCTCGAGTACGGCCGTCGACTACCTCCTCCACCGTTCGAAGATTTTAGGCGACGTATAGAAGCTCTTTGCCGCCAAGGACGAACGCGTCCTGGAAAAGATTGCGGCCCTTCAGGCCGATGTCCGGGAGAAAGGAAAGCAACTCGAAGCTCTCAACGACAAGCTCCAGGCCTTCGAATCTGAAAATCTGTTCACAGATCAAAGACCTGCCAAAGCAGGACTTACACTCACTATCGCCAAGGCACCTAGTGCTGATCCGGCCAACATACGAAAGCTTGGCGACATCTTTGTGGATAAGTTTCCTAAAGGGATCCTCTTCCTCTACGCTACGGATGGAGACAAAGTTTCCTTCATCCTTAAGACAAACCGTGTAAACACAAGCGTCGACTGCTCTGCCATCCTGAAGCAGGTCATGCCCTTGGTCCAAGGCCGGGGGGGTGGTAAGGCCGACAATGCTCAAGGGTCAGGCGATGCAGGAAAAACTAGCGACTTGCTGAAGGCCATTGCGGAAGTTCTCGCATGAAGTTGGCACTGCTAGGGCTCTTACTCGTCATCTGTGCCTGCACGAAGCGAGGACAAAATGCCGATCAAATCGACATCTCCTTAAGCGCCGATATATCGACGCTTGACCCGGCCAACTGTTACGATACGATTTGCTTCCAGCCCCTTATGCAGGTCTATGAAACGCTGTATGAGATTGAGTACCTAAAGCGGCCCTACACACTTCGACCTCTCCTCGCGGATGGATTCCCGGCCGTATCTACGAATCGGCTGAAGTATACATTTAAGATCAAGAAAGGGATCCGCTACCACCCGTCAGAACTTCTGCCGAAGAACCGCGAGGTGAAGGCCCAAGATTTCGTCAATCAGATTAAGCGCCTCGCCTTTCAGGGCACCAGATCCCAAGGCCTATGGCTTGTTGATCAGAAGATTAAAGGCCTAAGCGAATGGCGCGAGAAGGTCGGAACGAACTTTGAGAAGTTCTTTCAGGAACCGATTAGCGGCGTCTCTGCTCCGGACGACAGAACCCTCGTGATTGAGCTCCTAAGGCCGTACCCGCAACTCCTTTGGGCGATGGGGATGAGCTTTACATCACCTGTGCCCGAAGAGGCAATCCGTCGTGCTCAAAACGACCTCCGCGACAAGTTCGTCGGAACCGGGCCCTACATCATCACCCGTTACAATCCATCACAAGAGGTGGTTCTCACAAAAAATGAAGCCTACACCGCGAGTGTTTATCCCTCTCAAGGTGATCGCTTTGCTCATGAAAAAGGTCTCCTGAAAGACGCTGGTGCAAAACTGCCGTTTGTGAAGAATGTTCGCTTCAGGGTTATAGAGGAAACGCAGACTGAGTGGTTAAACTTCATGTCGCGCAAAATCGACCTCGTGAACCTCATGAAGGATCAGTACCCTCTGGCACTTACCCCAGAGGGGAAGCTCAGACCCGAAATCACACAGGAAAGTATTAACCTTCAAGCGTCTCCCACACTCATTTATTGGTGGATCTCATTTAACATGAGGGACCCGCTTCTCGGTAAGAACCTGAACCTCCGGAAGGCCATCGCCTACGGAGTGAATATCGATAAGTACATTGAGCTTTTTACGTACAACATTGCCCAAAAGGCGAACTCCATCTATCCACCAGGGATTGCCGGTTACTCGCCCTCAAGAGACTTGCCTTACAAATATGACCTCTCCCTGGCCAAGGACTACCTTCGAAAGGCGGGTTTTCCTAATGGTAAAGGACTTCCGAAGCTCATCTATGACGTCCGGGGAGCTGACACGCGCAAGCGGCAGATGGGCGAGTTCGTACAGCAGGAGCTGAGAAATCTCGGTATCGAAGTTGAAGTCAGGCTTAACACCTTCCCCGCCTTCCTTGAGAAGTCTCGTAACGGAGACCTACAGTTTTGGCAGGGCGGTTGGGTGCTGGACTATCCGGACGCTGAGAATGTTCTCCAACTCCTCACGACGGCGCACTTTCCACCGGGCCCGAACTCGTCACAGTACTCAAATCCTGAGTATGATCGGCTCTTCAACGAACTTCGGGAGCTTGAAGACGGTGACCGGAAGTTCGAGCTGATGCGCAAGCTTGAGGACATCATCCACCGGGACCTCCCTTGGACGATGCAGTACTACTCGCGCAACTATATCCTTTACCACGATTACCTGAAAAACTTCCGCTACTCAGACATTATCTATAACAATGTCAAATACCTCCGAGTGGTGGGGAAGTAGGAAAAAGAAGAGCGCCACAGTCGGACATCTTCCCCCCCTGGCAGTATGTAAACTTCTGCCGGGGGCAGACGATAAGCCTAACGGAATTACCCTGCGAGGATCCGATGAAGGCCCTGACCCTCTTTTTATTTTTTCTTTTTTCTCACGAGATTCACGCTCGCTCCTACGTGATCTTTAGTCTGGCCCAGGACCTACCCATGGGTTTCGAGAACGAGGTGGTTCGAAAGAACTACTACGTGAACCTGGGGACTGCTCAGGGTATCAACAAGGACAGCATCCTCGATGTGTTCAGGATCATTTCTGTCCAGAACCCTTACGACAATAAAAAGCGGGTGAATTACAAGGTCAAGATCGGTGAGCTTAAAGTGGTTCACTCTTCTCCCGATGCGGCGATTGCCATGGTTCATGCTTATGAGAAAGAAGACGCTCCGGTCTTTGAGCTCAATCAGTTTATGATCGGCGATCATGTCGCTATCAACGTGGACTAGCTCAGATCCATACACTTCATAAGTGGCCTGAGCTTAATTATCATCCCCCTCAGTACACCGTGATCAATCGATATCAGCTGAACATAGATGAGGTACTCGACTCCTCTTTGTACTCCTAAGTCTTCTCCACCTTGGAGATACACCCTCCGAAGGATTTCTCCCCCAAAAACCCCGCGGAAGTGAAACTCAAAGGTACTCTCACGGGAGTTGATTTTCGTGACTCGAAGGCATTTCGAAACTATAATAAGGGTCTTCATGCTCTCCGATAGGCAAGAATCGGACCGCTCATCGCAAAAGTAACTTTTTGATTTTATGAAGCGATGATGCGACGTAGAGAAAAAGGATGCTCCATGCTGCAGGGACCGAGAACAATTGGAAGATTATTAAAGCATAGAGTCCAAAAAACACCGGACCGCTACGCGATCGGCTGGATCGAAAACAACGAGGTCAAGGGTCAAACCTTCCTCGAATACAAAAACACTATTGAAGTGATCGTGGCGGGGTTAAAAAAAATCGACGTTGCCGTCGGAGACAAGGTGGCCATCCTGGCCCAGACCTGTAAAGAATGGCACCTCCTGGACATGGGGGCGATGCTCTCCCGCTGCTGCGTCGTTCCGGTCTACCCGAGCTATACCGCCGGAGAAGTTGACTATATTTTCCAGCACTCAGATGCGAGTGTTTTGATCGTTGAGAACGAAAAACAACTGGAGAAAGTTCTCCCGGTGCTTGGAAACTGGAAAAATCTCAAGACCGTTATTTCCATGGCCGAGCTGCCGGAAGAATCTTTTAAGAAGATTGGCAACGAGTATCCGTCTTTCGCCTACCGGGAAGTCTTTCGCCTCGGGGGCGACGTACTTAGATCACATCAGGCCATTCTC
>JACCDR010141438.1_pt1 | contig 12694 bp, 12 predicted proteins | sample 7446431 | NCBI WGS metagenome assembly JACCDR01 (sample SAMN15323443, study PRJNA562643) | freshwater metagenome | isolation source: river surface water | place: USA:Blue River Watershed | collected 2017-08-17
AACGCTGAAAGGGCATTGTATGAAGCTCTCGAATCTGAGTACCAAGCCGGAAGAATCTCCGAAGACACCTACCGAGGCTTTGCAGGCGACCAATACGGCCAAGCCATTCAACCTCAAGGAATGGGGGGACGAGCTGGTGAAAGCGGCTCTGATCAATCTCAACTCAGCGGGCCAGTCGGAGCCGAAACCCAAACCATCACAGAGCGCGGGCTAAACGTCACCGTTCGCTATCGCCTGGTTGAAGCCAGCGACCTGACCACATCTCACGGCAACGACCTCGCCGTCAACCCACAATTCCCGGCTGACCTCCAGCCTCGCGACCGCACTCGCGCAGCCAGTCAAGAGCAGATTGCTCGCATTGAAGGCGGTTTGCGCCCTGAGCTGCTGGGCGAATCAGTCAAGGCCAGCGACGGAGCGCCGATTGTTGGGCGTGACGGTGTGGTGGAAAGCGGCAATGCCCGCACGATCGCGTTACGCAGAGCCTACGAAAACGACAAGGCGGGGGGCTATCGGGATTGGCTCTCTCAGAATGCCGAACGATTCGGCCTGAAACCAGAGGACGTGCAGGGCATGCAGCGCCCGGTGCTGGTACGCGAGCGCGTGAGCAATGTTGACCGCGCCGAATTTGCCCGTCAAGCCAACGAAGCGGCCATTGCCGACCTGTCACCGGCTGAGCGAGCCAAGGCCGATGCAGCCCGCATCACTGATCTGGACGGCTTGGTGGCCAATGAGGACGGATCGATCAACCTAGCCCAGTCCCGCACCTTCCTTGCCCGTTTCATGCTGGAGGCCGTCAGCCCCAATGAGCGCGGCACGATGCTGCAAGCTGACGGGCGACTGTCTCAGGCTGGCCAACAGCGCCTTAAAAACGCCATCTTTGCCAAGGCCTACGGGGATAGCGAGCTGCTGGCCGCTTTGACCGAATCGACTGACAGCAACGTGAAAAACATCCTCTCGGGCATGCTGCGCGCGGCGCCGGATGTGGCAAGGCTGCGCGACATGATCGAATCGGGCGCCCGCCAGCCGGTGGACATCGCGACGGATGTGGTCAGAGCAGCTCAGGAATTCAGCCGTTTGCGCAGCCAGGGGCAAAGTGTCGAGGGCTATCTCGCGCAGGGCGACATGCTCGGCGGTGGCCTGCCTCCTGAGTTGAACAACCTGCTCGCCGGCCTGAGCGAAAACGCCAGAAGCGGCAAGCGCATTGCGGAAATGGTGCGTCAGCTCGTGCAGGCTGTGGACAGCTTGGGCGATCCTCGGCAAGCGGGCATGTTTGATCCCGCGCCAGCTTCAAAAGCCAACATTGCCGCCGATGCCGTAGAGCGCATGCGCACCCTCAGCGATGCGGAATTGAAGGATATCGAGCCAGAAGCCATGCCCACCGCGGGCAATGCTCTACAGCGCAGCGTTTCAGATCGCGCCGCTGAGGTGGAAGCCCTCAACCCTGATTTGCCCACAAAACTGACCGAAGACGGCGAAACAATCGGGGCTACTGAATCGCTGGAGGCCGCACGGCGCGAAGCGATGGAAGGCACGGATACCGAACTGGGCAGTTTGGATGCCGATCTTTTGCGTGTTGCGGCTGATTGCGCCTTGTCTTATGGAGCCTGATTGCTCTCAAAATGGTAGCGTGATGATCACGAGAACCAAGCCAAGTGCGGCCATCACGGCGATGCATTTGCACCAGCCCTTGAAGTATTCCCAGCCTCCGCGCCATGAGCCATGCACGGCAGCGCCCAGCACGAGGGGCACGGCCAGCATAATGAGTAAATACGGCAACACTGCGAGGTAGCGATCCATGAAACCCGAATGTATCACCAAAGTCAGGGCGGCGGCTGGAGGGCGAACCATCAGCGATGCCAAGCTGCGCATGATCGAAGAGCAGATCAGCGGCAAGATGCGCGAACTCGCACGCCTTGACCCGCAGAAGTGGCAGGCCATGAGCCGCGACGAACGCATGACGGCTGCGGCTGATGCGGCCATGAAGGACATTCAGGCCGAGGCGCAATTGAAGGTGTTTCGCGCTGAACTGCAAGTCGTCAAGATGGCCGAAACGAATGAGCGCATCGCTCAGATTCAGCGCACCTACAGCGGCACGACGCGCAGCCAAGCGCTCGGGCGCGATGCCCAGCTCACCGAAAACCGCATTCAGGCCATTCGCACCGAAGCGATCAACAGCCTAGACGACATGATCGAAGCGATTGCCAGCCGCGACGGTACGGGCGTCACGCGCCGGGCTTTGATGGCAATCTTCGACGTGGACAATCCGGCGCAGACCCGCGATGTGGTGGCCGAAATATTCAAGAATGCTGATGGGCACACCGGCAACCAAGCCGCGCGCAAGGCCGCTCAGGCATGGCTAGACACCAGCGAGGGCATGCGACAGCGATTCAATGCGGCTGGCGGCAACGTGGGCAAACTGGGCTATGGCTACCTTTCGCAGGCCCATGATCAAATGCGCGTGCTGGGCAATGGCGGCGCGGCTGATAAGGCGAAGTGGGTCGATACCACGCTCCCCCTGCTTGACCGCAAGCAATACCTCAATGATGACGGCACACTGATGGCCGACGCGCAAGTGCGCCAAGTACTCGAATCGGCTTGGGTGACGATCAGCGAGAACGGCGCCAACAAGACCGAACCGGGCGCTTTCCGAGGCTCGGGCATGCGGGCGAACCGTGGCAATGAAAGCCGGGTGCTGCACTTCAAAGACGGCGATTCGTGGATTGCCTACATGAAGGAATACGGCGAGGGCTCGCTCTACGATGCCATGATGGGGCACGTTGGCAAGATGGCGCGGGATATCGGCCTTGTGGAGCAATACGGGCCGAATGCCAAACAAACCTTTGATGTGCAGGCCGACATTGCGCGGCGTGCCGATGGCGCAGGCACGATGGCCAACCGATCGGGCGGCATCAAGCCCGAGACTTACTGGGAGCTGATCAGCGGCAATGCTGGCATGCCCGAGAACCGCACGATTGCCGCATGGGGCACGAACCTGCGCAATGTGCAGACCGCAGCCAAGATCACGGCGGGCCCGCTTGCTGCCTTTGGTGACATGGCCACGATTGCCACCACGCTGCATTACAACCGCCTGCCCTACTTCGAGATGATCAGCAACGTGCGCAAGCAATTCAGCGCTGAGCACCGCGAGTTTCTGCAATCGCATGGCGTCATCGCTGAGAGCTTGGCGAACGACATCCACCGCTTTGTGGGCGATCACATGCGAAACAATTGGTCGGGGCGCATGACCAATGCCGTCATGAAGGCATCGCTGCTGAACGCTTGGACCGATGGCCTGCGCGCCGCGTTTGCTGGCACGATGATGCAGAACTTCGCCAAGAAGCTGGGAACGGCTTGGAAAGACCTAGACGGCTGGGACAGGCTGCTCATGGAGCGCAAGGGCATCACCGAGGCTGACTGGGACATCATCACCAAGGCCGCACCGACTGAGCGCAACGGGGTCAAATACCTGACGGCTGACGGCATCAAGGCGGCGGGCTCGGCCGACGCTGCAACCAAGTGGCTCGCCTTTGTGAACGATGAGGCGCAATTCGCTGTGGTCAATCCTGACCTTGCGGCGCGCGGCATCGTGACCGGGGGCGGCATGCGTGCTGGCACGATCAGCGGCGAGGCTGTGCGCAGCGTGGCTCAGTTCAAGAGCTTTCCCATTTCCATGGTGACGCGCCATTGGCGGCGCATTTTGGACACACCGCAGGGCATAGACGGCGCTCCGCTGGGCTTTGCTGGCCAGTCCGGGGCTCAGGAGCTGGCGGGCAAGATCGGCGCTCTGGCGGCTTTGATGGTGACGGCCACCCTGCTGGGCGCGATTCAGACACAAGGCCGTCATGTGATGGTCGGAAAAGACCCGGTTGACATGACCGGCGAGCACGCGGCCAAGTTTTGGGCCAAGGCTTTCGCTGCTGGCGGTGGCTCCGGCTTCTTTGGTGATGTGTTGCTGGCTCCGCTTGACGATCCAAGCATGAGCTTTGAGGGCAAATTCGGATTGCTCGGGCCCGTGGCTGGCGCTGCCGCTGGCTTGATCGACATTGCCAAGTCAAACGAGCCGGACGCGCGCGCCGTCAAATGGGTCAATGATCAATTGCCCGGTGTGGACATCTGGTATCTGCGCGGGCTGTGGGAGCATGCAGTGCTGCACAATGCCCAGGAAATGACGAACCCAGGCTATCTAGCCCGCATGCAGCGCAGAGCGCAAAAGGACTGGGGGCAAGATTTCTGGTGGGCACCCGGCGAACTCACGCCGGATCGAGCGCCCGATTTTGGCGCGGCTGTTGAAGAGATGGCGAGGTAAGCGATGCGACAAGATCAATACGAAAGGCTGATGAAGCTCGAAGAGAAGCTGATGGATGTGTTTCTCACGGAGGCCGATCCTGATAGCTGGCCGGGCAAAGATGTGCCGATTGCCAGCATGGATGCACAAACCCGAGGTGATCGCTACTGGAGCAAAAAGAACGCGGCGGCTTCGGGCGTGCTCATTCATCGCGTGTCTGGCTTGATCGGCGGCACTCAAGGCCACGGCACCACACCCGCAGCGGGCGAAGGCGAAGAGGCTGCGGCGCAATCCCAGCTCGATCAGGAGATTGCCAGCGCTGAAAAGGAAGCGGCCAAGCTGATTGCAGGCGTACAAAAGAAGGCATCGAAGGCCGCATTTGATAAGCGCGTGCATGGAACAGCGCCCCGTTAAATTTTTGACGTTCTTTGTGATGTGGGCCCGGGTGCAGGGCTGGACTGTGCCCAGCCTGCATGTGCGCATATGCCTCTGGCTGCAGGATTGCACCGACCCCGAGCGCGTGCTGATGGTGTTTCGGGGCGCGGCCAAGTCCACCATTTATGCGGTTTACAAGGCTTGGAGCCTCTACCGCAACAAATCGCATCGCTCGCTTGTCTGGTCAGCCGACAACGAAACGGCTGGCATGCTGACCGCTGACACCATCAACGTGCTGCGCAATCATCCGCTGACCATGGGCATGCTGCCCAGCAAACCGGGTGCAAAGCGCTTTTGGGTCACTGGCGCCACGGATGCCCGCAACGCCAGCATGCGAGCTGTGGGCGTGACATCGAACGCAACCGGAGCGCGGGCCGATGCTGTGGACTTTGATGACATCGAAGTGCCGGGCAACATCGAAACACCCGAGGCGCGTCTCAAGCTACGCCAGCGCATCAGTGAATCCACTCACATCGCAGTGCCAGGGGCTCAAAAGACCTACATCGGCACGCCACACACGCACGACTCTATCTATCCTGAGCGCATTGCTGGCGGCGCTGCGGTGTTGAAGATCACCTTCTTTGAGCATTCGGTGCGCTACGACAAGGAAATGGAAACCCGTACGCGCTTTCCGTTCCCCCACCCGGTTGGCGCGGATGGCCTGTATGTGATGGCCGGCATTCACAAAACCGCGAAGATGCTGGTGGAGGGCTTGGATTACCAATTCCGGGACGGCATGGTGATCTTTGCCAAACCTCCGGGCGTGGTGCTTGACATTGCTTCACACTGCGCATGGCCTGAGCGCTTCAATCGGGCTGAGATACTGACCCGGCGCAAGGAAACTCGAACGCTGAACGCTTGGGACTCGCAGTACATGCTCGAAGCCAAGCCGATTGCAGAGATTCGCCTTGATCCTGACCAGATACAGCGCTATGAGGTTGAGCCACGTTTTGCGATGGCAAACAAAGTGCTGACGATGTGGCTTGGAAAAGTGCAGATTGTCGGCTGCTCGATGCGCTGGGATCCGTCTAGCGGCAAGGTGGACAGCGATGTATCGGCAGTGTGCCTTGATTTGCAGGATGCGGCCGGCCGGCACTACTGGCACAGAATGGAAGCCTTGACCGGTCAGATTGCGGAGACCGACGAAACAGGCCGCAGGATCATTGGCGGCCAAGTCGTGCAGCTTTGCGACCTGATCGACAGGTTCAAGGTGCCACGGGTGACGGTGGAAACCAACGGCATAGGCCAATTTGCCCCGAGCTTTTTGCGAATGGCCATGCGGCAGCGCGGGCTTACTTGCTCTGTGGTGGAAGAGCCTGCAGTTCAAAACAAGAACCGGCGCATCATCGAAGCGATTGAGCCGCTTGTGCAAAGCGGGATGCTTTGGGCGCATAGCAGCGTGCTCGATGGGCCGCTCTACGACCAAATGAAGGAGTTCAACCCCGGCACACAGCGGCAAAAAGATGACTTGCTTGACGCTGGAGCCGGTGCTGTGACCGACCAGCCAGCCCGTATAGGCGGGCATTTGCTCAAGAATTCGCGCCCCCCTGACAGAGAAGATTGGCGCCCATCGACGGGCGATTACGAGGCGGTTCTGGAACACTGACCTACGCGATGGCTTGTCCTACTCGGAAGCCATCATGACAATCCCCATCCAAATCCCGGTCGCCCCGTTTGTTGCCAATGGCATTACGACTCTATTTCCGTTTGCGTTTTTGGTGCAGCTCTCCGGCGATCTGATCGTCAAGGTTGACGGCGTCACTCAAGTCATTGGCACGAACTACAGCATCAGCGGCTTGGGCGTTGAGGCTGGCGGCAGCGTCACTTTTGTGACCCCGCCAGCGAATGGGGCTCGGGTGTTGCTCTACCGCGCAATCGCACTGCAGCGCACGACCGACTATCAGGTGAATGGTGATTTGCCAGAGGATGTGCTCGATGCTGATTTTGATCGGCTATGGATGGCCATACAAGAGCAGGCATCCGGGGCCTTGGTTGCGCCAAACATTTTGCGCGCCCCACCGGGCGAGACATTGACCGAGTTTCCGGCTGCTGCTGAAAGAGCACTCAAGTTTGCCGCATTCGACGCAGGCGGCAATCCAATTGCTGCGACGGGTACAACCGTCACGGGGTCGCCAATCAGCGCTCTTGGCGAAACTTTAATCAGCCGCGCGACGGCCGCTCTGATGCGCGGCGACCTTGGCGGCACGACTGTTGGGCAGGGCGTGTTCACGGCTACGACTGAGAAAGTGGCTCGGGAAAATGTGTTGCAAATTGAGCACCGCAACTACATTGACAACCCCGGCGGCCCCGCAGGCATCGTGTACCAGCGCTCTGTTGCAGCCGTCTCCGACGATAACTATTTTGCTGACCGCTGGTATTCGCTCAGCCAAACCGGCTCGGTGACGCCAAGCACGCTCTCAGCGCCAGAGACAGGCTTCGCGCAGGGCTTCCGCGTCACGCAGAGCCAAGCATCGGCGCAGCGCTATGGCTTCGCTCAGATTTTGCCCAATGACTATGTGCGCGAGCTTGTCTCTGGCAATGCGTCGCTGAGCTTTCGCGCTCGCATCAGCAATACGACCACCCTTCGCTGGGCGCTGCTCGGCTGGAGCGGCACGGCCGATGCTGTGACGAGCGATGTGGTCAACGATTGGACAAGCGCCACCTTTACCACAGGCAACTTCTTTATCACCGGCGCGGGCTCGCTCTCCGTGATCGCCACAAGTAGCCAAGCCATGACGGCGGCCACATTTGCCACGCTGGCTACCAACGCAGCGGCCATTGGCGCCAGCATCAACAACCTCATTTTGTTTTGCTGGACCGATTCAACGCAAGCGCAAAACACCACGCTCGATTGGCACGATGTGCGCCTCACCAAGAGTGATGTCCGCGTGCCTGTGGTCACTCGCTCGCGCGCCGAGGAGCTTGCATTGTGCACGCGGCGCTGTACGCCAAGCGAAATTGCGCTTGGAGTTGCGTGGTCCACCACGCAAATGGATGTGGTGTTCAATTTCAAAGAAGAGATGGCGGCTCCACCAAACTTCACTTTGCTGTCGTCGGGCGTGAATTTAAGGGTGACCGGATCGACCTCCAACATTGCCATCACGGCGACGCAAATCACCAGCAATACCAAATCTGCGCTTGTGCAGATCACGCGAACTTCCGGAACTTGGGTTGCAGGGAATACGGTCGCCGTGACTGAGCAGGGCATTGCGTTGTTCAGTTGCGATCTTTGAGGAGTGTGTGATGTACAAGCTGACGCAGACCACCACAGTTATCCGTCTGTCAGACGGTGTTCAACTCTCGCCCGGCAACGTCGATTTTGCTGAGTACCAGCTCTGGCTTGAAGCAGGTGGCGTGCCTCAGCCAGCCGACACACCAAGCCGGGCGCAATGGGAAGAGGCCGCGATCCGCCGCGCGGCTCGGCTGCTCGCGCCCAATCGGGTTGCCGTCGAGAGCCTGCTGCTCACTCGGCCAAGCGTGGAGCATGAGGCGCTGCGAACGCTGCGACTTGAGATCATCCGCATCTCTACTCTGCCGCAGCATGCCAAAGGCCAAACGCTTGTGAGCTTGGCTGCGAGCACGGATGAGACGAGTGCTTTTCTGTTGCTCAATGCGGCCTACGCCGCTGCTGTGCAGGTGTTTTACTTGGCCATCGCGGCGATTGATCCGTCGCCCGCGTATCGCGCAGATGTGAAGCGCGATTTTGATCTGGTCATTGACCAAATGAAGGCGGCGCTATGAACGCCGCGGCGCTGCTCGGCATTGTGTTTGGCGCTCTGCTGCTCATGCTGGCTGTGTATGCGGTCGGCGTCCAATACCAGCGTGGTGGAGCGTGGCGCGTGGTGCTGCCTGTCACGGCTGTGGCGCTGCTGATGAGCATTGCGCTCAATCAGACGCTGGCTCGCGTGATCTACGGCAGGCCAGCCCACTGGCGCGAGACGTTCAGCAAGCACACGGCCCGCATGCAAGCCGCCACTGGCCTGCGCGGCCGCACGGCGCGCCTAGTGGCGGCGCTGCTCAATTTCTTTGCCCATGACGAAAGGCACATCAAGTGAGTGAGAACACCCACACGGCGACCCATGCCGCCATCACCACAACGCAGAAAATCGCCGCAGTCATCGGCGGCGCTGGCATGGGACTGAGCATTGCCGATGTGACGGCATGGCTACAACTGATCGGCGCAGCTACCGGCGCCATTGTTGGCGTCTGGATGGTCGTTGACAAAGTGATCGCGCTGTTCAAAGGCAAGCGGGGCAAACGATGAGAGTGCCGCCTTCTGTATTGGCGGCTCTTGTGGCCACCGCTGGCATGATCGGCGCTGGCGTGCAGGAAAACACGCCAGAGGAATCCAGCGAGCTGGTGGCCTACCAGATTGCTTGCACGCAAGCCCATGCGTTCCACGATGCATGGGTGTTCAAGAGCACGCATGGGCGCATGGCCTTCACTGACGGCGAGGCGCACCGCCCAGAGATCACGGCCAAGGCATACGCACGCATGGGTATTGGCATCGCCGCCAGCTTGCACACCCAGCGCTTGGCACGGGACAAGATGCTGATTCTCGACGGCAAGTACACGCCACGCGCTGAGGACTACCAATACGCTGGCGAGGCATGGGAAGCCATCGGCAAAGCCTTTGGCGTGCAGACTGCATGGGGCGGCAGGTTCAACGACGCCAACCACTTTAGCTGTGCTTGGCAGGGTAGAAAGTAAAGCAATGTACCGCTGGATCGTAACCATTGCCATCGTGCTCGCAGCGCTCGCCGCTGGCGCATGGAAAGCGCACCACATGGGCATCGTCAAGGGCCGCAATCAGGTGCAGGATGCGTGGGATGACGAGAAGCGTCTCGCCCTTGAAAGCCGCGAGCGCAACCGCGACACTGCCCGCAAGGCTGAGATTCGCTTCGTTGACCGCGAAATAGTTCGCACCGAGTTCCTGACCGTCACCAAAGAGGAGTTGCGCAATGAATCTGCGAATCTTGAGTCTTGCCGTCTTGACGCTGGCGATATCGGCCTGCTCAACAAAGCCGCAGGTGCCGCCCGCGAAGATCGACCCGCCTCCGGTGGCGTTGGTGACGGCCTGCCGCCCGCCCGCTGATCTGCCGGCCGAGGCCACGGCACGCGATCTGGCGCTTTGGACAATTGATTGGATTGGCGCCTACGGCTGCGCTGAGAGTAAGCGCAAGGCCCTTGTCGAGAGTTGGCCCAAGTAGCCCCGCTACCTGTGCAAATCACGCGCCCTGAGCTGCGTGTATCTCATGAGCTGCTTTGGGTCTTTGTGCCCGGTCACAAGCATCATTTCCGGGATGCTGTACTTCCCCGATTCAACCAATCGACTGATGGCCTCATGGCGTAGGTCGTACAGCCGCAAGTCTTCAATGCCCAGGGCATGGCAAGCCCTCGGGAAGATCGAGCTCCACGTATCGCCCTTGACCGGGAATATCAGTTCGCCCTCCCTCGGCTGGCGCATGATGATTTCAAAGCTGCCATTGAGCAGCGGCACGGTCTGATGGTTGCCCAGCTTCTTCCTCGGGTCTTTGCGATCTTGGATCACGATGGTTCTATCGCCCTCGTGCAAGTCTTGCCAGCGCAGGCGAACAATCTCAGACGGTGGCCGAAAGCATGACGCGAGAATGAAATCGATGTGATCGACGGTCAGCGATTCGGAGTGCTCGGCCAGCCAACCACGGATCCCGGCAATCTCGTCAGCCGTTGGCCTGCGGTCACGCTCTTGGCCGCGATCAAGCAAGCCCATGTAGCGCAGAATCTCCCGCGCATCCTCGACGGCTTGGGGCACGACACCAACACGCCAAAGCGCTCGAGCGATCTTGAGCACGCCGCCAAGGTAGGTGAGCTCCACGCCAGCCGTGACGCCATGGATGCCCCGGTATTGCGTGATGTACCAGACAATGCGCTCTGAGGTCAGGGCGTTGACTGGCGTTGATCCTAGCCCCTCCCTGAGCTTTGCCAAGCACCATTCTTTGTTGCGTCCGAAGGGCTTGGACTTGCCTACCTCTATGGTGTAGCGATCCACCAAGGCCGAGAAAAGCACATGCGATGGGGCCAACTGCCCAGCCCGGCCAGCGTCTATCTCAGCCTCCACCTGACGCGCCCACTTTTCAGCGAGAATGCGGGTGGGAAATGTTTTGGTTCGGGTGGTTGCACCTTTGCGCCTGACCTGTGCCCGCCAACTGTCTCCGATTTGAATTATTGATGCCATTCTTGTAGCACTCCTGTAGCACTCGGGCAGTGTACAGCAATGCAAAAGAATGTATAAACGTGCAGGAATTGAGCTATTGAACTGCCAACCCCACCAATGAAATCAACGACTTACAGCCCTTGGCGGGTATCTATAGCGCCGATGATGGATTGGGGGGAATGGTGAGGATTCATGCGGGTTCTGGCGGGGCTTGTAGCACTGGCGTAGCATGGGCTCGCGCCTCCAGTCCCCGCAGGAGCTCTTGCGCGGCCGCAACAATTTCTTCGTCCCATCCGGCGGGCAGGCGGTGCCAGCAATTCATGCGGGCGGCAAAAAAGCCGCGCAGATCGGTGTTGGTGGTCAAATGGCTCATGGTGTCCTCACTTCGATTTCAAAACGGCATCGGAGATGCCAAGGGCTTGGGCGGCTTGGGAGACGGTGAGCATGGCGCGGAAAGGGTTAAAACCCCTGGAATTCCTGCATGCGGCGTACCTGTTCCGGCGCCAGCATGACATCAGAGATTTTGTATTCGGTCGGGTCGCCGCCATCCAAAAAGTCGGTGAGCTCTGATGGCTCAATAATGCAGCTTGTTCCGTCAACTTCGACGCGCTTGTAAAGCTGCTCAATTCTGCTTGGGCATCCTTTGGTGTGATTGGCGGCAGGGTACTCGCGGCGCTCGACGGCCAGCAGCAGTAGTGCCGTGCTGTCCTTGCCGCCGCTCACGCTGATGATGTTGTGTTCGGTCATGCGGCTTTCCTTTGCTGCGCAATCACAATCTGATCGACGGACTCAATGCGCTCGCCTATCCAGCGGGCGCAGTGAACGGCCCAGCTATTGCCTAGGGCTTTGTAGCGCGGGCCGTCTACGTCTTTGACGCGCCATGCGCCGGTCTTTGTGTTTTGCTTGACTTCTAGGCCGGCTTCGCGGCATTGCTCTGGCGTCTCGTCTGCGTCCATCTTGCGCCAGCCGGTCCAATTTGGGATGCGGGTGTAATCGTCGGGGAAGCCTTGCAGGCGCTCGCATTCGCGGGGGGTGAGGCGGCGCACTTGTATGCTGGTCGGCTCGCAAACGCTCGCGTGTGTTCGTCTTGTTAGGGTTTGGAAGACGTTGCCTGTAGAAGCGCTTTGCTGCGACATATTTGACTCAAAGCCGATCGGTTGAATAATTGCGGGCGTGCGGTTTGAGCCTGAATCGGCGGCGGTGAGTGTTGGAGTGATTTCCTCTTCGTAGCCAATGCCGCCAGCCTTGCTGCCTTGGCCGGCCTTGAATGAAGCAACGGCATGCTCGTCGGTTTTGGTGAGTGTGGGCGCGATTTCTTTGGAAAATCCTAGGCCGTTGCCGCCGTTGTGTGGTTGGCGGCCTATAGTGTTGGCTTGGAGGCCGTAGGCGACGGTTGGCGCGCCTTGCCCCGGTTTTCCGCCGCCTGTGCTCAGAGCTCCGGCAATTGATCCGTCGCCGCTCTCTAAGCGGATTTCGGCGCGGCTGTTTTCTGCGAAGGCAAAAACCGGCAAAATGGTCTCGGTCTCGGTCTCGGGATCGTAGCGTTGGCCTGTGCCTGTGGTGAGGCATTGCGCCACGATCAACTCGTCTTTGCTATCTCCGCTTCGGGCTCCGTGGCCTGGGCCACCGTTTGCAGCGCCCGCTCTAATTGTGGGGGCAATGTCTTGCCCCTTTTCTCGGCGCGGCGCAGGATGCCCTTGCAGGCTGTGGCGCTCAAAAAGTACCGCTGCGGCACTTCGCCAGTCTCCAAGACATCCGACAACAAACACACGCTTGCG
>JACCDR011671019.1_pt1 | contig 12692 bp, 20 predicted proteins | sample 7446431 | NCBI WGS metagenome assembly JACCDR01 (sample SAMN15323443, study PRJNA562643) | freshwater metagenome | isolation source: river surface water | place: USA:Blue River Watershed | collected 2017-08-17
TATGAGATATCATACAAAACTATACCATTTATGCTATGGGAATACAGTATTCAAAAATATTGGATATACTGAGAATGATTCTTTAATTACATTTTTAGTTAGTCTGAACTATGAAATCTACAAAGTAGAAGGACATATTAAGAATGTCGCCAAAGTCAAATTTAATCCTGAGAATCCCAAGAAATATACAGTATCTATTTTACATGAAGGTCCTGTAATCCTGGATGATTTAGTCGCTCCTATAGGAATTATTCTGAAGTCTTTTGAGGAGCAGTTGTGAGAGTAAATTGGATTCTGCAAACCGATATCTTTTCGGAAAACTTAGATAAGTTAACCTCAGAGATTACGAGACAAGGTCACAAGTATTTCTATACTAAGTATACACCATTTACCAATAAACAGGATATTCCGGAAACAGATGGTCCCACAATCTTTTATGGGTCTCTTAATTACATAAATTCCATAAAGAAGACTAAACTCATTCCTGGTGTTTGGTGTGACCTAAATAAACTGAAGTGCTCATATTACTATAATTACTTAGGTAAATTTCTACTAAATGAAGATTACGTGTTTGTGACCGCTGGTGAGTTTCCGAGGCTAAGACACCGCTTAGTCGAAAGGTTCGGAGGGTCTGGATACCTGTTCATTAGGCCAGATTCTGGCTACAAAACTTTTACTGGTGGTGTCATAGAGCCTCATGAGTCCTTAGAGACTTATGCGTGTAATCAAGTAGTGTTTCCAGAAGAGTTTATGGTGGTTGCAAGACCACTCAAAATCTCCAGGGAATGGCGAGTCATTATTTGCGGTGGGAAAGTCGTTACCGGCTCACTCTACAAAGTCCGAGAAAATCTGGTTGTTGGGCTTGTTCCTGACGAAGTTATGGCTTATGCTCAGGAAGTCGCGGATACTTGGTGTCCTGAGAGATGCTGGGTCTGTGACATTTGTGAGTCTAACGGTCTACACTTACTCGAAATAAATTCGTTTAGTTGTAGTGGTTTCTACGGTTCCAATATGGCTAAGGTAGTGGAAACTGCTAGTAAAGAAGCCTTCGAGGAGTTTGCGAGTTATGGATAAATTTGATACGGGTGTAGATGTCGATATGTGTGATTTTAAATATAGGACCGAAGACATTAAGAAAGCCGTATTAAAACTTAAGAACTCACAAATTAAGAGAATGCAAGAGACCTTGTTGAAACCGTTTTATATGACGGGTTTTAATTGGCTAGATGAAGAACAAACCAGAGTAAGTTCCTGGAAAACTAATTATAGGACTATGGCTAATTATGGGATAAGTTTTGTGGACCCTCGTAGATGTATAGTGACTATGAAGTCTGTAGATGATACACCTGTAATGATTCAGAAGTCTATTCCTAATAAGTTTCTTCGTATAGTATTTTTAGTAATCTTCATAATTATATTTTTAGCTATTTGGAATTAATATGATTCAAGAAATTCATGGCGATTTGTTTGAAGCTATCGAGAAGACCTCACCAGACACTACAGTCGTAATACCGCATTGTGTGAATGATATTCAAAAAAGTGGTTCAGGATTCATAGTACCCCTGTTTAAACGTTTTCCAGAAGCTAAGACCGAGTATTATAAGAATAAAATGCAACTCAAGGACGTAAGTTTTGCATTTGTTTCGCAGAATTCAGAACATCCGTATTTGCCTAGATTCCTAATCGCGAACATGTGTGCTCAGACAGGGATTAGGTCTTATAGCACCGGCCCCAGAGATAAGGTAAATGATAAACCAGGAAGATACGCAGCCCTAGTAAATTGTATGGAACAAGTCAGAGACCAAATGGACTTCTACAGGAATGGTGATTCAGAGGATATCCCAGTAGAAAAGAAACCTAAAGTCATAGTGATGGGACCTAGATTTTGTAGTGATAGAGCGGGTCTACATTGGCCTTTCATAAAAGAACTCATCCAAGAAATTTGGTGTGATTACGATACCTATATATACTATTTGTAAAATGAACTTAGTACTACTAACCATATATGTTGAATATTCTTCTGGATATTTCATGGCCTATAAAGGTTGTTTTAGATTAGATAAAGCTAGAAAAATTCGTGACAGTTATAAGAAACTATATAGATACGCCGGAAGTATCATAAGGAAACTTTGATGGACCTCATAACACAAATCGAACTCACAGAACTTCTCAAATCCTCAGCACAATCGCTAATCCCGAATGATAATGAGTATAGAGAATTAAGAAGTCATGCCCACCCGGACAGATTCCCGCACAACTCAAAGGAACAAGAGCGTGCGGAGAAAGCCTTCAAAAAACTAGAGCTACTATACGAGTTAACCAAGACTCCCACAATCGTCGTGAAATCTAAGTCGGAGTACGCTTTGGGAGACCTTATAGGAGTTGGAGATGTCTCTAACGTTTATAGAGCATCCTCTGGTGGCTCGCATGACTATGTAGTGAAGGTATCTCGAATAGCCGGGGGAGACGTCTACCTAAATAAAGAGGCAAACGTTCTCAAAAAACTGAACGATAAAGCTGGAGATACTACTTACAAAAACTATGTGCCTAGGCTTGTGGAATCATTTGTGTGGAACGATGACTTCAAGAAACGTATAAACGTATTTGAGGAACCATACCGACTATACAGTCTAAAAGATATCAAGAATAAGTACAAAGATGGGGTGGACGGGCGTCACGTCTCCTGGATTTTTCGGAGAATTCTGACCGGATTGGGATTTTGCCATTTACAAGGTGTTGTTCACGGGGCTATCCTTCCTCCTCACGTGCTTGTGGAACCCAAATCGCATGGAGTATGTCTTGGTGGCTGGATTCATAGCGTTGAGAATGCTCTAATCACTGTGATTCCAGAGTCCTACAAAGACTGGTATCCAGAGGAAGTCACAAAAAAGTTAGGTGCGTGCCCAGCCACTGACATCTACATGGCCGCAAAATGTATGTTGGATATTATGGATAAGGATACACCGAAACGTATAAAGCTATTCTTGGAATCTTTGTTGATTGGTTCTCAGAAAGCACGTCCTAACGACGCTTGGAAATTAGAGACGGAATTCACGAATGTAATGGATGATGTGTACGGCCCCAGAAAGTTTTTGGAATTCAAAGTATAAGGTATAGACCACCTTTTAAATGGTCAAATAGAGAAGGAAAATAAAATGGGCGGTTCATTCTACTCGGACGACGACTATGCAGCACGTCAAGCGTTTCGTGCTTCAACTAACACACCAGCATTTGCTTACAGTGCTACAACAGCATCAAAACCTGTTTCACAACAAAAAGCTCATGCAACATTAGACCCGAAAGGTGTCAAAGTAAGAGAAAGTAGAGATTCGGCAGCACACCCAGACTCAAATGCAGTTGTGGTTCTATTCGATGTTACCGGTTCTATGGGTGAAGTTCCAATTACTATTCAGAAGAAGCTTCCGACGTTGATGGGGTTACTTCTTCGGAAGGTGTATTTGAATGACCCCCAAATCTTAGTTGCTGCTACTGGTGATGCTTATACTGATGCTGTACCACTTCAGGTGGGGCAGTTCGAGTCAGGTATAGAAATTGAAGATTGTTTGACTAATATATTTTTGGAGGGAAATGGTGGTGGACAAACCCACGAAACCTATGAACTCGGCCTTTATTTTGTGGCGAGACATACTTCAATTGATTGCTGGGAGAAGCGACAGAAAAAGGGCTATATGTTCATCATTGGAGATGAAATGCCCTATGACGTCATCCGAAAGAATCAGGTTTTGGAACTAATCGGTGACAAACTAGAAGCTGATATTAGTGTCGAAGATATTATCAAGGAAGTTCAAGAAAGATATAATCTATTCTTTATTCTCCCGAAGATGACCCATTACTACGATAACCAACAAGTCAACAGTAAATGGAAGCAACTCTTGGGCGAACGATTCCTTAAGTTAGAAGACCCCGAAACCGTTTGTGAGTTGATTGCAGGTACTATTGGGTTATGTGAGGAAAATGTAGACCATGATGGTTTAGCACAAGACTTAGCATCTACAGGTCTCTCAACTACTAGTGTGAATGCTGTGACTACAGCACTCTCAAAGAGTGTTGGTGGTAAGAGTGTTGCGAAAGTTCCGAAGGGGTCTGGATTAGTAAGTGTTTAGTTTTATTTTTTATTAGGGGATTATTATGAGCGAATTCAAACAGTATCGAAGAAAACAAATTGCGGAGATTCGTACTTATGAGGATGGAGAAGTATTATCCTATAGAGTAAGTATTTCGGAAAGCGATAAAGAAAATGGCTCTCCAAAGGTCGGTGATATGATTGCGAGAAATCCAGCGAATCATGAAGACCAGTGGTTAATTGCTAAAGATTACTTTGAAGTTAACTTTGAAGCGGTCTAGTATACATAAGTCGTCGATTAGTGTAGCACGATAAATAAATGAGCACAGGGGTAGCAGCCTAGATTCAGTAATAGCTGAATTACCCAGGTAAGGGTGGAGAATCGGGAATCCCTTATCGACGATTTTTTAGGAACATTATGAAAAAAGCATACTGTGTGACTGACCTTGGGTTTGGGGACAGTGGTAAGGGAGCCTGTGTAGATTGGCTTGTACAAAATACCAAGGCTGACCTAATCGTAAAATTTTGTGGCGGATGTCAGTGTGGTCATAACGTAGTGAATAGTACTGGGAAAAGATTTACTTTCTCACAGATAGGTGCTGGTTCTAATAGAACCCCAACTTACCTATGGCGGAATTTTATTGTGGACCCTGTGGCGATGCTTAACGAAGCGGAAGCTCTTCAGGAATATTTAGGGACATCTGAAGACCCTTTGAAGAATGTATGGGTACATCCGGATTGTCCGGTAATATTACCTCATTACATAGAAGATAACAGAAAGTCGAAAATCCAGATTTCTAATGGAAGCTGCGGAAGAGGAATAGGAGAATGTAGACACAAAACAAGGATTGGTATAGGTATGACAGTAAGAGAATATAAAGGATTTGAGAACTCAGATAGAATTAAGGAATGGTATTCTCGTATAAACGTAGGTAATCCTCCAGAATTCAAGACTGCTATTTTTGAGGGCTCTCAAGGTATCTTACTTGACGAATCGGTAGGCTTTCACCCACACACAACTTGGTCTACCGTAAGATTTGATGCGGCACACGCATGTTACAGACACCTAGGTATCTCACAGTACACAAATATCGGATGTACTAGAACGTACCTTACGAGACATGGAAATGGTCCATTACCTAGCGAGACTAATTTAGGACTGAGTGATGAGGGTAACCCACCAAATAAATACCAGGGGACGATGCGATTTGGCTACTTTGATAGAGTTTTGTTCGATTACTCAATAAAGAATGCGGGTGACCGTATAGATTATTTGGCATTATCTCATTGTGATGAAACCCCATCGAAAATTTGTGAGTACTATTCAGTACTAGGAAAGTGTATATTTGGCTTACATAAACCTTCCTGCATAGAAGACCAAGCGGAACTTTGTAAACTTCTAAAGTCTGTAACTCCTATCTACAAGTCCGGTAATATATTTAGTACCGATAACAATATTCCATTCCTATACCATTCGTATGGACCAAGAGCTATAGATAAAGAAGTTCAATCGGAGATACCATGTTAAGACGAGATTTTCTGAAATTCATATCTTTATTACCACTAGTATCTTCTAGATGGATAAAAACTGACAAAGTAATAAGCAAGAAGATAATCTCACTAGACATAAGAACCGAATTCGAAATAGAACGTATTTTTGGTTCAGGAGAGCGTATTCAATATAAACCAGAAGACGAAAAACCAGTTATAAATATAACCATAGAATTTGATGACCATACCACAGATGTCTACACGTGCAATAATAAGACCTGGATATTACCAAACAACAAAAATAATGTATTTGTGGGATATCAAGTATTCGCAATAAAATTAGATGGTGTAAAATTCTACAATAATAATCTAAGTGTTGAATTTATAGACGGTTCTAAAATAATATTTAAGGATATCAAGAAATTATGCGACCTGTAGAGCAAACCGTATTAAGTTCAGAAGGCGTCATCGGAAACTGTTTTCAGTGTTGCGTTGCTTCTGTGCTTGAGCTACCATTGGAGGAAGTACCACACTTCTGTAAAGACGATAGATGGCCACTAAATTTCTATGAATGGTTAGATTCCAAAGGTTATGGATGGGTAGAAGCTAAAGGATATGATTTATATAGTTTCTCAGAAAATCTTGGTTACCACATAATAAGTGGTCCTAGTCCACGAAATAAAGGTTTACATGGTATTGTGGCTCTAAATGGTGACCCTTACTTCGACCCACATCCAGACAAAACATTTTTGAAAGGTGAACCGAAAGACTGGATGTACGGATTTATTATTAGAAAGTTATAGGAATCCAATGTCAACTAATCAGTTATTTATACCAGAGAGAATTAACGTTGGTTTTCAGTCGCGAAGCGACACATATACCAAGAAATTAGCCTACATAATCTATTGGGATTCTAAGGGTAAGCTACGTAAAGAAACTTCATGGAACTCCTGGAGAGATGATAAGATTCCAAATCAGGAATTCCAGAATACACCAACAGAAGGGTTTGTATTGAATAAGGGAGTAGGCGGAACACGTGAATCGTGGGGTTGGAATACCAGGAATGAGTATATCAGAGTATACGACCCCAGAGACTTTGAGTTTGAGATTTCGGTATCTAATTTACTCTTTATACTTAGGGAGTGTGACTGCTCAAAAGGTAAAGGGTTAGAGGGGAAGTTCGTATACGCTTGGGATGGTACTGAATTAGTTTTATTACCAGAACAGTCTCAGGATTACCAAAGTTCACAGAACTTCACGAAGTTACAGGGGCTTTCCGTAAAATACAAGAGGTCAACCAAAATAGGCTCAAAGATAATCCTGTTTGCGAGATATGTAGAATTAATAAGTCCGTTAGAATTACTGGATTGGGAACTTTGAGGGCCTGTTGTGAGCAATGCAACAATAATATTTATGAGCAAATAGAAGAAGATATTAGGATTAAACAAGAAGTACATAAAGAGTATGGGGTTGAGTAAAAGAGATTTTAGTCGGTCTATATTGGGTTATACATAACAAATACGCAGTTCCAGATTTTTTGGGGCATTCATGAAAGATATAATTAGTACACTAAAAGCGTGGATAGAAATCACTAAAGATTCTAAAAACAATAAGAATGCTTTCGACTACTTATACATGTTTAGTGATAAGCTTTCTGAGGATTTAGAAGAAGCTATAAAGGAAATAGAATACTACAGGAAATATCTTGGGGATTCTTGTGGAGATTGAGACTTAGTCGTTCTATATTAGGTTATACATAACAAGTAATCAGTTCTTAGTTTTTGGAAATCCTATGAATAAAAATATCTCTGAATACCCATCATTTACTACGGCTCTCATAGATAAGTTATCTAAATGGTCGGAAATTGCGAAGGATGCCTATGATGGTAATATGGGTAGTCTCGGACTCTTAAAAGGATTCGGTGATGAACTTTCTAGGGACTTAGATGAGGCTATAAAAATAGTACAGGGGCTTGAGGAACTTAGTAAGATATGTGAAGGACGATAAATACTTAGAGGGTCTATAACAGAGTGGGCATATAGAGCTGGCCTTATAAGATTGGGACCATATCTCTAAATTATATAGAATACACATAGAAGTAACAAAAAACTCTACCTTATGAGATTGGGTTCTACATCTTATAGATTGGTTGTCGCTGCGTAGCTGGAGGACCGCGATATCTGAACACTATGTGAACCCGTTCACTATGAACAGAAAACCACCCTAGTCTGTGAACTCTCTCCGCTTCGTTTGGGACGCATTCCAGCAACACGATAGAACCATCGGGAGACAACTTGCCTCGATTTTGGAGCGATTGCGAGCGTTTAAGCTGTTGTACAAAATTTTAAGAAACTACTGTACAAATGAAATCGGCTCGCTTTGGTATGGTTCTTGCTTCTGTCACAGAATCGGACAACTTGTCACAAATCCGGACATATGATTTTTCGTTGATATGATGCCCCAATTTTATTCCTTATGATGAATTGACAGTACAACCGATATCGTTATTATCTACTTTGAACCATTCGGTTCGCTTGTAGGGGTTTTCCTTACAAGACTCACACTACTCGAAAGGAAACGAGATGATGACACGAATTGACCGACGAACTACCCGACAGCTTCACGCAATCAAGACACGACGAACGGGACTAGGCTACCGGGCAGCAAGCCGAAAGAGCGTTAGAAAGGCTATTCGTTCCGAAGCTATCCTGATAGAAGAGGCGAAACGACGACAGGCGAACCCCAACTATGGTAAGCAAGTCTACACTAAAGGGAGTGTATTCAATTGGCAAGAAATGTCAGGACTATGTCGCAAGGTAATTCCTTACAATCCCAAAAGGGTTGGAATCCAAGGTTGTGGCACTGATTTTGCACACCCTATCTTGGCCGATATGCTGGCACACAATTCAGACGAAAAGACTGGCCGCTATAACCTCTTGAGTGAATCTCGTGTCGGCGAATTCACACTCAAAACCGTTCCACACCCATACGATTTGTACGATTCTGCAATTCATGTGCCGTTCAACGCATCCGAAACGCATCAAGAAAAGTTGATGGAAAGGGAGAATCGGCGAACGGTTGTAGAAGCCTACGAAACGCATCGCAAAAATGGCGGAAAGCCTAGTGATTATCCGGGACCATTCTTAACCGTTGACGTCTTTGCCTATGACAAATCTGAGAAGTTGCCAGCACGACCAATGCCAAAAAGTTCCCAGTATAGGAAACTGTCCGATGGTACTTGGACTCATGCATTTGTGCTGTGTCGTGACGTACCTGTAAACGGTCCAATTGTTCGGGTAAGAACTTCCCATACGTTCCCACAATATCGGGACGGGGGCATCAAGTTTAAGAGAGAGTTTGCTCGTCAAACGATATGCCGCAAAGTACCTAAGACTCCCGCCACAATCTCAGAAAAACAGTTGGCACATTGGGGGAACGATGCTAGCTACTACGTGAGACAAGATGGGGAGCAAGTAGCGATTCATCCATTCAAAGCTATCGCCTCAGAATTTCTTGCTGATTTTGTAAGGTTTTACCCGACAACCAAAGCTGACGCTAGAGAATGGCTAGAGCATGTCGAAACGAGTTCACCAGAATCCCTGAATTATGCTCGCGTCATATATGGCAGTTTCAAAAAGTGTGTTCACGAGTGGGGAGCAAGCGGCCAAACTTTCGAGAGTGAGAAAACTGGCAAGAAAACTCGATTTAACTGGTCATACTTCTATGACTATGTTTGCGATATCGTGGCTCGATTTTGGGCAGTCGAGGGCAATCAGCACGACCACAAGTTTTCGCCAGTGTTGGATAGCTTCCGATTTGCGGTGAACTACGAAAAGCAATCCACAACGCACCAATTGCGTCAACATCACAGCGAGGCATCCGAGTCTGTAGCGGTCATCCGCGATATCAAACCTCATGCCGACACAACCCCGAACGTTCGCAAAATCAATCGGGAAAGTTTGACAAAACGTCAGAACGACGTAATCAATGCGTTGGTTTCTGGCAAAAATTGGGAATCACTAGGGATTAGCCGCAAGACGTTTCAAAATACCGTTTCACAAATCAAGGAAAGGCTAGCCCACGGCAAGTAGTACAGAACACACAATTCGTCGCGACTAGGCCAGCAAGGTAACTTGACTGGCCTTTTTCGTTTGGCTATCGCCAAGAATTCGGAAATTTGAACGCATGGCGTGAGTTTTGAGGCGTTTTCCAGCAAAATAGGTATCAAGTATCGGGAATGCCACACAATGCGGCAAACGCGATTCTGGAGCGTTTAGAGCGAGTTCACTAGAATTTACAGTGTACAACAGCCAAGCAACTTCGGGAGTTTTCAGAACTCACCAAAAATCTTGAAAAATCATCAGGGAAAATACTTCAACAGGCCCCATATAGGCATCGAACGCGACAACGCGAACGACACGACACGAACGACACACCGCACACAACGCGACTGCGACACGATTGCACGGTGTAACAACTCAACACGATTCAAGGGAACAACATGGAAATACGATTCTACTTCACATTCGTCCGAAATAACGAAACTAAACAACGGACAGTCGGGATTCTTGGGATTGACGTGGAACATGCAATCTTCCAATTCTTGGGGCGTTGTCCGAATGTTACGCTGATTTCTATTGGTTCTAAGATGCCATAGTCACCGGTGAATTCTGGCTCGCAATCAAATTACAGAAAAGTAAGGAAACAAAATGAGCTACTTTGTGTATCTTGTAAACGGAAGTCGTCGCTTAATCAGTCTAGGCCATAACGAAACCTTTCTGAAGGCGTGCGAAGATTGGGGCGATTCTGTGGAGTGTATCGGGTTTGTTGGCTAGTTGCAGCTAACAGAAACCGACCACAACCCCAAACCATATCGGGAATTCGGTTTCCTGATATATCGCGGAAAATTCGTTTGAAAGGTTGAATCATGCAACATATCTGTAAACGTACAAATGCGGTGAAGTCATTCTCACATAAGGTTTATTGGGCTGTTCAGGACAATATCTGCATCGTGAGTTTACTTAAACCAAGAGTCTGAGAGTGTTTTCCTTACAATTTCGTAATGTCGGGCTATTAGCTCAGTGGTTAGAGCAGCGAACTCATAATTCGTTGGTCCTTGGTTCGATTCCAAGATAGCCCAATACTCATGAAAGCTAGATACAATATGACCTAGAATCTAGTAGTCTACGGGGCGGGGTCGCGTCATACGTGGATATGAGTAATCTCAATGAATATCCTCACAAGGGTAGGCAGTGGTTAGTAGTGTCTCCACACGGTTCGATTCCGTAATTGAGATTTTTGTGGTGGTGCAGCTTTTTCCGTTTAGGTAGTCTGACTTTTTGACCGGATGTCAAAATCTGGACGTGAGGGATTAGATGTACGAACTCTATGATGGTTCAGGTCAGTTTATACTTTGGGGCAGTTTTAAGGACTGTCAGGTAGGGGCAGAAAAACGTATCCAGAAAATGCAACCATGTTCTGTCCTGACTATCTGGAAAGATACTAGGTGTATCGCGGTAGTGCTGGATGATGGGAACGGAGTTCACACCGAGGTCATCGAACCTGGTCACAATGGGTAGAATAAGGTTGTAAGTACAGTACGCAATAAGGTTTCACTGGAATAAGGATACTAAGTATGGATTCTATCGTTAAACGCAGTATTGTTCAGCAAAAATTCCAATTCCCATGTTTATTGGAATCCAAAACCGTGCCAGGGATGGTGGTGTTCTTTCATGAAGACGGTAAAGGAATCGTGGTATCAAAAGATATTGGTTGGAAACTTGGTAAGTATTCTGAGGATTGGGATACGTCCAACTGGAAGTTATTCGAAGGTTCTGTGGAATTAGTGAATACTCCAAATTAACCTAAGCGAAGCTTTCGGAACGGAGATATAGCATTATGAAATTCAAAATTGGTAAGTTCGTATCAGGTATAAATGATTGGTTGCGTTACTATGTGGTAACACTAAAACCAAACGAGAAGTATCTCAGGAAGGACGGTACTATACAGGATAGCACCGGTCTTGCTCCATATAGTGTCTTACACTTATCAGAAGACACCCCGGATTCAGGAAATTTTCCGACTATTAAGGATGCAATAAAAGCAATCGAAAGTGTCGGTGGGACATACGAGATTTCCAATTCTGTATGTGCAGACATCTATGAGATAATCCGAAATATTCCTGATGAAAAGCTTGCGAAGATTCTAATAGAAATAGAGGAATCATGTGGACCACTATAGTATTCATACTAGAGAATCCGAAATTTCTGGTAGGTCTTAGTACTATTGCGTTCACGTATATTGTGGTGTCCTCAACAGTTCTCTCTAACAACGGAAATAAGCCATGAAATCTGAAATAAAGGATGTAGCCACAAAGACTGGGAAATATCCACGCCTCATGCAAAATAACCACAATCCAAATCTGGTTGTATTGTTTCAGAGACCGTGTGAAGGAACGTGTGTAGCATCAGACACAGAATCACAAATAGGTGTTTATGAAACGTGGGCATCTATGGAAAATTGGAGCGTTTTTGTTGGAGAGGTTGTGTTGTCGAATTAGATACACTCTGTCGCCGTGAGGCGAATCTTCTCAGATGGAGTAAGGAATTATGAAGACTGAAATCACACCTAATCACATTGAAATGAAACCTGTATATCCTAGAATCATGAAATTGAAACGGAAGCCAGACTTATTGGTTCTGTTTTTGGATAATAGGTCTGGTACTGTCTTATCACCATCAGAGTCATGGTCTGTAGGTGTATATTACACTGAATGGGACATGTCTCAGTTTGAGGAATTCACCGGAAAGATTACTCTCTGGAATTAGCGTGTTCAAGCTAACCAGAAACGGCCATAGCCACAACTACATACGCCACAATGGTTTAGGTGTAGTCTGCTGAGATGTGCGAATCCGCTCACCACAATCATTACGAAACCGTAAGGTTATCTCCAAAACCGGGGGTAATACAAAATACGTTTCAGTACCAGTTTCCGTAAGTACCAACATCATAAGCACTTATGGATTTAGTGCGAAAACGCACACTAGGAGCAATCATGCTAAAACCTGAAGACCTCGAATTACACATCGGTAAGTTCGTGAAGATTTCGGTGTTTCA
>JACCDR012644337.1_pt1 | contig 12692 bp, 20 predicted proteins | sample 7446431 | NCBI WGS metagenome assembly JACCDR01 (sample SAMN15323443, study PRJNA562643) | freshwater metagenome | isolation source: river surface water | place: USA:Blue River Watershed | collected 2017-08-17
CACGAAGACGGCACCCGCTATAAGTCCGATGAGCTTCCGCTGGTGAAGGCCATAAAGAAGGGTGCCTCCTCCTTTGAAGAAGTAATGTTTATCAAGAACGAGAACAAGCCAGAAGGAGTCTGGTTGGCCGTATCTGGCACGCCAATTCTAAGTGGCGGCGGCATGGTGATGCTGAGGGACATAACAGACTATAGGAAGCAGGTTGCTGACGCCCAAAGGCTAGTAGGCGAGTTGAAGTCACTCGTCGGCAAGCAACGTGAAATCCTTGAGAAACTGTAATGGCCAAACCACAGCGCCAGTTCTGGGTACTCGTAGTTGACACTACTGAGGTTGAGAAACACGGGCCGTACCTCGATGAGCGTGTGGCCGACGAAGAAGCCCGCAGTATAGTCAAAGAGATATGGAAAAAGGACGTGAAGCGTTTGCAGGCCATCCGTGTTATGCTGATGGTCATGTACAGCGCCAACGACTTCCGGTTTGAGGTTTACGAACCCGGATTCATCTTGGACCTTGTTAAATGAAACCACTTGTCAAAGTAGAGAACGACAAAGACGGGCTGGAGTATCAGTGCCAGCTTGAGTGGCCCGATACCGCCGAACTTCATTTCCACTGGCGTCGTCCAGTCGGTCTTGAGTGCTTTGCATTCAACACGGACGATCCCGAAGAAGAGCCTCACTTTGACGACACGCCACGCTGCTCAGGCATGGTGCATGTCGTCGTGCCCCCGCATATCGACGCAGACGAACACTGGATCGACGGCGTTATCAAGCGTGGCCGCTTCAGCTTCCTGGGCGGGCATAAAGACTCCTGGGAAATCACGGAACAGATGATGTGGAACAGTGTGGACCGTGCGCTCAAGTGCGACCACAAGTTCTACAACACAAGCTGGTGTCTCAACGGCGACGGCAACTGCTCGATCTGTCATATGTTCGTCCACGGCATGTATATGGACCGTGGCCTGCGTGACAGCCGCAATCTCGCTTATCAGGCCCACCACGGTCAGAACCGCAAATACAACGGCTGGCCTTACATCACACACCCTCAGAGCGTGTACAACCGTGTCAACGGCTGGCGCAGCGATTTGCCACGGGATCAGTGGATTCGCATGGCCAAGGCTGCCTGGCTCCACGACGTACTAGAGGACTGCCCTCATATCCCGCACGAAGCGGTCCAGATCGTGGCGGGCGAGGACACCTACAAGCTCGTTTTGGAACTTACGAATCCATCCAAGGGTTCCAAGCGGCCTCGTGCGGTGCGTAAGCAGATGGACCGTGACCATCTCAAGACGGTAAGCTGGGAAGCGAAGATCATCAAGTTCTTCGACCGTGTTGACAACCTTCGTGACATGGAGAAATGCGAAGATAAAGACTTCCTCGCCCTGTACGGCAACGAGAGCCAGGCGTTGTATGATGAAGTCTTCGAGCCGTTCCTCAATGAGATGGTGGCCGGGGGATACTCATACGCCGAGCATATGAAGAAGGAGTATCTCTCATGGGTGAAGGCAGCAATCCGCCGGTCCTTGTGAAAGTCTTGGCCAAGGACAGCGACGACATTCTATTTGAATGCTCGCATAACAAAGCACAACGCCTGGTCGCTAATGGCCAGGCGTTGTGGGTTAGGCGTAAGAAGCCCGGTATAATAAGATCAAGGATTAAGGATTTACGGCCAATCAACATGACACGACCATTACGCACGAAGCTGTATGGAAATTGCCAGGTGTTATCCCCGGAAGGGGATGTCATGTTCCATTGCAATGAGGACAAGATCAACTGGTATATGGAACGCAACCTGGCTGAGAAGATCAAGGATGACCCGCTCACCATCCAGTTGAAGTTCAAGCCGAACGGCCCTGGGCACATAGGCGATGAATACTACTTGACCGAGAAGGTCAACAAATGCGTCTGCTGTGGCACTGAGACACAGTTGACACGACACCACGTCATTCCCTATTGCTACAGGCGATACTTCCCGGTGCCGGTGAAGGATCATTCGTATCACGACGTTCTGCTTATGTGCGTGAATTGCCATGACGATTACGAGCGTCACGCCGACCGGCTGAAGAAGGAATTGGCGCAGAAATACGAAGTCCCGCTCAACGGGTTGGGATGGTACTGCGACCGTGATGTGGCACGAGTCGTTATGTACGCCAAGACGTTGAAGAACCAGTGGGACAAGATACCGGAGGCGAAGCGGGAAGAGATGCTCCAGCCTATCCGGGAACACTATAAGAAACAGGACATCGAACACAAAGACTTGTGCGATGCGTCCGGGTTGGATGCGTTAGTCATTACTGACAACTATGCCCAGCACGGAGAAGTCATCGTTCAGAAAGTGGGCAACATAGAAGAGTTTGTCAAGATGTGGCGGCGGCATTTCTTGACGAGTATGAAGCCCAAGCATCTGCCGCAGTATTGGGACGTGGATCGTTCCATATACCGAGAGAATGTGCAGCGTGGCTATAAAACGAGTTAATCATGATAACAGAAGAAGACAACGGAGTAACATACTACGAGAGTCACAGGTTCCCCTGTTTTGCAGGCACACACCAGACGAAGATCAGCGTAGTCAATAACGATACGTTTACGCTGGCGGCGAGCTATCCAGACGCCGCCTGTTTGAACTTCGCATCCCACAAGCGCCCAGGTGGCGGCTATCAGTCGGTGATGCACCGCAGGGGGCCAATCCGTACTCAGGAAGAGGACTTGTTCCGCCGGTCCAACCTGCCGGATTTGATGGACAACAACCTCATTCGGAAGTATTATCCTCTTGAGGACTTGGCTGGCCTCTACTGCAAGTGTACGGTCACGAAGGACAAAATCCTTGACCCCGTGACGCCCTTCACGGCGTCGATAATCACCGTGCCTGCCGTGGTGAATCCGAATACCGATGAGAAGCTGGAACTGGCGTTCAAGAAGGCCAAGCTCATCCTCGACATCGCCGCCGACAAGAAGCACGAAGTCTTGATTCTTGGCGCATGGGGTTGCGGGGTCTTCAACAATGACCCTGAGAACGTGGCGAAGGACTTCAAGACGTTGATAGAGGATTACTTCAAGGGCGTGTTCCGTGAAGTGATCTTCGCTATACCTAGCGGGGCACCTGGCACTGTGGCGGGAGCAAGCACAGGGAATTACAAGGTGTTTGAATCGGTGTTCAATGGACCAACTACACAAATACCCCAGGACGCCCCACCTTCCCTGGAGTGACAAGTCTGACCGTGACGATAAAGTGTTGTCGTCACTCGACCATTTCGTAGGTCTTGACGTGGTAGTGACCGAGAAGCTGGACGGAGAGAATACGTCCATGTATCCCGATCACTACCACGCCCGTTCCTTGGAAAGTAAGAATCATCCATCTCGCACCCTGCTCAAGCAGCAGCACGCCGCAATGCGACACAACATCCCTGCTGGATGGCGTATCTGCGGCGAGAACCTTTACGCCAAGCACTCAATCTACTATGAGTCTCTGACGGCATACTTCTACGTCATTGGCATATACGACGAGAACAACTTCTGCCTCTCCTGGGAAGAAACCAAGGAGTATGCGGCGATGTTGGACATGCGTGTAGTGCCGGTGTTGTATGAGGGTCCGTGGGATGAGGCTAAGATCAAGGCTCTCTGGCCTCGCTTTTCTTGTTTTGGAAACGAATGCGAGGGCTACGTTGTTCGCACCAAGAAGGGATTCCCATATGCGGACTTTGGACTTCATGTTGCCAAGTTCGTCCGCAAGAACCACGTCCAGACTTCCGAGCATTGGATGATGCAGGAAGTAGTACCTAACAAGGTGGTGAATGATGAGTGAAATGTGGGCAGTGAAGGACGTGATCCAGCGAGTCGATGATGACTCCGAAAAGGTAGGCTTGTACCTCCAGTGGTGCGATTGGTTCGCAATGGTGGAGTGCGACGAAGCCTTGAAGATACTTCGCCGTCTTCCGCCCGACAGTCGTATATCGGTCAACATCACCGGCGGCACATTATTCATTGGATATAAGAAATGATTGGCGTTGTAATGGGCAGCGAGTCGGATTGGCAAACGATGCGACACGCCTGCAAGACACTCAAGAGCCTGGGCATACCGTGGGAGGCCCAGGTCTTATCGGCGCACAGGATGCCCGACGATCTATATGAGTATGCAGAGAAGGCCAAGGGCCGGCTGACTGCCATCATTGCCGGTGCGGGTGGTGCGGCTCATCTCCCAGGTATGTTAGCGGCCAAGACGACGGTGCCTGTGCTGGGCGTTCCTATCCAGTCCAAGGCGCTGAATGGGTTGGATTCTTTGTTGTCTATAGTACAGATGCCCGCCGGCATAACGGTGGGCACTTTCGCTATAGGACGTGCGGGTGCGGTCAACGCAGCACTGTTCGTGGCCGAATGGATTGCAGTGTGGGATAAGGAAGTCGAGGGTCATCTCAACGCTTATCGTCTGGCACAGACGATAACTGCACGCAAGAAGTTCACAGAGGACGACATCAATGGAGAAGATGCTTGAAGCGGCACGTCAGGAGTATAGGAGTTTTCTTGACCGGCAGAAGCACTTCCGCCCAGAGGATCGTGCCATTTTCATTACGGAATTTCTGGCATCTTATTGCCAGTCATGCGGCGGCATGAAAACAAAGGGCCGCTGTTACTGGTGCGCCCCCATCGTCAAATCCGAATCCACTTTACAACTGGACCAGTCGTAAGTAGAATCTTTTCAGACCCTAAGTGGGTGTCAACGGGGAGTCGGCTGAGGGGAAGAACCCAAGCATCTCCAACGGAGGCACTGCCACCGGGAACCTGCGGAATGCGGTCCAATGGTTCCTTGGCACCCGACGAGTCCCTTGAGTAATGGCCCGCAAGCCGCCAAGGGTAACTCGCTAACCAATATCGGGTAAGTGGTCAAAACCGCCCCTGGAGGCACCTTCTTAACATTAGAAAGGAGAAGCCCCGGCTGGCTCTGGTTGGCTGGGGGAAATGTGATCCTCTTAATCGTGGGGCTGGTTGTCGGAGTGTTCATCGGCTTTGGTCTGGGATTGGCGTTCTGCTGGAAACTCTGTGTAGAGGGCGGCAAGAGGATCGAAGCCGGTGACGCCCGCTATGAGGCGGGCACTGAAGAGTACAAGAAGGCGCTGCGGGCGCTGGAGATCGGCAGAGACGAGCGAGCCGATTTCCGTAAGAAGTGGGTTGGCATCTGGGACAAGCTCTTGGATGTATGTCGTAAGCACCATCCTGAAATGATGCCTGACTTAGAGAAGGCGATAAAGGAGAATAAGGATGCGACCGGAGATACCACCGGAGGAACTGGCGAAGATCGAAGCCTCATGGCAGGAGTTTCTTGATAACCCGCCAGACGACTTGGCTATGGTCGCACGCAATCCGGTCCTCCGGGATCATATGCGTGAACCCATGTTGGCCGGCTGGTGGTTAGAGAACCGGCTGCTGGAGTTGGGTGCGACCAAGGAAGAGTGCGAGAGTCTCTGTTTCGCCCACGGTCAGCACTGCTTCGGTCGTGACCCGTGGGTTATGGCTCAGTTCGTCCTCGACGGCTATAAGGCCGGCAATCCTGAGAAGCCAGGCCCGGAATTAGCCGAACGCATCTGCCGAGAACGCATGAAGATCGTGGAGGACGTATGAGTGACGTGCCGAAACTGATCCAGTGTGGCGACCATAAGTGGGCACCGTGGGCAATCATATGCTGCCACCTTATGGATAACCCAGAGGGCCACGACTGGATAGGTATAGAAGTCAACGACGGTCGTGAAGTGGAGCATGACTATGTATGCCCTGAGTGCTATGAGGCACATTGGGAACAGGGCGAACCGCACGACCTTGATAAGCTGCGTGCGGTCTGTATTCACTGCCTTCACCACCTGCTAGAAAAAGCGCCCAAATCTTGATTTACAAACCCCATCTGCCGATGTATAGTCTGAACAACGACACTGAAACTTTCTTCAACTAAAGGACAACTTTCTTATGGGAACCAAGATCGAGAAGGGCACTTTCCCTGACGGTTCCGGCCCGAATGACTGGCAGTGCTTCGGCCCGCCCGCTACCGTCGATGGCGATTTCACCACCTGTAAGATCGCTGACATGGGTTGCTTCACCCAGGACGGGAAAGATAGCAACAAATACTATCATGCCGCCATCGTTCAGCATCGCACCACCAAGCAGTGGGCGGTGTATTTCGAGTGGGGCCGCACCGGGGCCAAGAACCCCTCATGTCAGTTCGTGGTCTGCGACAGCGAGGCCGACGCCCAGCGTGAATTCGCTGCTCAGTTGATGGACAAGAACGCCAAGCGTGGCGAGTGGGTCACGGTGGCCGGCAAGAAGGTGCTTCGTGCCAAGGCCGGCAAGGACTGCTACCTCGTTCGCAGCATGGCGACTCGCAGCACTGGTCTGCCCGACGCCCGCACCATCAAGCACAGCGACGGCGCTCCCAAGAAGCCTGACGCTGCTCCCGCCGCTGATGACAAGAAGAAGAAGGTCGTGAAGGCACCGGCCAAGGCCGTCGATCCTCACACCATGCGGCTCATGCGTGACCTGAACGTGGCTACGGTGCAGTATACCCGTGGCAGCATGGCCGACGACAGCATCCCGACGCAGACCGCCATCGAGGAAGCTCGTGACTTCCTGGCGGAAGCTCAGAAGCGACTGCTGCGTGTCGGTGACAACGTGGACGATCAGGTTGCGGACCCTGACCTGAACCACCTGACGGCCCTGATGTATGGGCGCATCCCGAAGAAGAAGCCACTCCACTGTCCTCCGCAGGACTGGATTCTCAACGCCGGCAACATCCTCCGCTGGACCGCCGACCTTGACGCCTTTGAAGCGGCGTTGGCTGTGGCCGATGGCCTGGACGATGCGGTGCAGCAGGCCGATCCCTTTGGCGGTATGCCAATCGACATGGAGTACATTGACCCGAAGTCCGACCTGGGCAAGTGGCTCTATGGCTGGTGGCCTCGTGCGACCGCCAACCGTCACGGTGGCGTCGGTGCCATGACGATCAAGAACGCCTGGAAGGTGAGTCGCCACGGCGATCACGCCAAGCTGGTCGGCGCTCAGGATTCCATCGTGACGGCGAAGCCTCGTATCACGGAGCGTCCACTGTTCCAGCCGGGCGAGCGGCCCGACTGCCAGGATAGCGCCGAAGCCCGGCGTTATCGTGAGTCGAATACGGGCCTGCTATTTCATGGAACCCGTTCCGTCAATGTGACGGGTATTCTCCGTGAAAACCTGCGTATGCCGAACCAGTTGGTCGGCGTCGTCATCACCGGCGCTATGTTCGGACCAGGGATTTATTAGGCGGATGATTGGAAAAAATCCGCCGGATATACGTCTCTGCGTGGCTCATATTGGTCTTCGGGCGGCGGTGCCGTTCGTGGCCGTGAAGCCTTCATGTTCGCTGGCGACGTAGCCTTGGGGCAGCCGCACTTGGCCCCTGGCCCCCGTGGTTATACGTCGCCTCCGGGCGGTTGCCACTGCGTCTTCGGCAAGGGCGGTCACTCGCAGGTGGCGAATAACGAGTGGATCGTGTTCAGCCGCAACCAGTTTGAGTTGCGCTATCTCGTGGAATTCGCCGCCTGATCCGGCTCTAGTGGCCGGGTCTAAAAAATAAGACCCGGCCACTAGAATCGCTTTACAAGCAGCGCTGACGGAAGTAAAGTACCAGTACCAGAAAGGAACCCAACAATGGACGCAGCCCTGACAGCCGTAATCGAAGGAGTTATTGACGACAAGGTTCAGAACGGTGAATTGTTCACCGCATGGGACGTGACCGTGGAAGTCCGCAATCGTGGACACCGGGATCGCCACAACAACATCAAGAACGTGGTCCACGACTACTTCGCTCGTGGCCAGATGGGTGCCGACTACAACCGCACCCTCATCAATGTGCCGGGCGCTCCCATCCAGCCGTGGTGCTACCACCGCTTCACGGATGACCCGCACACTTCCTACAACCCGCAGGCCAGCAAGCCGCAGAAGACCACTCCGGCGGCTGTGGCGGCTCAGGTTGCTGGCTTCTACGCTCAGGGCCAGGCCGATGACGACGGCGACGACGGTTCGACTACCACCGTGCCGGCCAGTCTCCCCGCAGTTCTGCCTTCCGTTGCTGGTTTCCGCCAGCCGGATGCCCGTGGTACGGTCTGTGTTCCCGCCGATGTTCTCCGTGCCGCCGGCTTCAAGCCGAAGGACACGGCGCACGTCTGGCAGCACACTGCGGATACCCTCAAGGTTTGCAAGCCCGCTACCGGCGGCAAGCCTCTGGGTGAGTACACCGTGGACGAGAACAACAACGTCCGCATCACGAAGCATGTTCTCCAGAACATCAACGGAACGGGTGCCGGTTACGATTTTACCGGCAGCGGTTCCCAGGTGTTGGTGTCGGCCAAGTAAGCGAACCGTCAACCTTTAGTCCCAGACGCATTTCATGGAAAGGGAGCCATCAATGAGTGAAGACGTTCTGAAGGCGATGCTTGAGGAAGCCAAGGGCCAGATTCTTGAGTACGAAGCGGTCTTCGCTCGTCTCATGAGCGCACCACTGGTATACGCCACGGTGGTCAAGTCCAACAACCAGTTCAACCTCGCCGCTTTCGAGCAGGGCGACATGATGCTCATTATCGACCGTGAGTGGCGGCGCAATGAGAAGCGCCCCCGTTACGGTCGCATCGTGAGCAAGGGCGTGAACAAGGAAGAGGGCACCGTGACCCTCATGTTGCCCAACGGTGCGGCGCAGAAGTTCTATATCGGCCTGGACGGCAACGTGCCGCAGGTCAAGCTCATCGGCAAGGATGACGGCACGAACTGCGTCATCGTGGTCAACGGCAACCAGTTCGAGGTACACGGCGTACCCGGCAAGAAGTTCTCGCCGTCCGAGACGGTGAAGGTGGACATGCAGACGTACCAGATTCACGACACCGCCGGTGTCACTGGTGCGGGCACGATCTGCAACGTGTCGAAGCTGCTGGATGAGGAACACGTCGAAGTCAACATCGACGCCAAACCTCGTGTGGCGCTGCACGGTCTGCCGGGCCAGAAATTGGAGCCGGGCGACCGGGTGGTGTTGGACCCGTCCGATACCGTCGTGGTGCGTCTGTTGGAGCGTGACGGTGCCGACCGCTTCAACTTGGAGGAAGAGTCCAAGATCACCTGGAATGACATCGCCGGTCTGGCCGATGCCAAGGAACAGTTGATCGAAGCCATCGAGCTTCCGTACATCAAGCCGGAAGTCTTCGCTCACTACAACAAGCGCCCGCCGAAGGGTGCGCTGTTGTACGGTCCTCCGGGCTGCGGCAAGACCCTGTGCGCCAAGGCGGCGGCGTCGAGCATCGCCAAGATTCACAAGAAGAAGCAGATGCAGTCTGGCTTCATCTATGTGAAGGGACCGGAGTTGCTCAGCAAGTGGGTGGGCGCTGCCGAAGAGTCCATCCGTGAACTGTTCCTCCGTGGTCGTGACCACTACGAGAAGCACGGCTACCCGGCCCTCCTCTTCATTGACGAGGCCGACGCCATCATGCCGGAACGTGGTTCTGGCAAGAGCAGCGACGTGGAGAACACCATCGTCCCGATGTTCCTGTCGGAGATGGATGGTCTGGAGAGCAGCAAGGTCTGCGTCCTGCTGGCCACCAACCAGCCGAAGCGCCTGGACCCTGCCGTGGTGCGTGAGGGCCGTATCGACCGGCACATCCGCATCGGTCGTCCGACCACGAAGACGGCGGGCGAATACTTCCGCATCCATCTGCGGGGCGTTCCCCTGGTCGGTTGCGAGCCGGCTGAGGTTGCCGCCCACGTCACGGCGGAAATCTTCAGCAGCAGCCGGGTGATGTACAAGCTGGCCGAGAGTGGTAAGCCCGATCACTTCATGACGCTGGGCGATTGCGTCAGCGGTGCCATGATCGCCGGCATCATCGACATCGCCACGTCGCTCGCCATGCGGCGTGACCTGAAGTCGAAGGGCGGCGTCCTGACCGGCGTGACCCTGGACGATTTCCGTGAGGCGGTCCACCGCACTTACGTCAATCACCTGGGTCTGAACAACAAGTTCGACATCGAGGATTATGCCGACGCCCGTGGCATCAACCTCTGCAACATCAGCGTGGAGAAGTTCATCCCGGCTGCCGCCTAATCCCGGCCCCAAGGATGGCTCACCGAATGGCCGGGGTGGCTTAACTCCACCCCGGCCATTCTTATTTGGAGACTACGATGAACCTCAAAGAAGCCAATGAGGCGTTCAAGCTGCTCATCAAGTCCGACCAGGAACGCTTTCAGTTGCTCAAGGCCGTGGCGGTTATCTTCGCTGAACACGACGCTATGAAACAGCGACTCCTTGAGTTGGAAGAAGTGTATGACGAGATTCCTATTCGGTGGCGGTCCACAGGAGAACTTCTCGTGCCTGATCTGATGGAAGCAATCGACAAGTTTACGAAGGGCATGTCATGATACAAGAACAACTGGAAGGACTGGCCGAGAAGATCATGCAGGACGCCCTGGAGAATATCCGGCGTCTGGGATTCGTGGTCAAGGTCAAGGAGCGTGCCTCCGATAAGTCCTACTGGATGCATACGGATGTAACGCCCAAGAACGTCGTCATCATTTCCGAAGAACGTGACCGTCGTGGAGACTACTGATGGATACAAGCTGGGCCGATGAACTGTGTGAGCGCAAGATCAAGCGTGACGGTGTATTGCCAGAAGGTTATAAGCAGGAGCTTATCGACCGTGTTATGGCATACGCCGATGGCCCGCCGCACATGGCCGGCAAGGTGGATGAGGAGGGCCGCAACGAAAACATCCAGCGGCTCATCGGCCTGCGCCGTCGTGACGATGTGCGTGAACAGCCGGAGTGGGAGTGGGCGCAGAAGGGCATCGAAGTCACAGGCGACCATAACCATCCTGATAAGATCGCCTCTGTGAAGTTGAAGTTCACCCCGGAGGATTGGGCCGACCTTCTGAATAAGGAGGGCGAGTACCTGGGCGTATGCTGCGGCAATATCAGCCGTATTCGTGATATTCTCATGGATGCTATCCGTGAGGACGGCGAAGTACGGACTGAGGAGTTGGAGGAAGCGGCTTATCTTATCAAGGGTCATGGCTGCGACCACTATGAAGAGGATCACCCTCTCAGCCGTCTGGTTGCGCTTTACGAACAGGTGAAGGACCATCTGCGTGAAGGGCACCACCTGTTCCACAACACCTTCAACCCGGATGACCCTGACGAGGCGCTCAAGGCATTCGCAACCTTCGCCTCTCTGTATTCTGACTACTCATTCCAGATGCGTATGGGTGGTGACGATGCGGACCCGGCCCGTCGCTTCAATGACTGCGCCAATCGGGAGAAGGCGCTCATTGACATTGCGTCGGTGATCCATACGTTAGCTGCGAAGCTCCGCACTCTCTCCATGCCGCTGTTCGGGTATGGTTTGATTGATGAGGAGGGCAAGGTGGCCTATTCTCGTAGTGGCCTGGCGGTATACAAGGATGAGAAGTTCGCCAAGGAGTTGTGCGAGCGTTGGAACCTTGCGGAGCAGGAGCCGGATGACGACGATCAGCCAAAGAAGAAACGTCGTCGCAAGCGTATTGTCAAGAAGTACACAGTACGTCCGGTATACGTCGGCATGGATCGTGGAATCGAGGTACGATGAAGCACTGCATATACAAGCGGAGCTATTCCTTCATGGGGTGGCTCATATGGGGATGGTATCTCGTCAAGATATTTGATGAGGAATGGATCGTCCCAAACGTCAGAGAGATCATTCGGGGCGAGGGTGCTGAGAAATACCTCGCCGTGTATGAGATGGAGCCGCCGCTGGTGTGGCGGTTCTGGTTCACACCGGGCAAAGGGAGAAGAGTAGCATGAGTAATGAGGATCGCCTAGCCAAGATCAATGCTCTGGCGGCGGCGCTACGAGAAGCGGCACTGAAAACGCCTCAGAAGATCGGGACGCAGGCAATCATCTCTGCGTGCAACATCATCGAGATGTATGCCAAGTTCCCGTCAGAGCATTTGACGATGGCATCGGTGCTGTTCGACCGTGAGATGAATTTCCTGGCATTGGAACCTGACCCGGATAAACCACAGTGATCGAAGAGATTCGCACTTCCGCTTATCTCAAATGGGAGAACGCCGGACACCCGGAGGGTGACGGCGTTCCCTTTTGGTTGGCGGCTGAACAGGAGTATTGGGAAGCCTCGCAGGATAAGCTGGGCAAGGCCGTCTATTGGCTGGTCAAGAACCCGCACTATAAGTTTGGCGACGAGGAATTCAAGGACTGGTCCCGGATGGTGGCCAAGTTCTTTATCAATGAATTCAAAGCGAAGATGGATGAGGAAGAATATACCATCCAAGAGATAATCGAGTACATGCCGTGGCTCAACTTCGACATGCGGTGCTTGCTCTTCCTGCGGCACAAGGGACTTCTGACTGCTAAGCAAGTAAAGGACTTGTTCGCAGAGTGTTGGCATGGTGTAGACCCACTAGACGCCATCATTAAACTGGATATACTTAATGAGGCGAAGGCTGACGTGGTAGTTGCCCTGGCGAAGCGACTGCTCACCGAAAAGCCCCAGGTACTTTCTGACTTTAAGAAAGGCAAAAAACAAGCCCTCAACTCTTTGATCGGCCCTATGATGAAAGAGTTAGGAGGAAAGGCCGACGCCAACAAAGTGAGGGCCGTTTTGGAGGAACAGGCCAACGCTATGTAGTCTTTGCGCCGCATTTCTGC
>JACCDR011276832.1_pt1 | contig 12691 bp, 16 predicted proteins | sample 7446431 | NCBI WGS metagenome assembly JACCDR01 (sample SAMN15323443, study PRJNA562643) | freshwater metagenome | isolation source: river surface water | place: USA:Blue River Watershed | collected 2017-08-17
GCTGAACAGCAAGAGCTGGGCTTTGAACTCGAAGAGCGGGTGGCTGAAATCGGCGAGGGTTTGCGCGGCAAATATGACGTGAGCCGATTGCGGCGCGATCACCCACAGCTCGTGAACTTGATCACGTGGCTGCTGGCGCTCCCTGGCATGACTTACCAAGCTATCGCGGAGGCCTGTGGCAAAGGCGTGTGTTGGGAAACCGTGGCTGCCATCGCTGCGACTGGCGCGGAGTCTATACGAGAGTTCAAGTTAAGACAGGCAGCCAAGCTGCAGCTTGTGCTGGATGCTGCCACGCCCGGACTCATGGCGCGTGCCGCAGAAGGCAAGATGTCCGCGCTCGATTTCAAGCTGTTGACCGATGCTTTCCTTCAGCTCTCTGGCGAGGGACACACCGTCCGCTTTGAGGGCAGGCAAGATGATGATCCTCGTCGAGCTCGGTTGCGCCAGCTCATCTCCGGTGCGCCCTCTGGAATGGTATTTGAGGCGGAAGTTATTCCGCAAAAGGCGGAATCCGCGCCGCAGGCGCTCCCTTCCCCCTCGATCACTGCTGGTCTGCCGATGGCAGGGGATTCAAAGTCCCACGTTGCCATTACTCAAACCGCTCATTTTCAATGAAAACCAAGGACGAAACACACACTGGCACACAATCCAAGCGCCTTTTGACCGGGGAGGGGGGGCATCTGATCGGTAGCCGTTCCGGCCCGCTAAGATACATTCAGCGCCGGAAAATTTTCTGCAAAGGCGAAGGCATTAAGCCAGCAGCGGACAATGCTCACAGGCTGCTCAAACGGCTCGCCAAAAAAAAGAGGGGGCTCGCTGGAATTGCAGGGCCACTACCCGTGAATGCCCACGGCCAGCAGTGGCTGCGCAACCTCAGCGAAAAAAAGGAGGGCTGGAACAATGGCTGAGAACTCCAAAATCGAATGGACGCGTCACACGTTCAACCCCGTGCGTGGATGCACAAAGGTGAGCGAGGGGTGCGCGAATTGCTACGCGGAGACAATGAGCGGCCGTAATCCGAATCTGCTTGGCATTTGGGGGTCATTTGGCACGCGCATCGTAGCTAGTGCAGATATGTGGCGTCAGCCTCTCAAATGGAATAAGGCCGCTGAAAAAGCAGGCGAGCGTCACCGCGTCTTTTGTGCAAGTCTGGCCGGTCTTTTCGAGGAATGGCCGGGCATGATTCACTTTTACCAAGTGGATGAGGACACAGACAAACCGGCTATTGGCTGCGCTTGGTATGTGCCGGGCCGTGGTGTGGTGCCCGCTGGACAGACGAGTGCTCACTACAACCGCAAGGAACGTCAGGCGACGTTGCAAGATGTCCGGGATCAGGTCTTTGCGCTGATCGAGCAAACGCCACATCTGGACTGGCTGCTGCTCACGAAACGCCCCCAAAATGTCCTGCGCATGGTGCCCGAAAAATGGAAGGCAGGCTTTCCCGCAAACGTCTGGATCGGCGCGACGGTGGAGAATCAGGCGCGGGCTGACGAGCGCATCCCGCAGCTTCTAAACATCCCGGCCACGGTGCGATTTTTGAGCTGTGAGCCGCTGCTGGGTCCGGTGGATTTGGGATGGCCGATTGCGGGCGCACCCGCTCATTTCTGGAAAGGCGGAAAGCCCACAGAAAACGACCGCATTCACTGGGTCATCTGCGGCGGCGAAAGCGGCCCCGGCGCTCGCCCCATGCACCCCGACTGGGCGCGGTCGCTCCGCGACCAATGCAGCGCGGCCGGTGTGCCGTTCTTCTTTAAACAGTGGGGGGAATGGCTTTACCCGCCAGACATCGGCCTGAGCTTCGATGATTTTCCAAAAGCAGAGCGCGGCCAGGTGTGGACATCCACCGGCCCGACCAGCCGTAAAGGCTATGACCTTGTGCGCGTCGGCAAAAAGAAGGCGGGCCGCGAGCTTGATGGCCGGACGCATGACGAGTTCCCCAAGCTAGAAAGGAACCCTGCGGCATGAGCCCGGCCATGCAACAAGCGCTGCTCCGCCGCGCCTGCGCCCGCGTCACGGACACGTTGCCACAGTGCCGGGATCTGCCGGCGGGTGAGCTTTTCATGGCGCGCATGGCGATGACGGCGGTCCTGGGGCTCGCCAGCCGCGGGCCGATGCTGGCGCTGCCGTGGCGTTCTCACCACACACCCGATCAGAAAATGAAAGCAGCCAATGACGACACGTTCACATCATGAGCACACCACACATCCGACTCCGATCCCACACGCATTCCACGTTGATCAGCAAACACACCCGCGCTGGCACACTCGAGCAAAAACGCGCGCTTTATGACCGCGCGTTCGCCCTGCGCGAGCTCGGACTCACCTGGAAGCGCGTGCAGACCCGCCTCGGCACGGCCCGGATCACGCTGAACAAATGGGCCAAACAAAACGGCTGGGAGGTGATCGCGTGAGTTCGGATGACCTCAAGCCCATGCCGCCAGCGTGGGCCGCGCAGGTGCTGCGCTACCGGCCCAACGCCCAAACCGGCGAACCGGAGCCCTGGCCCGTCGCCACCATTCACTGCGACCAAGCGGGCCGCATCGTTTTCAAAGGCGACGCAGGCAAGGCATACGAACCGTTGTTGCAGGCCGCTCGCAAGGCTGGAGTCAAACTGGTCGATCAAAGCCTGGCGGCGGCCATGGCTGAGGCTCGCCAACTCAGAGAGGAGGCAGGGCTGTGAATCGGCATGAAAATGACCACCTGGATACAGGACAGCGCCCGGAATATCGGCACGCCAGAGCATTACCTGCGGACGGCTCTCTACCGCGGCCAGGTGGCAATGCCGCGCCGGATCGCGAAAAACAAACGCGTGATGGAGGTGGTCGATCCCCCTTTGTCACCGGGGCAGTATTTGTGGCTGACTCTAACAGCGAGACGGTTCAGCTCACGCAAGTCACGGCGCATTTCATCCACTGGATCAACCCCAAAAACGGCAGCACCGGCCGCATGATGCGCCGCCATTTCCTGAACTTTTTCACCCCGACCCATTCATGAGTGACGACGCACGAGTAGCCTGCTCCCTGCCAGGCCATCCAAAAATGAAAAAACTGGTGCACCGACTGCGAGAGGCCGGGGCCTGGGGCTTTGTGCGGCTGATCTTGTGGGCTCGCCAAAACCGCAGCAATGGCGACCTCAGCGGCATGACCGACGAGGATCTTGAGCTGGCCGTGGATTGGAATGGCGAGGCTGGCAAATTGATCGCCACCTTGGCCGATGTCGGGTTTCTCGACGGTGAGCAACACGGGCGTCATCTTCACGATTGGGAAGAGCATCAACCGTGGTCCGCTGGCCAGCAGCAGCGCTCTGAAAGCGCCAAATGGAGCGCGCTGGTGCGGCACGAGGGCTTTGAAGGTGCCAAGCGCAAAATGCCTGTATACTACGAAACGCACAAGGAGAGGTGCGATCGGCTTGCAAAACGCACCGGAGATGATGCGAAACGCACCGCGACGCAAGAAAACGCAGCAAAAAGCGATGCTCCATCTCCATCTCCATCTCCATCTCCATCTCCATCTCCAATTCCTTCATATGATTCGGCAGCTTCGCCGCCGGAGATGGTTTCCGATCTGGCTCTCGCCTCCGAAACGGAATCGCCTGCTTCGACTGATCAGCCGCCCGGCAAAAAAAAGAAGGGGGCGGGGCGTGAACGCAATGATTTGCTGGATGCATTGGTGCTTGTTGGTGGCGGTTCGCTGGAATCAGTGACAAAACCGATGTGGGGCGAGGCGGCCAAGGCGTTGCAGACGATTCGCGAGGTGTGTCCCGATGTGACGCCCGCCCAGATCGCTGCCGCCGCTGCCGCCCACCGGCAGGAGTGGCCGAAAGCAAGTTGCAGCCCGTCCTCTCTGGCCAAGCACTGGGCAAAGTTTGGGCCTCAAAAAAAAGAAGGGGCGGCGGGCGGTGAGCCCACATGGGACTGGCGCGGTTTTGCATCGGCTCGATTGGGCATGAACAATCTGCTGCCGTGGAAAGCGCAGTTGGCGCGTGTTCGCGAGATGATCATCAAAGCATGGGATGATTTAACCGAGGAGGAACGCCAAACATGGCTGAGTCGGTGAAAGATTTACTTGAAGGCACCGAGCATCGTCTCGCCACGCTGAACCGCGCGCTGCCGTTCAGCGACGAGGCGGAGAAAGGCGTGCTGTCATGCGTGCTGCAAGACCCGGAAGAGCGTTTGTCAGAATGCCGCATCGTGCTGCCCAAGGAGGCGTTTTATCACGACGCAAACCGGCTGTTTTACGAAGTGCTTTTGGACATGCTGGATAAAGCTGTGCCGATTGATCCGGTGTCGCTCACGCATGTGATGAGGGACAGGGATCTGCTCGACAAAGCGGGCGGCGCGGGTGCGGTCACGGAATTGTTCGCGTTTGTGCCGATCACGGCCCACTTCCCGTTTTATCTGAAAATCATGCGGGAAAAGCTGTGGCTTCGGCGGCTGATCGCAGCGGACACGCTAAACCTCCAGGAGGCTTTTCAACACGGTAGCGAGTCCTCCAGCGAAGACGTGAGTGAGTTGGTGTCGCGCGCACAAGAGCGCATCTTTGGCATCACAGGCGAGAATGACGCGAGCGACGGAGGCAAGGAATACGGCGAAGTGATTTTGGAGGTCATTGATTCGGTGCAAAACCAGCTCGAAAACACAGCCGTCATTCCTGCGGACCGCGTGCCTTTCGGTTTTGTAGATATTGATCGCCGCATGTGGGGAGCAGTGCGCGGGCAGTTGATCATTTTGGCCGCGCGTCCAAGCATGGGCAAAAGCTCGCTGGCCAAGGACATATCTGGCAACGTGTCCAACGGACGCGGCGACTACAAGGAATGGTGGAAGGAAGGCTGGCCGCACCGGGCAAAGAAGCGCGTGATTTATTTCGAGCTCGAAATGACCAACAAACAGAGCGGCACGCGTGATCTGGTAGGTGGAGCAGGTCTTGATTTGCAGGCGATGCGCTACGGGTTGCCACTTCGCGAGGCGCATGACAAACTGCACCGCCGTCTGCGTGAGATCAAAGACAGCAACATGCGCAAGTATGACCGCCCCGGATTGAGCATTCAAAAGCTCCGGGCTATCTGCCGGCGGCAAAAGCGCAAAACGGGCTGTGACCTGGTGGTGATCGACTATTTGCAGCTCATGACCAGCGAAAGCAAGCGGGCCAAAGAAAACCGCCAGCTTGAAATCTCCGAGATCAGCGCGGGCCTGAAGGAAATGGCCAAAGAGCTCGATTGCGTCGTGCTGGCCTTGTCGCAGCTCTCCCGCAGCGTGGAAGAGCGCAAGGATAAGAAACCGATTCTTTCCGATCTGCGCGAGAGCGGCAGCATCGAGCAGGATGCGGACGTCGTGATGATGCTCATGCGGCCTGAATACTACTTTGAGGACCACGAACCCAAAGGGCAGGCCATCCTCAGTCTGCCAAAGGGCCGCGACATCGGCATCGGTGAAGTGGAACTCGTGTTTGAGGCTCACTACACCCGTTTCAGCAGTCTGGGTGAGGAGCCACGCTGTCTTATGAGCAACAACGAGGACAAGCGCGAGAAGGGTTACGAGTCGAAGCCGCAGGCATGCAAACAGCAAAAGAACCTCGGCCCAGCGCGAAACGCACCCAACAGCAAGCGTGCGCCGCCAGTCGATAGCCTGGACCAGATGTTTCCCGATTGAGTTTCACCACCACACACCATGAAACGAACACCAAACAATGTGCTCAAAAAGTCGATCAAACGCCCGCTCAGAAACGGATGCGACCTGAATACTACAGAGCGCCCCACTGAATTAGCTGCCGTGCCGGGTTCGCCTCCTGAATGGCTGGAGGAAGTCATTGAGGCTATTGGCATTACCGACGGCATTGATCTCGTGAAATGGCACCAAGACAAAACTGGTGACTACATCGTAGAAATCGAATACGGCGAGGAAGAAATGAGCTTCCGCGCTGGCACGGATGGCGAGAGTCATGGCCAAGACCACGATGGCACGATCTTCGACATGACCACAACCGATCAAGTGCAGTGGTGGTGCGCCGGTGAACTCTACACGAGACTCCAGAGGGCTAAGCGCAAGATCGAGGAATTAAAGGAGAACGCAAAGCTCTCCCATGAGGAGGGCGGAAAGGAGCAACGATGACAGAGAAACCGCCAACGCCCGACGAATTGGGAGCAGCGCATGGTTCAGCTCTTTCTGACGCGGAGAGACTTTCGGAAATCCGCGCCGATGCGATGAGCGAAACATACGGTGGCGAACTCGACTTCGGCCACGTCAGCCTGCCGGACGTGCTCGACTGGATTCGCATCATGAGCCCGGTCTATGCCGCGAAATTCGGCTGGCCTCCGCTGATGGTTTTCGACGTGAACTCGATACTGCGCACCTTCGAGGAATGGACGCAGGGCAAGCACGACAAAGAGCTGAACGATGAGCGCAGCAACCGGCATGAGTGACCACAACTAACCACCAAATAACAAACATCATGAGCGAAGCCAAGAAACGAACGAAGACAAAGAAGCCCATGCCGGTTGCGCTGACGCGACTGGTTAGCGCGGAGGATGCCGCACGCATGGCAGAACAGGTAAGGTCAGAGCCATACGAAGCGGAAATGCAACGATGGTCCGACATCATCGCGGAGGGGATCGTCAACGGTGCTCACTGCACAATCACGGACCGCATCCCAAGTCGTCGTGCTGTCGATCATCTGAAAAGCCTCGGCTACTCGGTAAGGATCGCCAGCAAAGAAACCACCATCGGCTGGGGAGCGCCGTCAATACGCTACATTGAGCGCTAACGATCAAACTGAACAGCGGCCATGAGAACAGACCTACAAAATATCGAAGACGTGGTGGATGGCTTTGATGGATCAGAGCACGACATGAGGAGCAGGCCGTCTGTTCCAGTGCCGGGTTCTGGCTTGCGTGTGTTCGAGGTCACGGTGATTGCATGGTCTCCACAAGTGTCTGTCATCTACGCTGCACTTAGTGCGTCGAAGGCTAAATTCGCCGCGTGGAAATCTGCGCAAAATGCTGGCTATGACCTTATAAAATGTGGCGATCTTCGGGTGCGCCGTGCGCCGGAGTTTGACGGCATCGCCGCACAGTTAAAGCGCGGAGTCGATAGAACCACTGCGCGGCTACTGCTTCAAAGCCAGAACGCTGTGGCTCTGCCGACGGCGAGCAATGATGCCCCGAATACATGACAGACGAACTTCGAGCCGTTGGCAGCAGCCTATGGTTCAGCCTCGAACAACCCAAGACATCAACAATATGAGTGACACCCCAAGATACACAGTCGGCGACATCGTGCGCCTGAAAGCAAACAACATGGTGCGCGGATTTCGCGTGTGGAAAGTGAATGCGGTCTGCCTCGGCGGAGTCGGACAGGAAAGCAACTATCAACTCGCCCCCCTCGACAAAACTCAGGGCGGTGACGACACAGCAACTCGCGATTGCCTAGTGCCGTGCTGGATGCTCGAAACGCATCCGGGAATCGAGCGAGTCTAGGCTGAACTGTAATTATCCTTCCACCAGTCAGCATAATGAAACCTGATACCCTCACACAAATCCTCAATCGGACGACGGAGATCATCCGCCGGAAGCACATGGCGCTGGCGACAGAGCGGGCGTATTGTGGCTGGATCAAGCGATATTACGACTACTGCCTGACGCTGCCCAAGGAACTGCCGGCCGAGGCCAAGATGGAATCCTTTCTGACCTGGCTGGCAAAGGTGCATGATGTGTCCGCTTCGACTCAAAACGGCGCGTTCCATGCCATCCGGTTTCTCTATGTCGAGGTGATCGCCCGCGCGCTGGATGTGTCCAAGGTGAACGCACTGCGGGCCACACGCCCGGAGCAGATCCGGCACGCGCCTTCAGTTGAAGACACCGTGGCCTTGCTGCGGGATGTGAAGGATGAGGCGGGTTATCCGGCGAATCTGGTGGTGCGGCTGCTTTATGGCGCGGGCCTGCGCGTCTCCGAACCGCTGAATCTGCGCATCAAAGATGTGCGAATCGAGCGCCGGGAGCTTTACATCCTCGGAGCCAAAGGCCGCAAGGATCGCGTGGTGCGATTGCCGGAGGGTGTGATTCCCGACCTGCAACGTCAGATGATGCACGCCCGCACGATCTGGGAACGGGACAGGCGGGAGCAGGTGCCGGTGGAATTGCCGCATCAACTCGCCCGCAAGTATCCCGAGTATCAGTGGGCCTGGCAGTGGGCGTTTGTGTTTCCGATGCACAAACCCTGCCGCCATCCGCGCACCGGGAAGACCGTGCGCTGGCGCATGATGGAGGACATCGTGCAAAAAGCGGTGAAGTATTCCCGGCGGCGTCTGGAGATTCAGGTGGTGCCGCATGAGTTGCGGCATGCCTACGCCACGCATTGCCTGGATCGCGGCGTGAACATCAAGGCTCTTCAGGAGGCGATGGGCCATGTGCAGATCGAAACGACGGCAGGTTATTGCCACGCCGAAGCGCTGAGCGTGAGCAGCCCTCTGGACGCGCTGTCGCAGCCGGCAAATGTGGTGCCGTTTGAGACGGGAAGGAGGGCGGCATGAGCACGATCCGTGACGAGCTTGAAGCCATCCTGGCGGAGCAGGCGGCGCATCCGGTGCATGCGCGGCTGGCGGTGGAGTGGGACAGGCCGTGGACGGTGGATGCGCTGCCGGTGCGCATGGGGGCGCGGAGTGTGACGCTGGGGATGGGCGAGGTGCTTGATCTCGTCGATGAACGGGCGCGCATGATCGAGGATGAGACGCGCGATCCGTATCGCCACGGCTACGAACCGCCGATCTGGCGGGAGACCGACTGGCGCCTGGCGGAGCTGCGGGTGCAGAAGCCGGGCGAGCCGTTGATTCTCGGTGTGCTGGGTGGCAACGGCGGCGGCAAATCGCGCTATGTGGCGCATCGCTTTGACGTGGCGCTGGTGGAGAATGACGGGTGCCTGGCGATCCAACTGGCGCTGGATGAAGACGGCAGCCGGGAGGTGCCGCAGAACTACATTTACGAGTATCTGCCGCAGGAATTCCGCACAGGCACGGGCAAGCTAAAAAAGACCGTCACAGCCAAACTCACCTACAACAAGGTGAACGGCTTCACGGACAACACGTTTGGCCTGCCGAACGGCAGCCGCGCGATGTTCAAGTTCTACGGCGGCGGCGATGTCAACGCCATGGAAGGTCTGCGGCCGTGGATGGTGTGGGCGGATGAAATGGTTCCGACTGACTGGGTGCGCGCGAGCTGCCGCCGTCTCATGACGCATGCCGAGCGCACGCATGAAATCGTTCCGGCCCTGAAGCTGGCGCTGGCGGAGCGTGCCAAGATTCTTGCCCGACTCTCAGCGATTCAAAATGTTTCACCTGAGCACTGGCAACTAAACTCATTGCAAGCTGAACTGGATGAATGCTGGCGCGTGCATCTGCGGCCGCATCTGGCCAAGCTGTTCATTGGCGTGTGCGTGGTGAGCTTCACGCCGAAAAACGGCTACACGCGCACCGTGGCCATGCTGACCAATGACGGCGTGCCCTTGCTCGAAGTGGAAGCCGAGCTGCTGCCGAAAACCAAAGACGGCGTGGTGATCGGCTACGAGAAGGTGCCGCGCGTGCTGTTGAACGATGCGGAAAACGCCATCGTGGTTTTCTTCCACATCTATGACAATCCGTTTGGCGGAAACTGGGAGGCGCAGAAGAAAGACCTGGCCAAGCGCAGCCGCGAGGAACGGCTGTGGCGTGCATACGGCGTGGCCACCAAAATTGCCGGGGTGCAACTGCCCGAGCTGAACCGGGCCGCGCATGTGCGGCCGATGCTGCAAATGCTGAAGGATGGCACGTGGTATCACATCGTCGATCCGTGCAGCGATGGGCGAAACTGGGCGATGGCCTGGGCCAAGGTATCGCCCAATCCCGCGGGTGACCCGATCATCTGGTTTCATCGCGAATGGCCGCAGCCGAACGACTGGATCGAGGCGGGCGGCGTGGGCAACCCGGGCATGTGGGCGGTGATCGAGGACGGCGGCAAGGCGGACGGCAAGAAGAAAAGCAACGAGAACCGCACCGATGGTCAACGCGGCCCGGCGCAGACGAACTGGGGCTTTGGCTTTGAGCAATATGCCAGCGAGATCAAGCGCGTCGAAAACGAGCTGCTGAAGCGGGAGCGCCGCATTGCCGGGCATGCCGATTGGGAGCAAAGCGCAGGCGGCATCTACATCCCGAGCGGATGCCGCATCATGGACAGTCGTTCAGCCAACACGGAGACCATGCTGCACGGCGAGAGCCTGACGCTGATCCAGATGATGGACAGCTACGATTTGAATTTTATCTCCGCAGGCCGTGACAGTGGCGCGGAGGCCGGGCAAACGCATGTGCGGGAAGGCGTGGCGATGATCAACCACCGGCTGTTCTACGATGAGGAGAAGGTTGAGTTGATCGAGCTTCCTGGTGAACTGTGCGCCGATGGCAAACCGATGATGGTCTATGCCTTCCACGGGCGCGGTCCAACGCTGTTCTTCAGCGAGGAGTGCGTGAACATGCTGTTTTGCGCGCAGAACTGGACCGGACTCGGTGGCGGGAGCAACCCGCTCAAGGATTTCATCGACCTCATCCGCTACCTCGTGATCGCCAATCCCGTGCACTACGACAGCAAAGCAATGCAGGGAGAACGCGGCGGGCATTACTAAATTTCGGTCAGGAAACCCAACACAAACACACCATGAACAAGCAAACACTCGACGAACTCAAAACCCAACTCGAAGCCCTCAAGCTGCCGGATGTCACCGTGGCGGAGATCATCACCCTCGTCACCGAGCCTCTGGCGCACATCGAAGTCAAAAGCGCCGATGGTGGCCGGCTGCAAATCTGGACGCATGCCGCCGTCTTCACAGTCGATCTGGCCACGTGCCGCATCGGCGTGTCCGCGGAGCTGACCGCCGTACTGCACAGCGCCCGCAAACAGGTCGCCGCCGCCGCCAAAGCCGCCAAGCCCAAACGTGGCCGCCGCCGGCAGCGTGAACAGGACGAAACCCTGCGTGAGGAGGCGCTAGACCCCGCGCCGGAGATCGCCGAAACCCTCGGCAAAGACGAACAGATCACCAACACGGAGAGCGATGAGGACGAAGGTGATGACGTGGAGGAGGTCGTCACCCCATGAAAACCGCCGAACCTCATCCCGTCCTCATCACCTGGGCGCAGGTGATGAGCCTTTGCCGCCGGGCCAGCGTCGGCGAGCACACGGCCAAGAAAATCTTCAGGCGGGACTGCCCCGCCAGAAAGTTGTTGCCACACAGCAGCCAGGCGCGGTATGTTCGCCGTGAAGTGCTCAAGGAGCTGGGTCTGTCCCCAGACTCCGACGAACAATCATGAACACTTCCCAACCAGCCGATGAATCGGCGCATGTGGTGCCGAGCGATGAAACCCTGGACGCCTCCTGGGTTTTGAGCGAGGTGACTGACACACTCACCGATCTGGGCGGCTGGATCACCGATGCGCAGGAGCACGAGCGCACGGCCCTGGCCGTGTGGGATGGACAAAGCGCGGACGGTCGCAAGCACCGCGAGCGCTACGGCAAGAAGGTGTTTCCTTTCGAGGGATCCGCCGACAGCCGCGTGCATCTCACCGGGCAGGCCGTGGATGAAATCACCATGCTCGAGATGATGGCCATCGACAGCGCCAAGGTGCAGGTCATCGCCATGGAATACAGCGACGCCGCCGCCAGCAAGAAGGTGGAGACGCTGATGAAGTATGAGACGAAGCAACGCCTCCGCAGCGAGCTCTGGCGCGAAAGCAACTTCGCCCGCCAGATCAAACACACCTGGGGCCATGCCGTCATGCACATCGGCTGGGAGCAGCAGATGGGCACCGCCCGCGCCGTGATGACCACGGATGAAATCAGCCAGATGATCGCGCAGCAGATGCTGGCCGAGATTCAGCAGCAGATGCAGGACAATGGCATGACCGATCTGGAGATCAGTCCGGAGCAGCAAATGCAGGCCGCCGATGTGGCCGAGGCCAAGGTGACCGCCATGATCGAGGGCCAGCAGCGCGATGAGATCGCCGCGATCGTGCGCCAGCGTCATCCGTTGCTCAGCCAGGCCCGCGCCCGCCGCGTGGCACGCGATTTGATCGCCAATGGCATCGCCGAATTTGGCTCCCCCTTCCGCAAGCCGGGCCGCCCCAGCATCAAGGCGCTGCTGCCCGGCTTTGAAATTTTCTATCCGTGGTGGAGTCACGCCGTGGAGCGCGCGCCATGGGTGGCACGTCTCGAAAGCCTCAGCGAGCCCGAACTGCGCGCCAAGGTGACGAGCGACGGCTGGAACAAAGACGCCGTGCAGGCCATGCTCGACATGGGACCGACCGCCGTCATTGATGCCGGGGCCGTGCTTCAGGCCATGGGCGCGGTCAGCCACCGCATCATGAATGAACCGGCCCGCCTTGCCTTCACCGAGCGGCTGGAGGCCCGCCAGCGTCGCAGTTATGAGGTGCTGGTGATCACCGTGCAGACAGTCGATGAAGACGGCTATCCCGCCGTGCAGGAGGTCATCTGCCATCCCACCCTCGTCAGCAAGGAGCGGCGCGAGAAAGGCACCGAGCTGCTGCTGGCCAACCGCCTGGTGGATTACTACTTCGAGGGCGGCTGCTACGTCGGCATGCGGCGGGAGTTCAAATCCCGGCCGCTGTGGGAAAGCCGCGGCGTGGCCGAGCTGGCCGGCACGCACCAGTCCCTGCTCAAAGCCA
>JACCDR012184627.1_pt1 | contig 12689 bp, 14 predicted proteins | sample 7446431 | NCBI WGS metagenome assembly JACCDR01 (sample SAMN15323443, study PRJNA562643) | freshwater metagenome | isolation source: river surface water | place: USA:Blue River Watershed | collected 2017-08-17
GGCTTCATCAAAAAGCTCTTTGGTAAGTTCATTCGCGACATCCTCGGCAAAATCAAGCGTTGCAACTGTCACTAGCAGTTCAAAAGCTACCGCGGTGAGCTCTAAGGCGATCATTGTCGCAAGTTCAAAAATGTCTGTTGCATCGAGTTCGAGTGTGAAAGCTGTTGCAGTCTCATCTCGGGCTTCCAGTACCAAATCTAGTTTGGGACCTACGAACGTTCAGATATCCAGTGCGCCCTCATCGAAAGCCGCAACAGTGATTTTCAACAAAGTGGCAAACGTCGCTCAATATGGTGGTGCTAATTGGTTAAACGAGGTTCGCCGCGATAAAGGTTTGACGTTGGATCAAGCAAAAGCCATCGCCAAAGCAAATTCAAAAATTACTTATTTCTTTATCGTTAAGGGGACGCAAGTTTCCTTTGGAACCAAAGGCGTATTTCGCACTGGGGATACCGTCTTTTTTACAGGTACACCTTGGTATGGCTCTGCCTACGGACTAGCTGATGCTTATGAGAAGGTGCGATAGTTTTTAGTTTAACGTGTGTGTGTGCGCTACGACTTACCCAGCTTCGGCTGGGCTTTTTTTTGAATAAACAAAAACGGCAGCGAAAAGAGCTGCCGTTTTGTAAAGACGCCAAAACTAACTAAAATGTCATGCGCGCACCAATTGCAAGAACATTGGTATCTGAGCCAAAACTTAAATCACCTGTTATCGCGAATTGTGTGTTAAACCAATAAACTAAACCACCGTTAATTAATGTTGTGCCGTCAAATGCGGTGTGATGCGCAACTTCAATTTTGCCTTCGAGCTGATGCGCAAGATAGCCGCGCAAACCGCCGGCCAAAACGATACCTGAATCGCTTTCACCTAAATCAACCGACGTATCTTCGAAACTGATACTGCCGTAGATGTCCATACTATTTTTAAACGCCGCACGATAACCCGCGCCTATTGACAATGTCTCCGAGCCACAATCTTTGTCGCCGCTGACATCTGTGTAAGAACCCTGAGCAAACCACTGGCCGTTTAAATCGAAGCTGCCATAGAGTGAGAGGCCATCTTGATCACAGTTATATTTGTCTAGTTGTTGCGATTCATATTTGATGCCCGCATAGGTGTAATTCATACTGCTTTTGGGCAGGGTCGTCTGAGCGTACCTGCTGTTGGCAGAGCTGGTGTTGTTAGCCGCTTGAGCGCCAATGGAGAGTATGCCTGCGGCAATAACAAAGCTTTTTAAGGATGTAAATTTCATTGTATTTCCCATTGAGTGTTATTTAGGTAAAAATAGCATAGCGCCAGTTTGTAAGCTGAGCGCGATTATCGTAGAAATACCTCATTAAATAAGTGAGCAAGTTAACGCAAACAGTATGTCATGGCGCGTAAAGTATTTATTTTGCGTCGATTTGCACATTCTTTATCGGGTGGGCCTGCGGCGAAAAAAAATCATCGACTTGTGTTAAGATGCGCGACTTATGAAAATGCGAAGGGTTGCAACAGATGCATTGTCCTTTTTGTAGTGCTGAAGATACCAAAGTCATTGACTCACGCTTGGTTGCCGAGGGTGATCAAGTGAGGCGCAGGCGCGAGTGCTTGTCCTGCCACGAACGATTTACAACCTTCGAGGTCGCCGAGCTGTTGATGCCGCGAATTATCAAGCAAAACGGCACCCGTGAGCCTTTTGATGAAAATAAATTGCGCGCGGGGTTGTTGCGCTCCTTGGAAAAGCGCCCAGTGAGCATCGAGGCGATTGAGTCATCCATCAATCACATCAAACATTTTTTGCAAGCAACTGGCGAGCGGGAAGTTAAATCCATCGTCGTCGGCGAAAAAGTCATGGAACAACTGCAAAAATTGGACGAGGTTGCCTACGTGCGCTTTGCATCTGTCTATCGCCGCTTCAAAGATTTGAGCGAGTTTCGCCAAGAAATCGATCGCCTCGAACAACAACCCGATAACACTTAATCATGCCCTTATCTTCTGCTGATTACGCCTTCATGGCGCACGCACTTCGTTTAGCGGAACGGGGTTTGTACACGACTATGCCCAATCCGCGGGTGGGATGCGTGCTTGTTAAGAATGAGCAAATCATCGCTGAAGGATGGCATATCCGCGCAGGCGAGGCACATGCGGAAATTCATGCCTTGCACTTTGCTGGCGAGAATGCCCGCGGAGCAACGGCTTATGTGACGCTTGAGCCCTGCAACCATCAAGGTAAAACTGGGCCCTGCAGTCATGCATTGGTTGAAGTGGGTGTTACGCGTGTGGTTTATGCGATGGAGGACCCTAATCCGCTGGTGGCAGGCGCAGGAATCACGTATTTAAAGGAGGCCGGCATAACTGTCGACGGGCCTCTTTTGGAAGAGGATGCGCGCGCGTTAAACCTCGGGTTTATCAAAAGAATGGAGCGAAAACTGCCTTTTGTGCGCTGTAAAATGGGCATGAGTCTCGATGGGCGAACCGCCATGGCAACGGGTGAAAGCCAGTGGGTGACAGGCCGCAAAGCACGGGCGGATGTGCAGCGGTTGCGGGCGAGAAGTTGTGCCGTGATTAGTGGCATCAATACGGTCCTGCAAGACAACGCCTTGCTTACGGTTCGCGCTACTGAGTTGGAGTTGCCTGATGCAGAGTCTGCTACAGCCAAGCAACCCTTGCGAGTAGTGCTTGACTCCTCCATAAAGTTGCCACGAGATGCAAAAATTTTATCTCAATTAACACCTATATTAATCGTGCATAATGGGACAGCGCCGACCGAGCAACTGCTGGGTTGGCCAGACCATGTCGAATGCATCGCCTTGGGTGCGAAGGATGGGCGCATTGATCTCAAAGCGCTGCTAGTTGAGTTGGCGAAACGTCAATGCAATGAAGTGTTGGTTGAGGCTGGTGCCACTTTGTCCGGTAGTTTTTTACGCCGCGGATTAGTGGACGAGGTTATCGTGTATATGGCGCCCAAGTTATTAGGTAGTAGTGCTCGACCGCTCTTTGATTTACCCTTAAACACCATGGCGTCAGCTCTGCCGCTTAAAATTCTCGACATGCGAGCAATTGGCAATGATTGGCGCATCACTGCAGTCCCCGATACTGAATATTAATTTTTGCGTAAAAAAGGTCACAGCTTGATTAACATAGAGAAACCAGAACCACCACATGACCCGGAAACACCGAATTCCGTGCCTCCACAGCGCGCGCTGCCCGTGGCAACCCGTCCACAGCGCTTCGGCGCCGCGTTCATTGACGGATTTTTAGGGTTCACCTTATCCATGCCCATCCTTAATCACTACGGGTTTTTTGAAGCGATTAATAACACAACTCCACTTCCTGCAAAGGTGAGCATGATCTTGGTTGCTTATCAATTGGGTATATTTTTTCTGCTCCATGGTTACTCGTTATATCGCTACGGACAAACACTCGGCAAGCGACTACTGGGAATTGCAATAGTAACAATGGATGATACCAAGCCTAGCTTCAGTGCGCTGGTGCTTAATCGTTACCTTCCACAATGGGTAGCTGGCCTTGTTCCAATGATTGGCCCTTTACTATCCTTGGCTGATGTTTTGTATATCTTTTTTAATGATCAAAACCGTTGTGTCCACGATATTATTGCAGGCACAAAAGTTGTTGATCTAAGGTCCAGAGCAATTAATCCCCCCAGTGCGAAGTCTAATGACTTTTTGGCTTAATGATTTTTAAGCAGCAGAACATAGGAAAAAGACCCAACTATGTTTACAGGCATAATTGAAGCTATAGGTGAAGTGGCTGCGCTCCAAGCCAAAAACGGTGACTTACGCCTGCGCATCATCACTAAGGGCTTGAACTTAGTTGACGTGCGTATGGGTGATTCCATAGCGACTAACGGCGTTTGCTTAACGGTTGTTGAGCTGCCCGGTGACGGATACTGGGCGGATGTATCTCGTGAGACGCTAGACAACACAACTCTGCCGCTTTGGAAACTTGGACAAGGAGTAAATCTTGAAAAAGCGCTCACCCCGCAAACCAGGCTTGGTGGTCATATCGTCAGTGGCCACGTTGATGGGGTCGGGGAAGTGGTGAGCCGTCGTTCGGATGCTCGCTCCGAGCGATTTCGTATCCGAGCGCCCAAATCACTCGCCAAGTATATTGCCCACAAAGGTTCAATCACGGTTGACGGAACCAGCTTAACCGTCAATAAAGTAGAGGGTGCTGAGTTTGAATTGAACATAGTTCCGCACACGCTCAAATGGACCATCATGGATAGTTACACTCCCGGTTCTAAAGTTAATCTAGAGGTTGATGTACTGGCGCGGTATTTAGAGCGATTAATGTTAGGTGATAAGGCGGCCGAAAGTGATGGGCAGGGTGGCATTACCTTAGAGTTTCTTGCGAAAAATGGCTTCACAAGGTAGAGAACAACTATGCAGATGAACACTGTTGAAGAACTCATTGAAGATATGCGTCACGGCAAGATGGTGATCTTGATGGATGACGAGGATCGTGAAAATGAGGGCGATTTAATTATGGTGGCTGAGTTAGTGCGACCAGAGGATGTCAACTTCATGGCCACCCATGCTCGCGGGCTCATCTGTTTAACGCTGACGCCGGAACGATGCAAACAGCTGGATCTGCCCTTGATGGTCAGCGATAACAAATCCCAGCACACCACCAATTTTACTGTGTCTATCGAAGCCGCCGAAGGCGTTACCACGGGAATTTCAGCGGCGGATCGCGCGTTAACTATCCGCGCAGCCGTGCGCAACCAAGCTAAACCCTCGGATATTGTGCAGCCAGGCCATATTTTCCCGTTGATGAGTCAGCCGGGTGGTGTAATGAGTAGGGCGGGACATACAGAAGCGGGGTGTGATCTGGCCAGATTAGCAGGCTTCGAGCCCGCCGCCGTCATCGTTGAAGTGATGAATCCCGATGGCACCATGGCGCGCCGCGCGGATTTGGAGCAATTTGCCAAGCAACACAACTTAAAAATCGGTACCATTGCGGACCTGATTCATTATCGCGCCACCAAAGAAAAAACCGTTTCGTGTATCAACACACGCAAAGTTGAGACTTTATATGGCGAATTTGAACTGCGAACCTATCGCGATCTCGCTCGAGGCGATTTACATTTCGTGATGGTAAAAGGGCAGATCGATGCAGGCCCTACGCTGGTTCGAGTTCATGTGATGGATTTAGCACGGGATATCCTAAGCTTGCAGCGACCTTCAATGGCAGGCGGAAAGGCTTGGACCTATCAAGCGGCGCTCCGGCGAGTCAGTGAAGAAGGTGCCGGCGTGGTGTTGCTAATATGTCACGATGAATCCACAACTGAAGTGGAGGAAAGTATCGACTGGTTGTTGAGTGGCAAACAACAGCGCCGTAGTTCGGAAGTGCTCTATAAACAAGTCGGCACGGGCTCGCAAATTTTGCGTGATCTCGGTGTGCGAAAAATGCGCGTTATGTCGGCGCCCATGCGCTATTCGGCGCTTTCTGGTTTTGATTTGGAAGTCGTTGAATACGTTTGCCCTGAATAATAGGTTTCCCCGTTTGTGAAAGAGCATCGACAGAAAAATCAATGGAATCTGACCCATTGAAATACTAAAAAGTGAGAAAAATATGAGCAATATTAAGGTTGTCGAAGGTGACTTCGCTGCATCTAAAGGCAAGTATGCATTGATTGTAAGTCGCTGGAATAGTTTTGTTGTTGAGAGCTTAAAAGACGGCGCCTTGGATACATTGCGTCGCCACGGAATAAAAAACGAAAACATCGCTATTTATTACGCACCGGGTGCATTTGAATTTCCTTTGGTTGCACAAAAAATTGCAGCCAAAAAAGAATTTGATGCAATCATTGCCCTCGGCGCGGTTATTCGTGGTGGCACACCGCATTTTGATTATGTCGCGGGAGAGTGTACAAAAGGTTTGGCGCAAGTGTCCTTAAATTCTGATACACCTATAACATTTGGTGTATTAACGGTTGATTCCATTGAGCAAGCAATTGAGCGCGCTGGGACTAAAGCGGGCAATAAAGGCGTAGAGGCAGCGACAACAGCTTTAGAAATGGTTTCATTGATTGGCAATATTTAAATTAAATTCCTGGGTTAATTCTTACCGCGGAATTTAGGCTACATTTTTCTTTTTTAGTAATCGAACTTATCGGTTACTGTTCTTTAACAGGTAAAGGTTCATGACAGTTCAAAGTAATGCTGGACAAAAAAGTGCAGGCGCAAAACCCAATATGGCAGCCACACGACGGATGGCGCGGCACTATGCGATGCAGGCGCTGTATCAGTGGCGAATGGCCGGTGCCAGCATTAATGCGATAGAAGCGGAATTTCGCGTTGACAATGATATGACCAATGTTGATTTAGAATATTTTCATGAACTGTTACACACTGTGCCAGAACAATTATCAGAAATTGAAGAATTGTTTTCACCCTTCTTAGTTGATCGCTCGCTTGAAGAGCTAGATCCCATTACGCAGGCATTGCTGCGTATGTCCACTTACGAATTAAAATCTCGCATTGATGTTCCCTACAAAGTGGTTATTAATGAAGCAGTTTCACTCGCCAAAAAATTTGGTGCGGAAGACAGCCATAAATTTATTAACGGTGTGTTGGATAAAGTGGCTGCGATAGTCCGTTCTGTTGAGGTTAATGCGAATCGACGCAGCTAATTTTGTTTAAGGATTGTCGGTAATTGCCAATGAAAGAATTTCAAATCATCCAGCGCTATTTTCAGCACGAGCAGGCTGATTTGTTATTAACTGAAAAATCACAGGCCGGTGTTCTACTGGGCATTGGTGATGATTGTGCGTTGTTGCAAGTCCCTGCGCTGCATCAACTCGCTGTGTCGGTCGACACATTGGTCGCAGATGTCCATTTCCCTGCTGCTGCCGTACCCGATGATATTGCTGAGCGAGCCTTGCGAACGAATCTAAGCGATCTTGCGGCAATGGGTGCTGAGCCTTTGTGGTTTACACTCGCCTTAACCTTGCCGCGAGACTCGCATTACCTCAGCGAAGAATGGTTGAGTGGGTTTAGTCGCGGTTTATTTCGTACCGCAAACGCCTTTGATATAGTTTTAGTGGGTGGCGACACTACCTCTGGGCCGTTCGGCATCACCATTCAAGTGATGGGCGCTGTTCCTCATCTAGGGGCTTTGAGGCGCGATGGTGCAAGTGTTGGCGATTTTGTCTGTGTCACCCATTGTGTTGGCGATGGCGCCGCCGCGCTTGCGTTAATTGAAAATCGCGCGCTGTTTTCGGAAGAAGATAAAACCTATTTATACGAACGCTTTTATCGTCCAACACCGAGAATTCGCGAAGGCATTTTGTTACGAGATATTGCTAGTGCAGCCATCGATATTTCCGATGGTTTAGTTGCAGATCTAGAGCACATTTGTAACGCCAGTGATCTGGGTGCAATCATTGATGTTGAAACTCTTCCGCTATCGGCCGCAGTCAGTGGGATAAATGATTTGTATCCTGGGCGAGAATGGGCTCTGAGTGGCGGCGACGATTATGAATTATGTTTTACTGTATCGCCGGAAAAAATGCCAGAGTTGGCTATGTTAATTGCAGCGGGAAAAATACAGGCTAGTGTCATTGGTGAAATAGTTGCCGGTCGTGGAGTGCGGTGCGAATTAAACGGTGAACCTTTTGCCCTTGCGCGTCAAGGTTACCAACATTTTTAACTGGCAAACTAATGCGATGATCAAGTTAACTTTTAAAGATTTACTCAATACGCCGACACACTTTTTCGCTTTCGGATTTGGCAGTGGCTTAGCGCCTAAAGCACCGGGTACTTTTGGTACCCTAGCTGCAGTGCCCATTTATTGGATAATCCAAGATTTTTCCTGGCCGTTGTACGCGGTTTGGATTTTGGTGACTTTTGCATTGGGCGTTTATTGGTGTGATCGTTCATCAAAATTATTAGGTGTTCATGATCACGGCGGTATTGTTTGGGATGAATTTGTTGGCTATTGGATTACCATGTTTCTGGCCCCAAAACATTGGTTATGGATGTTAATAGGATTTGTGTTGTTTCGTTTTTTCGACATTGTAAAACCCTGGCCGATTGGCTGGCTTGATCGAAAGGTGGGTGGAGGATTCGGCATAATGATTGATGATGTACTTGCGGGTGTCTACGCGTTTGCTCTGTTGCAAATATGCGTACATTTTTATCCTGTTTAATTTTGTGATTTTGTAGGTTGTAGCGATGAAACTGTTTGTAACCATTGCCATTTGGTGCCTTGCTCCATTTTGTTTTGGGCTCGAAATTGAAGCAAAAATGCTTGCACAAGGAAGCGCCGTTTTGGTGATTGATGGCAAGCAAAGAATGATGCGAGAAGGTAGCCGCAGTCCGGAAGGTGTACTTTTGGTGTCAGCGGATGGTAAGCAAGCCGTTATAGAAGTTGAAGGAAAGCGAAAAAAACTATCACTCTCAACTAGCATCGGTAGTCAGTTTAAAAAGGCGGACAAAACGGAAATAAGAATTGCCAGCAGTGAAGGTGGTCACTATCTCACGAGAGGATTAATTAACGGAACTGCAGTGAATTTTTTAGTGGACACCGGCGCTACATCTATTGCCATGAATCATTACGAAGCAGAGCGTTTGGGTATTGATTATCGCGCAGGAACTCCGATACAGGTGAGCACTGCCAATGGCATTGCAAAAGCATTTTTGGTGACTCTGTCGAGTGTTTCCGTAGGCAATATTGTCGTTAATCAGGTCGCTGCAACGGTTAGTAATAATGATTCACCTACCATTGTATTGTTGGGCAATAGTTATTTAAGTAAAGTGGATTTAACTATTGATCGTGGTGTACTGGTTTTAAAAGAAAAGTAACGGTGTATTTTCTTAGGTCGTTATTTTTCGTCAATCTAGAGGTCAGTCAGTGACAATTCGTTTTATAGAATCTTGCAAACTACCAACACCCTTTGGCATGTTTGTAATGCACGGTTTTGAGGATGACAAAACTGAAAAAGAGCATGTGGTGTTGACCATGGGCGACATTCATACCGAAGAACCCTTGCTCGCGAGAATTCACTCCGAGTGTTTAACTGGCGATGCACTCTTTAGTTTGCGATGCGATTGCGGCCCGCAATTGCAAGCAGCAATGCATAAAATTGGCGTGTTGGGGCGCGGTGTTATATTTTATTTGCGCCAGGAAGGCCGAGGTATTGGTTTGATCAACAAAGTGCGTGCCTATGCTTTACAAGATTGTGGTGCAGACACGGTAGAAGCAAATGAACAATTAGGTTTCGGTGCAGACATGCGCGATTATTCGATACTTAAACCTATGCTAGAACATTTAGCAATCAAATCCTTAAAGTTGTTAACTAACAATCCGCGCAAAGTGAAAGCATTGCAAGAGATGGGAATTAATGTCGTTGAACGCTTGCCTCATCAAACCGGGCGCAACCCGCACAATGCAAAATATCTCGAAACCAAAAAAGGCAAATTGGGGCATTTATTTAATGCCGCTGATGACGAATAGAAGAAATACATTTTTAAGCGATTCTTGAGCAAGTGAGACAAACGATGACAGCAATTGCAATTGCGGGTGCCGCAGGCCGCATGGGTAAAGCACTAATTGAAGCCACCAAAAATAATTCAGCAACACAATTAGCGGGTGCTATAGTTCGCCCTAGTAGCACCTTAGTAGGCGCGGATGCAGGTGAGTTCGCTGGCGTAGGGAAGTTAGGCGTAAACATCGTGGGCGATATTACCGAGGTAATTAAGGATTTCGATGTACTTATTGATTTTAGTTCGCCAGTTGCAACCTTAGCGAATGTAAAAATTTGCGCTGCTCATGGCAAAGCCATAGTGATCGGCACAACGGGCTTCAGTGAAACGGAAAAAGCAGAGTTGCTCTCCTATCAGTCACAAATTCCCTTGTTGCTTTCTGCAAATTTTTCTACCGGAGTGAATTTGTGTTTTAAACTCTTGGATGTTGCTGCGAAAGTGCTAGGGAATGATTATGATGTGGAAATTTACGAAGCACATCATCGCCACAAAATAGATTCTCCATCAGGCACAGCCGTTCGCATGGGCGAAGTATTAGCAAATGCATTGGATCGCGACTTAAAACAAGTCGCTGTTTACGGCCGCGAAGGGCAAGTTGGCGCACGCCCACGGGAAACCATTGGCTTTGCTACCGTTCGCGGTGGCGATGTTGTTGGTGATCATACCGTTATGTTTATGGCAGACGGCGAGCGCATTGAAATCACACACAAAGCGTCTAGCCGTTTAGCATTTGCAAATGGCGCTGTTCGAGCTGCAATGTGGCTGCAAGAGAAAAAATCAGGTCTCTTCGATATGCAGGATGTGTTGGGGTTAAATTAATTATTCAGCGTGGAGTCTCTCTTATGGCTGGCTCAAGTTTATTATTATTGATCGATGATATAGCCGCTGCATTAGACGATGTCGCGGTAATGACCAAAATTGCTGCGAAAAAAACTGCTGGAGTGCTTGGCGACGATTTAGCGCTTAATGCTGAGCAAGTTTCCGGTGTTCGCGCTGAACGAGAACTGCCCGTGGTCTGGGCAGTAGCAAAAGGCTCGCTGAAAAACAAACTAATATTAGTTCCTTCTGCTTTGCTTATTAGCGCATTCATCCCCTGGTTGATCACACCCTTATTGATGCTAGGTGGAGCTTATCTTTGTTATGAAGGATTTGAAAAGCTAGCGCATAAGTTTCTCCACTCCGATGCCGAAGAGAAAGCAGAGCATGATGCACTCATAACTGCGCTACATAATCCAAACCTCGATTTAGTCGAATTTGAAAAAGAAAAAATCCGCGGTGCCATACGCACAGATTTTGTATTGTCTGCAGAAATTATTGTGATAACGCTCGGTGCCGTAGCGCAGTCGAGCTTTACGGTGCAAATTGCGACTGTATCAACTATTGCATTGATAATGACGGTAGGTGTCTATGGATTTGTCGCCTTGATTGTGAAACTCGATGACATGGGCATTCATCTGCTGAAAAAAACGGGTTCAGGTATTGGGACTCAAATACTTCATAAAATTGGCCAGTTACTCTTAGCGACAGCGCCATTACTGATGCGCACACTTGCGGTAGTGGGAACAATAGCTATGTTTTTAGTGGGTGGCGGAATTATTGCGCATGGTTGGCCGTTGTTGCACGAGTTCATAAATCACTTAATACCCGTTGCTGAAGACAGCAGTGTCATGCTTCATGTGTTATCTGGAATTGTTTCATCTCTTGCAAACATAGTTATTGGGATTTTGACCGGTGCTGCGGTTTTAGTAGCGGTCAGCTCAGGACGAAAATTATTCAAAAGAAGTTAGTGTTAATAACTGAACGTCTATGTTTGTTTGTGAAATTAAACCCCCAGTTAGGCTCAAAAAAGTGAGACTAACTGGAGGTTTAGCTGACACGGCAGGAAGTTGTCGCGTTAAACTAGAAACCGAATCAGGGAAATATTTTTTGAAATCAAATTGAGGTCTATTCGTTTACTCACGCTAGCTGGCGCATCTGCAGCTTCATCTGTAATTAAAGCAAGCTTAAATAGGTGGCGGTGTAGGCGCTTAGAGTAAAACGATAACCGAGCAAGAGCTGTATTGGGTAACGCGTTCCCTGATAACGTCAGCAGTAGGTGATCAAGTTGGCAATTTTTTGAATTAAGTTTGCGCAACCATTTTTTTGTGGTGTCAATCAACTTTGAAGGTAACTGGTTTAAGTAGGATGAGAAGAGCTAATTAAAAAGGTTTGCGTAAGATTTGTTATGAAGAGCAGCTAACAGTCTGATGCAAGTGATTTTCTCTTTTCATTGGATTTGCCTTCATGACAAATTTGCAACGTTATTCATCCATCTTTTGCGCACATCTTTTTGTACTCACACTATCAGCTTGTGGGGGTGCTGGTGGTGGATCTTCCTCAAGTAGTCTTGCAGCCCTATCCAGTAGCTCTTCTTCAACAGCGACGATTGCTAGTTCAAAATCTTCAGTGTTTTCAAGTATTGACGACAATTCAGTTAGTTCGGTATCTGCTAGTGCAGTGCCATCGATTAGTTCGTCGTCTCAGCTACAGTCATCGGTATTGAGTTCGATAGTGGCAATTTCCTCGCAAGGAAAATCTTCGGTATCCAGCATAGTTATTCAGAGTAGTGCGCCAAAAAGCGCGTCATCGGTGAATTCAGGTTTTTCTAGCCTTCTTTCATCAAGTATCAGCTCCTCAATAAAAAGCAGCTCAAGTGTGTCCTCAATTATGTCTAGCTCGTCAGTGTTGTCGAGCTCTTCCAGTAAATCGAGCGTGAGTAGCAGTAAGAGTTCCTCTGCGTCACAACAAAAAATTGTATACGCCATTAATGTCGGTGGAACTCAGCCTTACACCGATATTAAAGGACAAGTTTACGCAGCGGACTTTGGTTATTCGGGCGGAACCGCAACACCGCAAGCTTATGCTGCTATTGCACAAACCGATGATGATGCTTTGTATAACACTCAACGCTGGGGAAATTTCCGCTATGAGCTACCAGTGGTGCCGGGCAGCTACAGTGTGACCATAAAGATGGCAGAAACCTTTCAGACCCGAAATAACGCTCGCGTATTTAGCTTGTTAGTTGAAGGTACTCCTGTATTTAGCGATCTAGACTTGTATGCGGTTGCGGGAAAAGATAGCGCCTATGACGTAACCATGCGCGATATCAAAATTACCGATGGCAAATTATCGATTGCGGTAAATGCGACTCTCGA
>JACCDR011332986.1_pt1 | contig 12687 bp, 22 predicted proteins | sample 7446431 | NCBI WGS metagenome assembly JACCDR01 (sample SAMN15323443, study PRJNA562643) | freshwater metagenome | isolation source: river surface water | place: USA:Blue River Watershed | collected 2017-08-17
GATCTACTTTTTGGGCGGCGTTTTGGGGGCCTGTGTTAAGTACCCAGTCAGTATATCTCTGAGCAAGGCCGAGAACATCTTCGGGAGAAGCTGCCGCCTTGTCAGTCTTGATTGTGGCAATTGCATTTGCTAGTGAACTCTGTTTTACAATCATTACCTGACGAGCAGCACGCTCTTCCTTCGTCTCCCACTCGCCCTTTACTGGGCTCTTGGAAGCGGTACTGGTCGACGATCCACCAGAGTAAGAGGAAGATGCTTGTGCCGATGAACCACCACCCAGTGCTGCTGATTTCCATTGCCAATAATCTCCTTCTTTTTCTGCTGTAATAGTGTACGATTGACCAGCACTTGCTGATTTAAGAACGTTAGTTACATCCTTAGCGAACGCCGGAAAGAGTTTCTTTCCTTCTACTTTACCATCCTTCTTAAAAGCAATCTCAAGAACATCCATCATCTTGCCAGTTTTAGTTGGCTGTTGTCCACTCGAGACATTCAACACTTCGATTACGAATTGCATTGTTACTCCTTAAAATCGTCCATATCTTTTAGATTAGGACCGAACTGAACCTCTCCCTTGAAGGGGAGATCGTAAGGCACACCAAAGATTTTATTGAATTGTGCCGGAACCTTTTCGAATGCAGCTAGTAGAAGCTTACATCCTTTTACTACTTCTTTATCTGGTACATCTGCTACTATAGAGTCATGTACAGTACTGATAAGCTTACCAGTCATGCCTTGCTTACGCCAGTCATGCCATACAATGACTCTAGCTAAAGCCATAAGGTCAGCACCAGTGCCTTGTACTGGGAAGTTCTTAATCTGTGTTATAGGCCACTCATACTCTCCCCTTTTGTTTTGATATTGTTGGAACGAAAAAGTTCTGCCAGTTGCAGGAACGACAAGTTGTTTAGTTGTAGTGACTTCCTGGACAATCTTAGTGTGCCATCTAGCAAATCCCGTGTACTTGGCATAGAAGGCATCAATAATGGTCTTCCAGTACTTAGGGTTAGAACTAATAGAACTGAAATCAGGATCTTGAGCATAACTATATTCTGTACCTCCGTACATTAACCTTGTGTTCGAATAGATTCGTTAGTTCTATTCCGCATAAGCAGCTATACATTACTGTATAGAGCAGACTATATCATCACCGTCTGATCGGTGCGTGGCGCTTCGTTGCACTTGCAACTACTCTCTTTCGAGATAGTCGTTACACCTTCGAAGGCTTTTACACAATCATGTTCCAGTTGATGACAACGTTTACATAACATCTCTAGATTAGACCAAACATTATTATTTCTGTTATGATCTTTATGATGTACACACCACTCATATCTATTAGCGTTATATAAATCTTTGTTACAACGTTCACAAGATTGAAACTCTTGTCTCAAAGCTAGGGACATAGATCTGAACTGACCTAAACCCCCTTTATACATAACATTGCTCGATCCACTACCTGTACCAGAACCAACACCAACCTTACTTATATTTTCTTTCCAGATTCGATGTCGAATTTGATGTATCTTCATCTTATCTTTGTTGTCTAGTCGTTGATGTTCTTTCGAACAATAAAAACTAGAACTACCTGTCGGTGTATATTCCGTATTACAATATTTACAATGTTTTGTTTTAAAAGTTCTCATTTAATGTCTCCTTTTATTCAGAAAGTAAAGATCTTAGACATTAATTATGAGATAAAAGTTCCTTAGCTTGGCTCGGTATTGTCCTTTTTCAGGAGTTTCACCGAATTCACCACGTTTTAATTCCGCCGATTTGTTAACGGAACATGAAGATCTTTGCGATAAGCCTACTAGGAAGACCAAATGTCTTCTGATTGTTAGTATGCATGTCTAAGCCACCTAACAATTCTTCATACATTACTTTGTCCTTACTTAAGTAGGCACCGACAAACACCTCAAGACTTTTTGCGTCCACGTTGAGGAGCATCTAGGTTCCTTTCTCTATGTTCAGTAACATCTTCTGATTCTCTCCATCCCATAAATTCCTCGAACTGCTCACAAACTGCACGATCTTCTTCAATTGAGTGTGACTTCTCCCACTCAGCTAGACGATCATATAGTGAGTTAGCTAGGTTGAGAAGTACATCGTATTTACTAGCCACTTTGTAGTTTCCTTTCATTGAAACGTTTATCAAGATATTTAATCTTGTTTAAGATCTTATCTTCTTTAGAGAGAGTTTGCCATAAGATAAGTCTATCTTCTGTTCCTGCTACCATATAAGCAGACCAAGTATAACCATCTTCTAAACTTTTAAATCCAATAGTATTGTTGGTTGGGTTGTATAAACGAGTAACTACATATCTACTAACACCTGGTACTTTATTAGATTGTGTCCAACCAACAATATCACCAATTTTTAGTTCTTCGTATTTTACATGTTTGTATGTATCCATTTAAGCATATCTCGAATAAAGTAATTTCTTCGCTTCTGGTGACATGTTCTGGAGATTTGGTTCAGATGAACTTAATCTACCTGTACGTGCTACAACTTGGTTAAATTGACCATAGAGAATACCAGGTGTCCAGTTCTTCTTCTCGATAAGTTTAGTGATACCTTCGTAGTAAGTTCCTTTTAGTTTCTCAAGTTTAGAATAATTGTCAAGAAGATTGAGTATCTCTTTTTCTTTTTTCTTTCCTTTGAGTTGTTTAAGTGTTGATTCATCTGTACTAAAATATCCCTCTTTTTTGAGTTCAGATTTAGGTAGTGGTTCAAATCTTCTTGGAAACTCATAGCGATTCTCCATGATTTTATATCGAGGAAGACCAGTTTTAATTCCTGTTTTATATACACCAACAGGTACACGGAACTCTTCTACTATAGTACCGCCATAAAGAAAAGCGGAGAGATGATCGCCAGAGTTGAGATTAATAGGTAAACTAGAATACTCGCCAAGGATGCCTTGTCGTAGTTCCGTAAGCTTGCTAGCCGCATTTGTAGCCTCTTTAAGAGCGGTTTGGCTATCCCAGTACATGCCGTTCCATTCCATCTCTTCTAGGACGGCTAGATCAGCCATCATGACGCGGAATAGATTGTATTTGTGACTGTGGGTAGTCTCGAATAATTCTTTTTGTTTAAGGTAGATTTGATATGTGAGATCTACATCATGAGCGCAGTATTCTGCAAGAATATCTGGTGGTACTTGATTAGTATCTATTCCTTTTTCCCAGTATTCGGACTTGACGATATCGAGTTTTGATGACAGACCATAAGTTCTGCAAGTATCATCAAGGGAAGGATAAGGATTACACTGATTACGAATAAGAAACTCAGCCACTTGGCAACACCAAAGTCTTCCTGTTGGTACAGAGCCCATCCTGCGTAGCCAATGCAGATCAAACTTGAGGTTAAAGCCAATGACCAGACTATCCATGCGAAGTCCTGTGCTGGTTCTTTGAACATCAAAGTCCACTTCTGTTTGTTCATCATTATATTTGTATCCTATACATACTGCTTTGTTTGTTTGATCGAATGGATTTCCTTTGTTGCTCGTAGTTACTTCGAAATCAAGCGTGAGAGTGTCTATTGGCATATCTATCGTCAAGATACTTAATCTTCAAGATGATTGGTGATTGTATTGGACCACAAAATTCATCTGCTAAAAGAAGATCGTTTGAATTAAACAACCATTCGTATTTTTCATTTTTAATACGAATTAATGATCCTTCTGCTTGAATGAGAATTATTTTAGCTCTAAAACTATATAAATCTTTGTCTGTTAATTCATGTGTTTTGTACCATTGATTAAAATTAATCCATTCTTTGATACTTTTTGGATTAAATATAACAGTATCACCAATTTTAAACTTTGACATGTAATCTATCCTTAAAGCGTTGATCTAGTTCTTGGATCTTACGTAGTACCATTACTTCTTTGATGTTTTGTGTAGGTTTTGTATACAATCTAGCGTTGCATTCGTAACACCAATGGGTAATGTATCTTTTTAGTGGAGCTAGTGTTCGTTTATTAACTCGCACCAGTTTCATATCGTAATTACCACCAGCTACTGAAATAATATCTTCAATAATGTGTGGGTAATCTTTATACTTTGGATAGTATCCTTCTGGACCTTCTCCAGTAAATACGTAATCACCTACTTTGAATTTACATGTCATGTCAAATATCTCTGTATCTAGCAACCTGCGGGTCTATGATTACATCGCACTTACCGTGACGTAGTTCTGGGATGGAGTCTTCATCTCCAAGAAGCTTGTTCTTAGAGATGTTGATGTGACGGATGTACTCAAGACCCTCATCATGTGATTTACCAATACCAATAATGAAGTCAGCTTCAGCTTGTTTACTCGTCTTAGCACCACTTACGTTATCCATAGTTAGCCATTTCTTCCCTTCTCCGCTACCGTCTGCTTGAGTGACTCCAATAACTGGTGCATACTCTTTAGCGAGTTCTCTAGCCCATTGATAGATAGCTCCAAGTTTGAGATCATCACGGTCTCCGTCGAATCCTTTGATTTTATCAATTTGATCAAAGAGAATAAGACTAGGCCGATATTGTTTACATAGTCGTTCAACATCCTTTTTGTTAATTGAAGCTGAGTCATAGATCTTTATCCTTTTTCCTGTGAGTCTCTCGTACTCTTTGTTGTTCTGCTCAACATTTCCGAATAGGACTTGCGATGTGACTCCAAGAGCAGCTTGGAAGCATCGTAGAGAGACCTTGGTACCTTGCTCCTCGTTGTTGAACCACAATATAGGATCGTTAGTTTGTCCTGCAAAGTGAGTAACTTCACTTGCAAGGAACGTAGTTTTACCAGACTCTGGGCGAGCAAAGATGAATCCAAAATCGCCACGTCTAAGTGATCCAAGTCGTTCATTAAGGCTTCGTAGTCTCCATCTAAGTCCAGGAGAAGAGATTGTTCCGTCTTTGAGAAATGAGAGATCATCATTGACAAACTCAGAAGTCGATTCTACGGAGGAAAGCCCTTGCTCGTTCGACAGCTTCTGGGTTAGGTCTAGAAGTTTCTGAACGTTCCCACGGCCTTCTGACAGAGATAGTGCTTCCAGAGCTATTTCGCTGCTGACTTGCTTCTGTAGTAGTTGTTGTAAAATATCTGTTGTAATATTCGTCGATATTTGTATCGAGTCGATAACTTGGAGAAGTTCTAGCTCTTGAGACGATATCCGGGTACTCGCGTACAGAACGAAGTTGTTCCATGTAAGCTCTCTCGAATCTGATTGCTGCATCCGTGTATCTAGCAGGGTCAATAGTGAAAGTAGTTCTCGGGATGCTATTTGTTTCTGATCGATTAGGTGTCTCTTGGATTGGTAGAGGTTTAGATCCTCTGTAAATGCCTTTAGGAGGTACAATTCTGGACTTATCAAGTTGCTTCCTTTCGTTTAGGAATGTAATTTTCTTTATTACTAATTCTTCTTTAGTTGGTTGAGGACCAGCAAATTCTAGACACTCAGGTATAACACACCAAATATTTTGTCCACCTTCACGATCAAAATACATGAAGTCAAATTTATTGTCCCAATTAACTTGAATCCAATCAGGACTTGAATAAACGTATGTAATTGTACCAGTAGTACCCGGAGGAATACGATCACTATCTTGTATTTGATCCCAATCTACATCGGAATCTTCGTCAAAGATATCTTCCATTCGTTCTGAAGTACGAACTACTCTGTCTCCTACTTTAAATCTTGACATGTTTACGATCCTTGAATTTCTGGTCTAGATATTTAATTTTAGAAATAATGGAATTACTGGGTGATCCATCATCTAAATAAAATCTCCAAGAGTAATATTCTAGTGATGGTTCTTCTTTGATATAGATCAGATCTATTCCTAGAGATGTTGGTTTCACTCTAGAAATTGTATAAACCCTATCTTTACCATAAAGGGTTTTATTTTTATTTTTTGGATTACAATTATCAAATCGAACCCGATCACCAACTTTGAAGATAACATTTGATTCTGGCATTATCGTAATCCTTTGGGTCTTTATCACTGAAGATGGTTTTAACTTTGAATCCTAGCATTGTAGCTAGTGAAGAGAATTTGATCATTTCTTTTTGCTTATCTGGATCTAGCCAGATTACTAGAGAAGATGTGATTTTGGTGAGACGCATAAGGAGTTTTAGATTGATGACAGACCCCAATATCGGCATACAACTAGTGTGTCTTCCTACTTTAATTGCACTTACTAGATCTTCTACTAGTACTAAAGGTTCATTCTTTCCGAAGATCCACAATAAATCTTTTATATTACCTGCTGTGAAATACTTATAGGGTTTATCTTTGTTGAAGTTACGGGCTTGGAATCCAGATACAGTGTAACCTTCGTAGTACGGAAAGATTAACCATTGTTTACTTTCCGACCAAAGGATCTTGTTTTGCATGATCTCATGTGTAGTGATCTCATACTTACGCAGCCATTCATATCCGGGGCCATAGGTACACATTACTACATCTTCTGGTAATGTGGGTAGATTACTTGGTGTGTTATCTACTCTCTCAAGTTTCTCGTGGATTATATACTTGATATCACCATGTTGGTAGTAACCACAACTGAAGCAGTACCTATGGCCGTCAGAGTAGATAGCGAGGTTGTTACCTCGCGTATCTTTACCTGTCTTAGCACACTCAGGACATCTTTCTTTTCCTATAACATGGCTCATATAAATTAGATAGCGTTGTGTGCATTCCAAGGAAAGTCCAAAGTATTCACAAGTTTAGAATCGATATGTTCCCAAGCATCAGTAGGAATCCAGTATGCTTTCTTCTTTGATGTATCAATAACACGGGTTTTCTCGTTGTCGTTGGTATCAAAGAGTACATAGTCTCCTTTGTGTAGATGACCAATTGGTTTGGTGATACTGATTGGATATACCTTATCAAGATAAGCAGCAGGGATGTACTCTGTCTTATCTTCGTCGTAAAACTTAACAGCTACAGTATATCCTGATGTGAACCATGCTACTCTACCAACACTATACTTAGGAATACCTTTGAAGTGTTCAGATACAGTTAGATTTAGAAATACCTCATCATTGACTTTAAAAAGTTCTCCTGCAAACTTTGAAGGAAGATTTGACTTAGGGGGCGTATTGCATGAGGAACCTCCGTCGTTGCAGGTTCCTTTGCTGTCGTTTGCTGAGTCTTTTTTTTGGTGAACGGAAAGTACTTCATCGTCATCATCCATATATCCGTACATATTTCCGTAATTACTCCGTGGAGTGTACGAACTACGTGTAGTTTTCCATGAACTATTACTGAACCAGATACCATCATTTGAATACTCACCCTTGTCTTCATTGATGATAGTGTGTTCACCTTCGCTGTTTAGGAATACAAGTTTCGAATAACCAATGTGTTCCTTGATAAGCTTCTTGATCGGTTGTGAGTGGAGGAAGCTTGAGTATTGTTCACGGAGTGGTTTGATGAGTTCTTCGTTGAAGTGGTAGGTGTCACTAAATTCCTTTGAACCGTAACCACCAACAACCCCATTATGAACAAAAGCAAGAGTATCATCAACAATAAATGGATGAGTATTTGCAGCATTAGTTTCTCCGTGTGTTTTGATACGGAAATGTAGTACTAGTTTCTTACCTGCGTGCGGTTCATATGCTTCCATGAAATCTTTAAGAGTCATGAAACCCTTGTGTACGTGTAGTTGGCCATTCTCTGCATACATGAAACCAGCACCATCTCGGTTGCTGGACCACATGTTGTTAATGGTTTCTTGTAGTAGGGTTAGACCTTCAGGAACTACGGCGATGATACACATATTAGACACATTCCTTTCGAATAAACTTAGCAAGTTCTGGATAAGCTGAACCACGAGCAACTACGTAATCAGAGAAGTTAGAGAAGGCAAACATGTCTTCAATCTTTCTGATCTTACCGTTGTTATCGTTACCACTGAGAGTACAGTAGTCGATAATTGCTTCAGTGAATTCAAGGAAACGACAGAACTCCTCGTACTTAGTAGTACTCTTGAAGATACGGAATTCCATTGTACGCCCAGGAACAAGATTCAGTCCAGTGTATTTAGCCCAGTTGAACTTTGGATTCTTCCGATATTTATCCGCATCATTTACCGCGTACCAAGGAGAAGTGATGTTCCAGTCTGATTTAATTGCAGCGTAGTTATCACTCTTACGCCCTGCGATTTTATAGATATGTTCTTTGTTTTTAGCCAGGAACTTAAGGATGCGACCAAGAGCAAGGAAGCTCATCTTTTCACGTGTTACGTGGATGTGAATACCACAGTTGGATTCTGCTTTAAGAGTGTGCTCATCCTCAAAGAAAGGTTTGTATTGTTTCTTGTGTTCCAGGACAGATGATGGAATAGATACAATCTCAACACCATTACGTAGAGAGCCATCCCGTTTCATGATGGCATGTTTCTTGAGATGTTTGTGAACGATACGGATATTGCTATCAGTAGCATTCTCTAGTTCAAGTTCAATACCAAAACGAGTAGAGGATGAATTAACATCTACTGGTAGTACTTGCTCTACTCGTGTATTATATCCAAGAATCTCACAAGGAGATTCGTCGTGTGCTAGTGGTAGTTCGTTTGCTGGAATAGGAGCAGAGTATTCTGCTGCTTTGGTAGCATAGTTAGTGTTGATGAGTGTAGCTAGTTCAGTTGCTGAAACATTTTTGAAACAGATGAATTTCTTATCTTCGTTGGGCATTTCACGAAGACAGAAATGTGTCATTGGATAACCATCCGTATTAAGTTGATCCTTAATGTTAGTAACTGTTAGTCTAAGTTCACTTTGATTGTTGATTGTATTGTAAGTACGAATGAACTTAAGAACAGTTTTCAAATTGTGGTTTTGTTTGATTAGGTTGAAAGCTGCACGTTGATCATCAAAATCTTCAATTTCTAGTGAAATACCTAGCATCTGTACAATAACAAATCTCATGAGAGATTCGCCAAGGTATTCTGGAATATTCAGAATATGGTAGATGTCTTCCAGAAACAATACTTCACCAGACCAAGTTTTCTTGAATACTGGAATACCGTTTGGTGTGTAGTATGTGGTAGTTTTTCTACCACTAGTATATGAAACACGAGCGAGTAGATGATCTTTGATGGCATTACAGAAATGATCTCTGCCGTATTGTGTTGAATCTAGATGATAGATATCCATTGCGAATCTTTCCTTCAGATTGAGATAAAGAAGTTAACGTACTTTTCCAACGTGGTTCCTTCTAGACCAGGAGCCGTGTTGATTTCACAGATTACCACATTTCCTTGACGATCCATAAGAAGATCGACAGCACCAAAATTGAGTCCAAGGGCAGCTACTCCTTGAATTGCTACATCTAGTTGTTCTGCTGTAAGTGGGTCTACATTGTTACATGCGAAGACCCAACCATTGTCGTAGTTACGAATACCGGATGTATTACTTTCGAATCCGATACGCTTACGCTTTTGTTGGATATGTATGACAGACCTTTCACCATTAGGCTTAATCCCTACATGTACACGATACTCTTTGTGTTTCTTAAAGTGTTTAGTGTATAGTGGTGCATCAGGTAGTGCCATACCTGGTTCAATGATCTTGATACCACGACCACTAGATGCACGAGTAAGGTGACGTACGTATACTTTATATCCAGCGTTTAACATATCTTGTGCTAGTGGTTTGTCTGTTGTCCAAACAAGTGTTGGTATATAACGCGATTCATCGCGTTGAAGTATTCTAAATGTAGCTATTTTATCACTAGCAATACTAGTACATCTTGGTTTGTTTAGATAACAGTTTTTATTGAAGATACGTTCACTTCCGTATTGATTACCCCAGTTGATTACGTATCCTCTACGATAAACAAATCTGCTACCTTGTAGTTTGATACGTTTGATGTGAAGAGCAGTAGCAAGTGCTTTGGCACTAGTGCTATTCATCTTGTAGGGAAGTAGTGCTTGGATGTTAGCCATATTTTTCCTCTAGTAATTCAAGATCAACTAATCGTTCTCTATGTACCATAGACCAGCCGTCTGAACTACTATATGAACGACGTGTTTTTCCATCAGCAGTAACGTGTTCAATAGCAGTTTTAAAGGATGATAATTCTGCTAGCAGTTCGTCGCGCTGTCGTGTGAGTTCGGTTATTTTCTTGTCTGCATCTTCTTTGCGAATTAGTTCTTTTATGTTCTTGTAGAATTCAGGATCAGGTTTTTGATGAGAAAGTTCTGTTACCCAATAGTTTGGGCTATAGCTACCGGAAGATTTGAGTGATTTATATGTGTAGGCTACAATTTTCATTACGCACCTTTCTTCTTCATTGCGGCGTCGATGGCTGCGTTGAGTCGGGCTTGGTATACGTTACTGAAGTCTGTTTCTCCAAGATCGAGCCTAAATGTTGCTTCTTCCTCACACCACCACTGATCCCGCAACCACCGATACCGCTCCGCATCGCGCAGAGTCTCCGCGTCGGCGGGCTGCGGGTGGGTGTAGAGAGGCACATCGTTTTCAGTAGGTTGAACAAATCGTGGAACACGACCTTGAATATAGTGGTTCATCCCGTTTTCCATTGACGCTATTTGTCCTTTGGTTGTCCATGCCACCGGCTCGCTCTGCGCGGCCTTGAGCGCGTCGAGTTCGGCCCGCAGGCGCTTGATCTCTTGTTTGGCAGCGACATTCTCAACTGCTAGCATTCCGCGCTCATGATTTAGGCGTTCGATTTCACTGGCTTGTTCATGCATTGATCCACATCCACTCATATTTGTTTACCTCCACAGAATAACTTAACCTTACCAACTAGAACCGAGCGACGAGTTGCTCTTGCTTGTTGAACACACTCATTCCAGGATTTTGTGAAACGATAGCGTGTAGTTTCGATGTGAGTACGTCGGTTGAGGTAAATGATTGTGAGGATGATTGGGGTGGTAATCTCCATTTACAATCCTTTGTGTCATGATTAGAGGAACCACAGATAGTGCAGATCATTCGTCGAACTCCATCTTAGTATAAGGAAGTTTTTTATAAATGTGGAAATGATTTTCAGTATAATATTCTCTGGCCTCGGCATCTGAATAATATCTAGAGGTAACATTCCAAGAATTATTTAAAGATTGCCACATCCATTGCCAACGTTTTACCTTGGGCTTGGGAACTTTTTTGATGCGGTAATTGGTATTGATATCCCAAAAAGGTGTTTCTACTTCTTCCCAGTTTGATCCATCACCTATTTCATCTACTTCAATTATAGCACCATTAGCCCAAGCAACGATGAGGTCTTTGTGTGGATGGGGTTTATTAGTACACATAATCAACACTCCATGATTTCCACGCCAGTTGGCGTTGTATAATGCACTTCTTTAACATGAAACGCCTTGAGAATGGCTTGACAGTGTTCACAGGGTTTCGCCAGAGCAAGTTCACCGGATTTACTGACTCTAGAAACATAGAGAGTAGAGCCAATGATGCTATGAAGGCCGGACTTTTTGAGAGCATTGAGAATAGCTGACTCTTCCGCATGGAGACTACCCGGCCATTTAGATCTCCATCTTCCATTGTAACGATTGACTTCATTGTGGCCTACCCCTAGTATGACAGACCCTTTAACTATTACTGCACCTATACGGTGTCTGTATGTACTTTTGTTAGCTTGTTTAGACGCTATCCTTATTGACATATAGTTCTTTCGGGATATCGACAGTATCTCCTAGTTTGGATGCAACGTAGCAGCGCATGGCTGCGATGAGTGTGGCCTGCCCTGTCGAAAAGCACGGATCGTCCGCTCCGTGTTTCCAGCTTTCCCAACCGTTGCCGGGTTGGGGGCGCACAAGGAGGCGTTCTCGCTCAATAATCGGTCCACCTTGGGACCAATCGGTTGAGAAAGCAAAAGGGTATCCGCGGCCGTTGATCATGATCGGGTTGCGGTCCTTGAACTCGTTAGCCTGCACATTGACTAGCTCGGGATTCAACGTTGGGAGTACGTGTTTATCCCACTCACGCAAATGCTTTGTCCACTCCGTGTCGGAGTACATCGGTCGAGTCACTTGTTCGTGTTGTTCTGCTTGCTCTTGGATCGTAAGAACCCCAGGATTCCACCCTTCGCACTTCGCCAGCGCCCAATCAAGGGCAGGTCCAATCAGTTCAGATGTTTTTACTGAAATTGTATTGTTCATGTTGTTTAGCCAGGTTGAAGGTGTTGATACCTTGTGCATCACCATCTTCATGTTGTTCGTATTGCTGACTACGTCGGTTCCATTGCCAAGTGAAGTTCACTTGTGTTAGTTGATTGGTTTGTTTGTTCTTCACATTGTATTGGTATCCAGCCATACCATTAGCTTGAAGGAATACATTATCAAGCTTGACTTGGATGTTACCAATTGTATGTGGGTGGAAGTTAGGAATGTGAGACATGTGTTACTCCTGTTAAATGGTACGCCCGACAGGACTCGAACCTGTATCATCAGCCAATCTAGCCGCAATGCCGAGGTATAAGCTCGGAGTTTTACCAATTAAACTACAGGCGTGTTGAGATGGTACATCCACGTGGAATCGAACCACGAATGACGGCTTAGAAGGCCGTAGTTATGTCCGTTTAACTATGGATGTGTTGTGTGTTTAACTGTTGTAGAAATTGTTGAGGAAATCTTTTCGAGTGAAGTTACCGGATAGTTCTTGTCGGAATTGTTGACTATTCAAACGACCAGTAGCTTTGGCACGA
>JACCDR011362194.1_pt1 | contig 12687 bp, 15 predicted proteins | sample 7446431 | NCBI WGS metagenome assembly JACCDR01 (sample SAMN15323443, study PRJNA562643) | freshwater metagenome | isolation source: river surface water | place: USA:Blue River Watershed | collected 2017-08-17
TAGAGCAATAAAGTCAGGAAAACCCATCAATGATTTCATCTTTACAATTGCATGATAATTTTTATGAAACATATCAACGCTATAAAAATTGATATACTTTGTTGCTATATATGTTAATATGTTCGTTAAGAGTATCTTCAATGATCAAGCTTAATCATCCTCCATTGGTTAGACAATGTTGTCTAGGTGTGTGTATGCGTCCGCGGCGCACTCTAAGGATAGGTGTAGCACACCAAGCCTTACCAGTGAAGATTATCCGTGTAACTGTGGAGAAGATGATAAAGCGCATCATACATATATCTCAACCAAACCATTTTTGGTATGGTGGACACGGTGGATACACTGACACATACTGTGTTGGGGTTGATGATGGAGACGATGGTGTTGTCTTGATTGCTGTGACATGTATTGTCCTTATACTTGTATTATATACACTTCTTGTCATTCTAAGAAAGTATGAAAAAGAACATGATAAATTCTAGTTTACTTCTTCTCGTGGCTCATCGACAGGGTCTCTTCGCAAGATAGCGTAATCATCATTCACCTTATCTACCAAATACCATCCACTTTCTTTGAGATCCCTCAAGATCTCAATTTCTTTTTGCAGACATGCAATCATTTCATCAATGGAAACGGATCCATCATATATCCATTTGCCCCTGATGGTGCATGAATTTTCTTCATCGTAACTATCTTCTGTAAATTCAGTGCATGTGTCACATGTGTCATCAACACCTTCGTTTTCATGTGAGCTTGAAATGACACTTTCACTATCTGACATTGTATATTGGCTTATTCTTATGAATACATAACAATCTTAAATACTTTTTTTGTTTTTGTCCTTGGGTGGTGGAGGAATGGTCACGTTTCTTTCAAACCATGGGCTCTCTTTATCAAACATCGTTTTAAACTTGGATGCCACGTCTGTATTTGCGATTTGTTCTTCATAATACGTGCGTGGAAGGAAGCGATACTCAATGCGTCTATTCTCTTGTAACGCATTATATTTTTGTTGATATATGCCATGCATCACCATGAACACACCAACAACAAGCAGAAAGAAGATGATTGACTTCATTTCTATTATATTAGAAACACTTCACAAAAAATATTCAATTAAGCCTCAATGTCTGGAACTGCCATGGTTGATGAAGCGGAAGCGGAAGTCTCAGGCTCTGTGATATCTTGGATGACAGTAGATGAACTTGACGCACCCGCTTCGTCTGTCTTGCGGTCTACCCATGTATCATTTTCCATATCCTTTTTGACCTTCATGAATTGCAATTCATTCTTTCGCTCTTGGTAAAATACATCCTTCTTTGTTTGGTTCTCCTTGTAATGCTTCATCAAGGTGTTCAATTGGGTTTCATTGTACTCTTGGTTCTGAATCTCGTCAGGATTTGGACTCCATGGACACCACACACCCATCTCTGCAACATACACATGGAATTTACCGTCCAACTTTTTAAGTACTTCGGCACGAATCTGCGCTTCCCTTAGAGTATCAAAGACGCCTCGAACTTTGATGCCTCGAATGCTTGTTTGGAAATTGTTCTTCTCATCATACTCCTTTTGAAGTTCGTCTTGGTTGTTGCTCACATAGAAGTTGAATTCTTCACCAATTGCATTCTCATTGAACAGATAAGGGTATCTATCTTGCATAAGACGTAGGTTGTCCTTATCCTTTGGATACCTTACGGACAGACCGTCAAATAGTTCCTTCATCTCCTTGGAAAAGTTTGTAAGGAACCTCTCAAAGAAGAAGTGTTCTTTCTTCACTACGACATCCTCTGGAGAAATGAATGACAGACATACATAATTTTGACCACGAAGAGGTGGATCGGCTTCCAAGTAATCCACTTCACTAACTGGAACAAGATTGCGGTTGGTGGTAGCCATGGGAAATATTAATTATGAAATTACTTCTCTTAAATTGCTTAAATAGAGAATTTTTTTATTAAATATTAATGCAAACAAAAGGCCTGAAAAAATTTCTTTATTAAAAATATACAAATTATAATGAGTACCGTCGATGTTAAGGAACTTACTGTGCGTATCTTGAAGTACATTCTTGAGGGTGCTGTTGTTGCCATTGCCGCTTGGTTGATCCCAAGCAAGAAGCCCAATGTTGAGGAAGTGCTGACCCTGGCTCTGGTTGCCGCTGCAACTTTCTCCATCCTTGACCTGTTCCTGCCAAGCATCTCTGCATCCGCTCGTATGGGTGTTGGTCTTGGCATCGGTGCCAGCTTGACCCCTCTGGGACGTGGTCTTGTTGCATAGATTACGATATAGTTTATTTGTTTTGTCTTTTTCATGGCTTAAAAACTGGAACACCAACAGTTTTCAAGTGTTTTGCATGTGATACAATGGTTCAAACGAGACTTACCAAGAAAGCTTCCAAGCACCTTGCTCAACCATCCATTATAAAACAAATAAGAAAACGAGCCCAACGTGTCACTCCAAAAATATGCTACAACCATATTGTCAAAGAACTCCGTCAAGCAAACAATAGACTACAGTTGTGTCAAAAAGAACGGAACATAGTGAAAAAGTGTTTGTTGTCGAAATATTATTTGTCATCAATGCAATGGGCACCATTATTAGAAAAACACATCAAGGAAAAGTTCAAAATATCGTGTCCAACAGATAAGACAAGTGGAGATGGATGTTCTTCTAAAGGAAACAACATTGAGATAAAGGTTTCATTAGGAACAATGGATGGCGCTTTTAACTTTGTGCAAATACGACCAGACCATAATATACATTATTACTTGTTTCTTGCATACGATGTATATTTTGGAAAAGAAGGCAGAGTATATTGGTTGTTATGCAAGTCTCAAGATCTCTATAGATTGCTCCCACAGTATGGCACATATGCTCATGGGACTGTCTCTAAACTTGGAAGAATTACTCTACGTAATCTAAAAGGACGTAACATTGAGTATGCCCTTCGACCATCTCCGCGAGCGCACAAGACATCAAAGCAACATACACTTTGGCAAATCATGCTCGAGCGCTTCCAATGCACAGAGGCGTCTATCCGCAAGCTAATATAGATACTTATATTATTAAAGATATGAAGTGTTTGACAACACAATTGCTTGAAACGAGAATCCCATACAGTATGAGGGCGAGTAACATATTGCGAGGGAAACAATTACGACGTTTACATTGTGTAGAGTATACAGATACCTCTGTGTTGTTTGACTATATTGACTTATACACAAAATACATGTGCTTGCATGATGCACAACAATGCTTAGCTACAGCCATCATTCCACCCATACAGGAACAAGTCAAAGTTGTTCAAAGTTTCAATAATATTCTTCACGATGTTGGTAGGGTTCATGACTTACAAGGTGTCATTTTGAAGCTTATAATAAATCATGATGATAAAGCATTGGATGCTTTGACGACAACCCTCGAACAATACAATAACAATATTGATGTAATCCATGCAATTGTTGATTACACAAGAGATAGTTCATTGCCTTCAAATGATTTAACCTCTACAACAATGTAGTGTAGTATTAAAATATATGCAAATGACGTTCAGGTATCAGCATTTACAAAAAATAAACCAAACATACTTTCAACATTTACAAAACGCATTCAGTTATGCTGCACAATGCCAAAAAGCATCACTATATTTCATGGTTCATGCATTTTACCCAGATATGTTTGTTGATGATGGTTCCACTATGGTGAGACGTCTCCATGAAAGATTGCAACAAAATGCAAAATACAGTAGGGAAAAGACGAAGTAATACTTCATCACTTGGTTTTACTGGGTAGAAATACATTCATTTTACAGCTGCATTTTTGACAACTACCAGACATCATGCGCCTTCCATTAGCCGTTGTTTTTTCTTGAGGTTGTGAGATAGTTTGCTTACTCTTGCAACGTACACAATAAGCGTCCATGGCAGTGTATATATTGTTTGAAAAGAAAAAAAGAAGACCCAAAATATCAACAAGACTGTTGACATTGCTTGTGTCTCAACATATCAACCAAAGCTTCTACTGCCTCTGCCTCAAGATATGAACTCATCACATGCATAAGGTTCACAGACACTGTTTTCCGTTGTTTGATAGTCTTGGCGCTCTTTAACTTCTTGATAGGAATCCTTATAATCGGCATTTTTGTTAATGCAGATTGTTTGTCATATGAAGCTTATCAATCAGAAACCTCCAATCATTTTTTTTGGGATTAATCATGTTTTATAAGAGAATTTACTTACGCATCAATCCATAACATTCACGGCATTGCTGAGTATGCTGCTATTCTTTCCTTGCTTTTTACCTATTGCGTTACCAAGTACATCTGCAAGTTGCTTGATACCCTTTGATTGGGTGTATAGAATGCATGGTCCTTGAAACGTCATGACAAGACCTTCACTTGAAAACCAACTCCCTATGATACTCTTACCTGCTTTGGCGAGAGTATAATCTGTGCCTTTCATACATGCAAGAAAGCCTTCGTTGTCTACTTTAAGTGTTTGTCCTGCCTTCAACACGTGTTTTTCAATATGTCCATAACTTTCAACAAATACAACTCCGTTAGTATCTTCGGCTGTCACTGTTGTTCTGAACATTCCTTCATCATTTCCCCATGATAGTATCCCTTTGAACTTGAACGCTCCAGAAACCTTTATATTGGATGACGCAGCTAAGAACGAGCCAGCTGACAATGTCCAAGTCTCTCCTGCTTTGATAGGCAAGGCAATAATGTCTCCTGGTAATGGGGTGCTTAACGCAAGAACAGCACCATTTGCGTCCTCACCACCAACAAAATAACTTGAAAAGAAAGATTCGCCTGACAATGACTTCATTATCTTTCCAAAAATCCCTCCACCTTTCTTAGGTTTTTTCAACGTCAGCGATATAGAACCGTCCATATAGCACATGCTTCCACCATCGGCAATCACAACGTCATCTTTATTGAGGTAGAACTTTAGAAAAGCATTTCCATTAGTTCCACCTATTTCATATCTTGGAATGTTGTATGCAATATAATCTTTCAGGGTCGTTTTTCTAGCCATACTTTATTACATTAGGTGGATATTAAAACATGCTTAAAAATTGAAGACTGTGTTATTATTATATTGACACAATATTTATACAATGGATCACAAGCAACAAATCATCGCTCTCTTAGACACGCTGGCTAAGAAGGAAGTTGCTAACAAGGAGCCGTTTAAGGCAAAAGCCTACATGAATGTCATTAAAAACATTGTAGCATTAGATAAACCAATCAAGGAATTCGATGACTTGAAGGGTGTGAAAGGTATTGGTGAGAAAATAAACAATAAACTCAAAGAATACTTTGAGACTGGCAAAATACAAGCGGTTGAGAGTGCTCAACAGGATAACAAAGTTCAAGAAATGCAAGAGTTGATGAAGATACACGGTATAGGCCCATCTAAAGCAAAGAGCCTCGTCGAGGAACATAACATAAAAAGTGTGGCTCAATTAAACGAGAACACTCATTTACTCAATGAAAAACAGAAGATGGGCTTGAAGTACTTTGCAGATTTTCAAGAAAGAATACCAAGAAAGGAAATGGATGCTCACAATGAGTATCTTGCAAAAATTATATTGTCCATTGACCCACAGTTTACCTTTGAAATTACTGGGTCTTATAGAAGAGGCTTATCATCCAGTGGAGATATTGATGTCTTGATAACACACAAAGATGACCCAGAAAATGTCGAAGAGCTCTTCAAGCAGGTGTTGCTGAAGCTCAAGGCGTCAAAATATATAACGGACGTGTTTGCTGAGGGAGGCAAAAAATGTCTTGCAGTATGTAGATTGCCACGAAGGAAAAAGTATAGAAGGATTGATCTTCTATACACAAACAAAAAAGAATACCCTTTTGCATTGTTGTATTTCACAGGTGATGCACAATTTAATGTATCTATGAGAAATCACTGCCTTTCGCTTGGATATTCTCTTAGCGAACATGGACTGAAAGATGAAAATACTGGGCAGTTTATAGAAACGCATGCAACTTCGGAAGAAGACATATTCAAGTTTGTTGACTTAACATATGTAGAACCAAGCAAACGGAATACTACTTAGCGTAGTATATGCGGTAGTATATTGGAAAATAACGTATATGATAGTATGCTAATGACTTTGGATTGCTCCAGCCTGCAGGAACTTTGTTTTTTTCTTTCTTGACCATCTCTGGCATTGTGTTGTGTATTTTAGATGATTGAATATATATATTTTGTTGAAAACATTCAAATACTTGGGATGAACTCCCAATTCAATTCCTCACATATCTTCTTCCATATTTTGTCTTGCTCAAATGTTTTTTCTCGGCTTTTCAAAGCAGGAAATAGGTGAAGGTACTCATCTCTCTCAAGTAGTTGTATGCACTTTCTTAAGGTGTAGTTATAACTCAAGAAGTTCTTTCTGTTTTTTGGAGCATGCCTCAAGAATGCAGGCTGTATCATCTTAAACATTATTCTTAACCTCTCTTCAACTTCAGGGTCAAAGTGCGGAATATTGATACCCGTCAGTTTGTTTACCAAATGTATGAGATGCTCATAGTATCGATTAAGTCGTAGTTTTTTTAAGATGCTCCTGAGCTTTTTGGGTGTAAGTTCTGCCATGTTGGTTATTTTTTGCTTTTTAATCTCTAACAGTATCATGTCATAAACTTCTTGTGGGATATCTGTAGTTTCCTTTCCTTGAATTTGACTTATGCACTCGTTCAAGTGATTGATACGCTTGTATGCAAAATATGTTATCTCTGTATTTGATTGATGGTATGAAGGTTTCTCATGCTCAACGGTAACATGTTCAATAGAGCCACAATCTTGACAATAGTTTAAGCCATCGCTCCAAAGGAGGCACATGTTTTTTGACGAACAATACTTACAACACTCCTCTAGTTCCGTCACTCTGTTTTCAGGTAAATAGTGTTTATCTATTGATGACATATACTTATCTAATAGCGATGCTCGATTGTCGGTTTGTGTCGTAGGCTCATCACTTTCATTCGTGGATGATGGCTTGACAAAATACTTCAATATACTATTCGCAACCTGTATATTGTTAGATGAATCATCGTCCTTTGAACCTTTTTCAATGATATCGTAATACTTAAACAGGGTGTGACCAACATTAACATAGTAATCAATCTCATTAAGTTGTTCGGCAAGGTTTTCAACCTGTCTTTGAAGATCTTGTTTTTGGTCTTGTAAGTGAATCAAAGTCTCAATTTGTTCATCTGTGATGTTTCCGTCTCTTTTCAACTCTTGCAATGCGTCAATCTCTTTGTTGATTAACTTGATATTGTCCTTTGATTTTTGTTGTTGTTCTTCAATCTCTTGAATTTCTGTGATCTTGTTTGTATGTTGCACATCCAATGTTTTCTTGACTGTACTTTGACTTTGCTTCACATTACGTTTGTTCATTCAATCTATTACAAAGAGATTTCTAAATGGGTCTTAAATGCCCACTGAAAGCAACAAAATGATGCACATATTAACGATGATGTTACTTCCTACATCTATTTGAAAGACGCCATAACTAATAATCAACAATCTTATCAAACTATATAAGGCGCAATATACATTGTGCTCTAAGAGATTAAAGCGGTCGAGATATGGTGCTTGAGAGAAATGAGATGCGATTACGTTTCTATATTGCTAAACTAGAAAAGAAACTAGTTGAAGAGTATGAAGTGCAACGTGAAACTCTAGCGCTTGAACTAAAAAACAAATTAGCAGACCTTTATAGAAATGACAAGGAAGGATATAAAAGGGCCTTAAAGGTTTCAGGTCTTTATGTTGAACCTGACGGGGGTCATGTTGTTCATCATCGACCTATAACAAGTAAACTATAAGACTTTATTTTTATCAGAATTGCAAAGTAACAGATCTTTGCATCTGCAAAAAAACAGAATGTTAATCAAGAGATGCAAGGTATGTCATACATTCTTGCTTTAGGGTGTCAAGTGGCTTCCTTTTAGATACAAAATCTTTCTTTTTACATTTAGGGTGGCTTATGATTGCATATCCCCTCCTATCTTTCCAATCTACATATTTCACATACTTGGGTAGTTGTGTGCCGTCAAGGTCATATCTTATAGCATTATCAACAAGAGTTTGTGATATTCTCTTTCTAACTTCTGCATCAACTTTTGTTCTATTATTCAACCCATTTGGTTCTAAAGTATCAAAGACATCAATAAAGTAATCTTGATAATGTTCAAGCATGCCCTTACGACAACATGCAATAACTTCTATATTCATATTGTCTTCTCCATACTCTTCGGCTTCTTTTAGTAAACTTGTATAACCAAACTTACGAGCATGACCAAACACGGTAGCAGGGTTTTTGTGATATAATAGATATGATTGACCAATAAATTTCTTACCAGAAGGACTGGTTATCATGTAGATATGCCCAAAGTGTTCATGAGCATTCACATATTTCCGTTTTTGGCGGTGTATAGCGTCAATGACGTTTTGCCTTTTTAACGCTTCTATGTCTAAGAATGTTATTCGTTCAACAAGCGTTTTTTTCGTGTCATATTGTTTTTGGATATCTATTATTACTTGAAGTTCATAGTCATTGATAAGTAGTTTTTTGTGTTGGATATGTGCAAGGAAATACTGAAACTTCAAGGCATTCCAACCTGCACTTCCATACTTAGAGCCAGTTACCACTGTTTGGTCGGTAACATTAAATTCTACACATACAAGGCAAACATTATCTTTTGTATATCCTTTCATTACGTCAATTCTCTCTAATGACGTTGACCAATCTGTTTCAAGATATGAACCAAATCTTAAAGGTAATCCTGAGTAAGCACATAGTCCTTTCTGTTCCTTATAAAGGTTTATCAAAAATTCCAAATCAATTTCATGTGTCATTCTTTCTATACTTGCTGTGATTTTTTTTGCCCTGCATTTTGATGTATGTCGGGAGTTGTTACAAAGTTTCTTCAAACGTCCGTATAGTGTCAATTTATTGTTTGAACTACCAGAATCTGTATCAACACTATCAGTGGAAGGAGATAGTAATTGAACCATTTTGTCTACTTTTAATGGTGTCCATTGACTTTTTCCATTCAACTCCAAACAACATAATACAACATTATCACGAGTATATCCTTGAGATGGGTCTAACCTTTCAAGAGACACTTTCCATTCATTTTGGTTATATCTCATGGGTATACTGGAATAGTAGCATCTTCCACACTGTTTCTGCCAAAGTTCTTCAAGATACTCTAGAGATATATTATGTTGTCCTGCTTCCAAGCGTCCCTTCACGTGCTTTCGATTGGCACTTACTTTTGATGCATGATATAGTTGGTTGAGATAGCTCTTCAATGAAACCATTCCAGAAACATTGCTTGAAGAACTAATCATTTGATATGTTTGTAGAAGCCTAAATATGTCAGTTTAATAGTTATGTTTTTTGTATTTACATCAAATTTTTATTTACAGAATTGAAAACTAATATTAAAAAAACATGTTTAAATGCGTTTTTGCTGAAAAAAATATCTTAGTTACATTTATAAAAGCAATAAAATGGGTGGTGGACTTTTTTAAATGAGTCAAACAGCCAGCTACATCAATGGTTCCATACTTACCATTGGTGGAAAATAGTGTAAATGTATGGGTTGGCAGGGAGCCAACATATAACTGGCTAGTGTTGTTGTCATTAACAACAATGCGATACCTTTTAATTGCGGGAAGTCCCTTAGAGTTCTTGTTACCACTTGCATGTTGAGAGATGTGTAATACCAAAGCGAGATGCTTATGGCATGGTAAAAATACAAGAAATTGGGTAATCCGCAACCAGTTGTTTCATTTATGAGACAAAGGTTCAGAGACTATCAAAAGGTAGGTTGATATGGATAACTATTCCGTATTGGCTTAAGATATAGTCCAGCCTCATAAGAAATTGTGAGGATAATCTGATGCAACTAGTAGCGTGAAAATCACTTTGCGCAAAACAACCGACTGCCAAATGGTTCTATACACCACCATTTTGGGAAAACAGTGAAAGTGTATAGGTGTTTTGGAAGACACAATATAATCGGTTAGTAATTGTTACTTATTACAATTGCGACACTTTTAAATTGCGGGGAAATCCTTACAGTTCTTGCTACCATTTTGTGAAAGCAATTTCATAAAAGAACACGGTTAACTGCCGTATCCAGTGGTAATAATGCAAGAAATTGGATAATCCGCAGCCAATTGTTTTATTCACTTGTAAAACAATGGTTCAGAGACTTGATAAAAGTGGGCTGATGTTTGAATCAGCTTAAGATAAAGTCCAGCCTGTAAGGAAACTTATAGGATACACTGACGGTGCTTAGATAATAACATCTTGGGTGCCAACAGTGGGGTGTTGTCATGGTTCCAAATCACACCATGGCATAAAAACACTGTAAGATTTGGGTTGTACTTTGCTACAACATATAACCTGCTAGTTTGGATACTACATATCCAAGCAAGACTGCCAAATTGCGGGAACTTCCTTAGAGCCTTTACTACCACTTTATAGATGCTATAAAGGAACTCGGTTAATAGCCGAAACCAATGGTAAAAATGTAAAGGATTGGATAATCCGCAGCCAAGAAACTTGATGCTATTTAAAGAATAAGGTTCATGAGTAATGTATGGAGCAAGGAGACATCTACGTGTTAACAAGTCCTTCAGGTAAAAAATATGTCGGACAATCTGTCCAATTGTTACCATGTGGAAAAAAGCATGGATACATCAAAAGGTGGAAACAACATGTCTATGAGGCCAAAACAGGTAAGGATTTTTCAGTGTGTTTAAACAATGCAATTCGTAAATACGGTGAAGAAAACTTCACAGTGGAGTTGTTACTGACTTGTAACATCAATGAGTTGAACAAATGGGAACAACACTATATAAAAACCCTAAATTCCTTACATCCACATGGATACAACCTTACAGAAGGAGGTAGTAATGGACGTCAATCCTTGATAACACGTGAGAAGAAGAGGATATCTGGTTTGGGTAAAAACAAAGGCAAACAATACCCCAGACGACCAAGGAAACTTGAAGAAGACGGAGATTTACCAAAATACGTCAGGTCTTACCACGATAATAATGGTAAAGATGGGTATCGGGTTTGCAATCATCCAGATTTGAAGGATAGAAGTTTCGTATCAAAATCACTCACAATGGAGGAAAAGAAAATCCTTGCTTTAGAATACTTAGCAACAAGTGAAAGGCTCAACGAGTAAATGGTAGTCGGGTTTAGAACAACTAAACTCTAAGATGTACTCTACCTTTGATAGAAATATCAAAGAATATTGCAAGATGTTTACCTAAGTTAAGTTGGGTAGAAAAGCAGGAGGGGTGCAATAAACAAGATAGTTGCACCAGAAAGCCTTTTGTGGTCTTGAACGACAGCCACAACCTGCTAGTTTGGATACGAAGTATCTAAGCAACATCTCCAAATTCCGGCGAACCCCTAAAGTTGATATGGTACCAAGTGGTGATAGATATATCACCATGGCGTGGAAAAGCAAACCACGGTAAGGTTAAAATCCATCAAATGAGATGTTTCAAACATCGAAATGGGAAAGCACGGAGCTAACTCCTTTTACAAGGAGTATGTCCAGAGACTATAAGGAGGTGGGTTAGAGATTATATTCTCTAGCCTAAGATATAGTCCGCCCTCATAGGAAACTATGAGAACCGGTGAACTGGTAACCCACAGATTACCTCAAATTGAAGGGGTTGAAAAGTAGTCGGTGTGCAAGAAAAGAGATAATTGCACAATAAAACCGTTAGTGGTCTCTGTTGGTCTTACCAACCGCCACAACTACTAGTTTTAAGATAAAATCTTAAAGCGACACTGTCAAATTGCGGGAACACCCTAAAGCATACAAGTACCAAAATGTTATTGAAAAATAATGTTGGTCTGGAGTAAATGCCAGAGTATGGTCAAAACCTTGTGTGATATTATGGGCAATCCGCAGCAAAACTCTTTAATGAGTGATGTCCACAGACTAAATGGCAGTGGGTGTTGAGATTATTGCTCAATGCTTAAGTTATAGTCGGTCGTATTTTGAAAGAAATACGAGTAAACGTCTTCAAGGTTAATTGTTAAGGAATTGACAATCCTTAATGAATGGCTTTAGTAATTACTAAAAATAATTGCTAGTAGTTGCTACTTTTGCAACTGCAACACCGTCAAATTGCGGGAACACCCTAAAGACGAGACATACCAAGGTAAGATAGTGACATCTTACTGGCAGAGAATAACAAACTCTGGTATGGTAAAAAGTGTCCGTATGATGAATTATCCTAAATGGGCAATCCGCAGCTAAATGCTTTTTTATAGAAGCATAATGTCCAGAGACTAAATGTCGGTGGGCTTGTTTCATGACAAGCTTAAGATATAGTCCGGTTTTGCATGAAAGTGCAAAGATAACCGCATCTATCGTCGTCACACCAACTTCTCCATGGAGTCCATTGAACAGACCTTTGTTTAAGGGTCGAAAAGCGCTCCGTCTCATCTAAGATACAAATAAGATGAGAGAAAAACGGTTCATGGTTTGTATGAAAATACCATAGGCGCTAGTGGTTTGTTAAAGAACAAACTGCGACACTGTCAAAATGCTGGAAACCCCTAAAGACTAAAGTACCAAACATGCAAGGAAACGATGCATGTGGCACA
>JACCDR012408998.1_pt1 | contig 12686 bp, 20 predicted proteins | sample 7446431 | NCBI WGS metagenome assembly JACCDR01 (sample SAMN15323443, study PRJNA562643) | freshwater metagenome | isolation source: river surface water | place: USA:Blue River Watershed | collected 2017-08-17
ATATCGCGGATGACCTGGGGTCGTCCAGCCAGCCACTGCTGCCAGCCCTGTTCTTGTTCGGGGATGTAGTTGAGCCACTTAGCCATTTTGGTTGTCCTTGTGAGTGACAGGGTTGTCGAGGAAGGGAAGTTCCATGTCATGAAGGATGAAACTGTGATCCTTGGATTGCTTCAGGCGTGCTTTCGACCGCACGATGGTCATGACAGAGGAACGGTTAATACCTGACAAGCTTATGAACAGTGTTTCATCAGACTGGAGGCCACCGGTGCGCAGGAATTCATCCGTAGCTAGTCTGAGACGAACGGGACTCTCTTTTGCAGCCGTGAGGAACCTCAGTCGGAGCCTTGCCATGGAGGTCAGGCGAGGACCGATGAAATCAGACTTGCTGGTATCCAGCACGTCGATCGGTGCTTCAAACTTTTGCATGATTACCCTTATTTGTAGCAGGAGGCTCTCGCCTCCTGTTGTTTATGCCGCCCTAAGCAATTAACCTTGAACGGGGCGGTGATTGCGATTTTCGTAAACGCCGAAAACGGAGAACGAGACGAACCGAATGTCGCCTTCAGAGGTAGCGCCGTGCAGCTCGATGGTGCCGGTCTCGTTGTTCAGAGTGCCTCGGAAGGCTGCAGAGCGGCCGACGTCACTCAGCTGCAAAGTGATACCGATTTGCCGCATACCTGCAGAACCGGCAGGGCCGACAGCCGCGATGTTCGGATGGATTTCCGCCTTGCGAATTTCCGTTTCATCACCGAGACGGTAGAACACCGCATCGATAGCCACCTCACGGAGTTCGTCGACCGGATCAGCTTCGCCGGAGTCCAGTTGTTCTTTGGTGGTGGACAGACCGATCAGATTAATCTGCATTCCAAACGGAATGGTTCCTTGCTTGATGATGGCGCCGTTGCGGGTGAATTCATGGACGGGAAGCCCGTCCTGAGGAGCGATGCGGATGATGCGGGTCATCTAGTTGACCTTTCAGAAAAGATAGAAGGATCCCTCCAGTCGAGAGACTGGAGGGCTGCGGTATGCAGACAATACCTAAGATCTGTAAAAGATCAACTAGCAGTGATTATCTCGGATCTGGTAGCGATTAAGTCACCCAGTAGTCGAAACGAAACACTGTGAAAGATGTCACCGCGGAGATCTTGCTTCGGTTTCAAAGGCCCAATGAAGTCAAAATCTCTGGAAGTCATTGTTTCTGCTTCAAGGAGCAGGGATCGCAATTCTACGCCGCTGAAGGGCGAGGATTGGGAGTTCAGCGTGCATTGTAGCGCTTTGGCTTGCACGGCGTATAGATGCCCGTAATATGGATAGCCGGCTCTGTAGCTGCCGAGGAGGGCAGTGAGCAGGCGAATCGGGTCATCTAACGAGGTGGGTGCGGGATTGATTCGCACGCGTTCAGTCCAGGAAGGCGTCCACGATCTTCTTACGGCAGTCTTTGCAGGTGTCGTAGAAACGGCCGTGGCTCCCCTCTTCAGGGTCACGGAATTGCCGCACATCAGTGCCCATGCCCTTGTGGATTTCGCAGTATTTGGCAGCAATTGCATTGTCTGCCTGGTACTCTTTTACGTGGTGCGAGATGCGCTCCCGGCATTCCTCGCACACTTGCATGACTTCGGAGCCCATGCTATCAGTCTCGCCGACAATATCAGCCACCGACTCCACCTGGGAGTGGAAATCGCAGACGTCGCCCTCGCGGGGCGGATGAATGAAATCTCCGGGCTTGTAGCTGCTGGGTCCGATGGTATATGCCATTTAATTCTCCTCTTGAGTTGGCTCCATGAATACGGCGCTTTGCGCCAGCTTAACGACATCTTTGATGTCGAACATAGTCAGTCGTGCGAACTCGACGGTGTTGGCATCGATGTCAACGGCGTTGATAGTCATCTGCGTGCCATGGTCTTCTTCATGGGCGTAGATGACACCGGTGGTTTCATCTACGGAATCGATGCGAAGCATTTCGGCTTCGGAATCGAGACGCATGAACGCAGATTGCTGGGCAGCAGCGACGATCAGGTTACGGATAGAGACAGCTTGCATTTTCTACTCCTGAGATATTACAGATCAATGGTTTTCACAGACTTCGGGTCACGCTTGGCCTGCGGCATGGTGTCCAAAGGCTTCTTGTCCTTGGGTTTGAAGACTGCGGCTTTTAATATCCACCAGGCGACTAAGCCCAGACCAAGGAAGGGGAGCAAGCCCCCTACGTTCATGCGGTTCATTGTTCACGAGCCTTCTTGTTCGATTCCATGCGCTTGCGCTGGTTTTCCACGGTGAAACCGCGTTTGTTAAGGCCTTCGATGATCGCTTCAAACGACATCATCGAGTAAGACCTGCTCGCTCGAGGGAGCCTCTTTACCAGACTCTGGAGCATCTTCATGGGGTCTGGCTCGTGCTTGCATGCCAGCAGCGCCATGGAGACGTACTCGGAATCCCCACTGATTGCGAAGTACGTCCCATTGCCTACCAGCAAGCGGTTAGGAACAGCGGCCAGAACGCCTTTATCGTCGTTACTGACCAGATAGTGACGCAGAACGCCGTCACTGGTCAGGAGCAATGAGGTGTGGTGGTTGTTGTCCTTCATGTTGACGTAGTCGTTGCCATCCAGCACGTCAAAGAGACAACTGGAGAGGGTGGACAGCCCTACGAAGAACCCGTATGGCGTGAAGAGCTGCTCTAGGCCTTGCTGGTAGTCGTAGCTTTTGTACAGAGACATCTCTGTGGGAAAGTAAAGATTGAAGTCTTTGACGGCTGCGAATCGAATGGTCATGGTGCTTCCTTCTTTACTTCTTAAGAGTTTCTGCTTTTTCTTTTTCGATCAGAATACGCAGCGCCTTGAGACGAGCTTCCGTCATCCACACCTTCAAGGTACTGGTGTCAATCGAGTTCACACCTCCGCCGGAGAGCAAGTCGTGCTCTGAGGCTTTGCTGACTGCTTCCGGGACCGAATAACCCTGCATCAGAAGGTAGGCTGCTGCATCACCACCAGTGCCGCAGAAGTGATACCACATGTCCTTCAGATTTGCAGTACCCTCTCCGTCCAAAACGTAGTGGTCGTCCTTGGTGAGGAAGTACATGGATGCACCCGTATCCCTGAGGATATCGTGCACCGTGCCTCTTTCTTTCCCGAACTCGTCGAACTTACCGGTGCGCAGAGCCGCGTATGTTGCATAGTCGGCTATGAGGATGTTCTCCATGGCCTTGCGATGCCTGAGGGGCAGTGCATTGCCGCCGTGCGCCACGACGGCTCTTCCAGGCACAATGTCGTAGAGCTTAGGAGCGTATTCGGTCAAACCGAGGCTGTTGACGTACAGGCGGTCAGCAGCGATGACGCCCTTACTGTAGAGAATCGTAGTCATGTCTTTTGTCCTCCATGTATGTATCACCGGAGTAATATGTGCCCAGCGATCCTTTGAATACAAAAAAAGAAAGCGGCATAAACCGCAGGAGAGAGCCCTCGGGCTCTCTCCTGCTTATGCACGGATGGAAGATCAGTACAGGCAGCCGACCATGTCGTTCTTGCAGCCCGTGCGCGGCGACTTGGCCTTGCCGACCTTGCTGGCCGGGTTGTGACTCACCAGATTGCCGTCTTCGCCGAAGACCAGTTGGTCACCGACCTTGTAACCCGCCTTGTTGCCGATGACTGCGATGATTTCCTGGCCATCGGCGGAGGCGAGGAACACGCCGTCTTTGGTGGCGCTGGAGACCGTGGTCACGATGCTGCCGTTTTCTTCACGCTTGAAGCCTTGGAGTTGCTTTTTGGGAATGCTCAGGGACATGGATTTTCTCCTAGTTGATGAAAGTACCTAAATGAATAGGCTGGTGGGTAAAATTACTCTTGAGACGGAGGTGTCTCAAATCACTATTTGTCGTGATGGCTTAGGCGTGAAAAAGAACGAGGTAGATAGCGCGGATAACTTCCTTGAGATAGTTTTCGGTCTCAGAGATGTACTGATGGACCTCCGTATGGCCGTGGCTGCTGGTGACGAAATCCATCAGGAAATCCTCGTATTTGCTCTGCGTAACGTCGATACCCTTTTCCCTCCATTCATCCAGATTATGGATGAGGACGTTGCGACGAAAATCACTGAGCTCTTCCAGCGTATTGAGCATGACTATTATGGCTTTACCCAGAGCCAGACCCTGCTGAGCATTAATGCTCACATACTCCACAGGCTGAACGTCCTTGTCACTGAAGTCCAGCCGGCCCAGACTATCTGGAAATTCCTTGGGAAAGATTCCGTCAGGAAATCCCATTGCTGAGATATTGCGCTTCTTGATGCGCGAGGATAGGTAGTTCGAGAGCGAGGCGATGTGTGGCCCTACCAGTTTTCCGACTGCGGCATCATCGCTGATATCCACCTTCAAAAGTTCTGAGAAAAGCCGGTTGCGCAACTGGATATTCGCCTTTTCCTGTTCGCTAAGCGCCTTGACGACACTCACCACGAGCAAAGCCTCTGCCTGGATTTTCTCAGGAGGCACCGGCTTGCCGTTTTTGAACAGATAGTTAGCAGCCTTCCCGGCGTAAGGCTTAGATCCATTCCTCACGTGTTTCTTGGTCCACTCCAGATTGAGGTATGTCTTCTTGAGCGTGGACTCCAAAGTAGCTTTGAGTTCTTTGAACACGCGTTGCTCAAAGGCCTCCACACCGTTCTTGTCCTTATGCTGGAGCTTGTATTTGGACTTATTACCTGCAATCAAAGCAGACAGGGAATCAAGAAACCCCTCGTTGGCAACGAACAGTGCAGGTGTGTATTGTTCAATCTTCAAATGTTTCACGATTTTTACCTAATTGATGAAAGTACTCATATGGATGAGCTGGTTGGTGAATTACGCCTGGGATGGGGTATGACCCGGACTTGCGATCACAGGGGTCTCACCTGCTCGAAAGCCACCGCGCATCATCGGGTTGATGCCAATCCATTTCTTGGAAACGGATTCTTTATCGATGAATTTCTTGTACTGCTCCAACGGGTCGGGATACGAATAGCCATGGTAGACGCCGACACACAAGTTCAAAGGTATCGCACCGGCCTGATTCTCGATAGCTCCCATAAGGTGAACCAGATTCGTAGCCCCCATGGTGGCAAGGACGTGCATCGTTCGCAGACGGGAATAGACGTCACCAACATAATGCGGAGACATCTCCATCCGCATGAGCTTTTTGTGCTCAGCGCGAATAGTGGCGTGTCTGCGGAGAATTGCGTCGATATCTGCAGTGAGTTGGTACGCACAGTTGTAGACCCGAATGCTTTCGAGCGTTATCTCAAAGCGCACCTGAGAGAGCGCGTGCCGCAGACCGTCCACACGTTGGAAGAGCTGGCGGTAATGCTCATCCTTGGAATTGACGAGCTCCATGGAGCGATCGAGTTCTTCTTTGGCGATAATCCAGTTGGGATCTGCGCGTTTGTAGGCGGTACGGCAGATTTCAGCGAAAGCGATCAGGAACATGATCGCGATGCCGCCGAAGCCGAAGATGGTGCCGATGTCGTAGGTCAGTGGGGGTTCTCTATGGTGAGGTGATGGAATTAGGTTAGCCTGCTCAGTACTCTCCCTGAGCAGGGATGGTGATCATGATCTTGTCCAGAATCATCCCTTTAGTTTGGGCGATGGACAGGAGCCGTTGATGAATCTCTTCTTGGAACGATGGGAATCCCGGCATGGAATCGGAGGATCGAAACACACCATGCTCCAAGATGGATGTGGCCATTTCCCCGGCATACTCCGTAATGGCTGTGTGGTATTCGCTGTAGGCGCTATCAGCCATCTGATAAGCGGTGCTAGCAATGTCCTTCTGAAAGAACTTGCCGTCGTTGATCAGGTGCAGGAAATGGTCCAGCTTCTTGCGATGCTCGTGAACCTTCTCATTGAGTTGATTCAGCTCCCGGGTATGAGCAGCAATCACCTGATGAAAGGCAGCATACTTGGCTTTCATCTGCCGGCTGGTTTTGCTGGCGCGGTAGAGCGGCCAATACACCGCACCCAGTACCGCGATAACCGACCCCCAGAAAAACAGGTCGGCGACGTAAGACAAAGCGTTAGCTGGCATTTAGCGGATTTCCTTTTTAAAAACAATCAATAACTAGGGGATGCTGCGTACTTTTTAATATGTATCTCTTAGGAGCCTTTATGCTTGAATTCATGCTTGGCGCGAGCCGGCCTAACTACAAATACAAACTCACACCCCTGCGGGATGCACCCAATGGACTGTCGCACATCTGCGCATGTCTGTACAACAACAAAATCTGGATAGCCGGTGGTCTGACGCCCACCCTGCAAAGCAGCAACGCTTTCAGTTGCTACGATATTGCTACGGACACTTGGACTATCTTGCCCAACATGCCAGCCACCATTCGCAGTGGCGCTATTGGTGGTCATAACGGCAAGATCTATCAGTTTGGAGGGATCAATCATTCTAACAGTGTGGTAGATCCCAACATCCGTGTCTTCGACATCGCGGCCAATACCTGGGTCACCAAACAAGAGACCATGTCTCCGGTTCGCTTTGAAATGGGTTATGAGGTGGTCGATGGCGGGAAAATCTGGTTGATGGGCGGTATGAATTCCAATACCATGACCAACAATACCAGCACCGATCTGAACAACCCCACGATCTTCTTTGACTCGTATGCGGCCACGCCCTCGCCTGGACCCAGAGCAGCCGGGACATACTACGATGGATCGCGGTACATCTACACCGCTGGTGGTCTGGATAATGGGAGCACCTACCTTAACCATTTCAGGCGGTACGACATCCTGAACAATACATGGGCAACGCTCGCGCCCATGCCCGTGAATGCCACGTTTGTGAACCTGATCGCCTGGGATGGCAACATCTACGCATTCACCACCAATGCCAATACCGTGTACGGCAACAGGCTGTTCCGCTACAGTGTCTCGTCGGACACCTGGACTGATCTGGGCGCTGTGGATGGGCAAATTCACGGCCTCACCAAGGGCATCGTCTATAAGAACGAGCTGTACCTGATCTGCGGCTGGAATGGAAGCGCCAGAGACCTTAAGGTATCCAAGCTCTCACGTTACTGACATAATCGCCCCAGGGGCCCTTTAAGGGCTTTCCTGGGGCTTTATGCCGTGTCATTTATTTCGTCTCTTTTCCTTACGGATCCGGTAGATGTTAACAATCCCCATCACGAGGAAGAACACGGTGCCGAGCGGCAGGAGTATTTTCACAAAGACGTCTCTGTATTCCATGGTTATTTGAGTTCTGGGTTAAAGACGGTGAATACCTGGTGTTTGACGCCGGGGTTTTCCATGTTCAGGCGATCTCGCTCGCAAAGGGCGGAGATCATGTTCTTGTGCACCTGGGGCTTGTAGGTGAACTCATACCCGCCGCCATCCGTGGCCTTGGCCACAACGCACTGACCACCCCAATTGGCGTAGTCGGACATATGCTGGCGAAACTCAACCAACACGCTTTTAAACCCCTCCCAATGCACCTGGGCAACGGGGTCAACGTACGTACGGCATTCGTCACTGTTCATCTCCAGATTGATCTCTGGATGGAACTTCGCCATGTAACTCGTAAAGTAGGCCCTGCGGCCACGCATGGGCTCTTTGAGCGACTTTCTTGCAGTGAGCATCTGTGGACAAGTAAGGAGTGAGTGGATGGGTTTGAGGACAGCGTAAATGCCGCCTCAAACGATTCACCCATTATTTCTTGGTTGCAAGGTGCTTGTCCAGGAATGCAATTCGCTGTTTAGCGACCTTGGCCACTCGTTCAGCGTGTTGTGCTAGCAGCTGCTTGAGCTCCTCTGCCTGATAGAGGTAGAGGGTGTTAGCAAACCTCTGATCTTCGCTAGTGAAAGATCTGCCCGACCAGACACCCAGGAAGTTCTCCTGGAAATCCTCATCAGGCCCATCAGTCAGGCTATCGGAGCGGATCAGGATCCGGTGACTCGGGTTGGCGGCATTGACATAGTGAATCGTTCTATCCACGTGTTGCGTGGGAACGGGACGCCTCTCCATGGTGATGTATTTGTTCTCCTTGGCTTCGCAACGAACAAAATTCGCCCGGATGATGTCGATCACTAATTCGTAACCAGGCTCTCTCACGTCGGGAAAGAGATGATCGAGCGTACCGTAGGAGTCCTTCATCACGACGTCGGCCACCGCGGGCCGGATCATGGCAAAGACTCGGTCCTTACGGATCTCTGCAGGACTGGAAAAGATGTTGATCATAACCCCCTCCTTGAGGTGATAACCTACAGCTGCCCGCAGGTACAGCCTTCCGAACATTTCAGCTCGTTAGGGCCGTAGAAGATATCGGCGACGTTCACGTTCAGCCGGTTGTCAGCTATCAGCTGATTGATGAACTGCGACTGCAGGTGCTTCTTGTGGCCGGCCACGCGGCCCAGCAATGCCTTGTACTCGACAAAAGCAGAATGCAGCGAGGTAGCGCCCAGGTCCTGGAGCATGGCGCAAACCTGCGCGACCGGATAGGCTTTCCAGACATTGCCGGCATCGTCAGTCACCAGCACTTCAAACAAGTAGTCGAACTTGTTAGCGCTTTTGGAGTTGTCATCCGCGAAGGAATGAATGAGATCGGCAGGGATGCTGTAATGGCCTCGGCCCTGGACCCGAGCTACCTTCACACTGTTGAGCTGTATGTTTCCATACGCGGTCTTAACCGTTTCGAGCTCGACCACATCGCCCGGAATGATCTCAGAACTACAGCCGCGCGGCAGGTCGATGAGTGCTTCCGTGAAGGTCAGTCCGACTTCAATGTCGCCTTCAGTTCTGGCGCTGTATCGCACGAGGGGGAAGATTTTCAGGAGATTCATTTTTGATGTTTCTGAATAGTCAAAAAAGAAAAGGGAAGCCGAAGCTCCCCTCTCTTGCTGCAGGTACACCGGAATTAGTCCGGCAGCTCTTCTTCTTCCGGACCTTCCTCGGACTTGGCCTCGCCGGCCTCGATGGTGACGTCGTAGGCGAAGATGCCGGGGTTCATGTTGCGCATGGCTTCCAGGCACTCGTTGGGAGCGGCCTGGGACTGCTCGCCGATCACGGACACGCTCTCGAAGCCCGAGGCTTCCATGGTGGATGCGAGGAACGCCGCCACCGAGCTGGCTTCTTGATCGGAAGGCGCGGTCACAACGATGTTGATGCTGGAATCGTCTTGGCTGAGGGACATGGTTTTCTCCTAGTTGAGAGTGGGGGTTTAAGGGGAAAAGGGAACAGAGATTGCGAGGGTCGAGGACTTACTGCTCGATGATCAGTTGGTAGCGGCGCTTGCCTTTCTTGCTGGTGAAACGGGGATGGAACTCCTTGAACGAGGCTTCCACCGAACGATCGATGATCTGGTGGATGGAGCTGGTCTGGTCGGACTTCTCGAGAGCCGTGGCGAAGACAGGGATCTGACTCCACTTGAAGAACTTCCGACCGGCGGAGTCAGCTTTCTCGTAGCGCATTGCATTGGCCATCGCGACGGCATGTTTGCTCAACGCCCAGTTGATGCTGCCGTCCAGCGAAGAGACCACGCACTTGGTGCCTGGCGGGATCGACTTCAGGCCATGTACGGACATGGGCCACCAGCCGCGGTGATCGGGAGAGGCGATCTTGGCGATGAGGTAGGGTTTGATATCCTCAAACTTGATGGTCGGTGGCGACAGCAATTCCTTCTTGCCAGTCGGGACGCAAGCGAAGAACGAAGGCTGGTTATCCACGAACACCACGAGGATGCTGTGGTTACCGCCGTAGTTGAGCACGCGGTGCAGGCGAACAGGTTTTTTGGAGTCGGTAGGCATGTGTTGATTTCCCTCTTGGTTGAAATGAAGTTAGCTGATGGTGCCGCGCCGGAACTTGTAGTACACCACGGGACGAGTCGAGGCGGTCTCTTCGCCTTTGAGGCGAACGAGTTGCTTCTCGGCACGCTTGTCGTACATGGTGAACTTGTTGTCCCAGCTCCAGAACAGGTCATTCATGTTGACGGTGTTGATTCTGCCCTGAGGCTTCCAGCCACCCGTGTCGATCTCGGTCACGATGATCTTTCCAGCGTAACGAGCGGCGTGCTGGATGATGGAAGAGCCGCCGATCACGAAGATCTGGCGACGACGGGCCATCACCAGTGCGTCTTCGACCGTGGAGACCACCACAGCACCGTTTTCCATCACCCCGGGGCGAAGATCGTAGGAGACGATGATGTTCAGGCGGTCAGGCAAGGGCCGGAAAGACGCTGGCAAGCTATCCCAGGTCTTACGGCCCATGATCACAGCGCCGCCCTTGGTCGTTTCGGAGAAATGCTTCAGATCACTCGGGCAGTGCCAGGGCAGTTCGCCGTCCAGACCAATGAGGCCAGACTCGCTCGTGGCGAAAATGATCGTCGTACGCAGCATCTGCTCGATCTCGTTGAACAGAGGATCGCCGAGCTTGGTGGTCTCGGAGAAGCGGTTGCTTGTCTCAGCACTGCCGCCATAGAGTTCACGCATCGCTTCCAGATTGCCATAGACCGCGTGCTCAGCCGGCGTGGTGGTGACGGAGTGCGGCCGGAACGCCGACAGCAGATTCTTCAGATCAGTCGGGGAAACTCCGTTGGTCAGGGTTTTCGGTTTGAAGTTCAGACCCGCATTGGACAGGATGGTCCCCACTGCGTCTTTTTCAACCTGTGCGCGCTGAAGGCGCAAGATCTTGGCGATGTTGGTGTTTTCCTCCGGAGGGAGGAGATTGACTTCAGGCATGGGTGCTCCTTTATCGACGAATCGACGGATGGTAGTTGAAAGAGCTGGCTCTCGCCATGAACTCGTTGATAGCTTGTTTGTTGTAGTCGCGCACCATCACAGGGACCTTGGTGACGTAACGGCGCGGGACAGTGATCTCGATAGCCACGACTGCAGATGCGGGCTCTAAGACCCATTTAGTGGCCTCGTAGCGCGATCGCAGGGCAGTCTGCATGTGCTTGCGTTCCTGCTCATCCAGGCCCAAGCATTTATCGAAAGCAATCCATGTCAGCATGGACGTGTTAGCCTCCTCAATGACCTTCTCGCGATCCGTCTGCCCGGGGAAGCTGACAAAGCGCTGAAAACCGTTGGAGTTGTCGGTGACGCGGTAGATCACGAGATCCTCCGCTACCAAAGAACCCTTGGGCGTGGCAATGCGGGAATACCCCTTGCTCGCTAGCCAACGTTCAATCGGCGTGCGAGAGGGCAGATGCATCATGCACACATCCACTTCCTTGTTGTCTTTCAGCAGGGGCTGCAGGACCGCAGGAAGCCGGTATGGACGCAAGTTCATTGCATCCAGGAAGTTGCGGTAGTACTCCTGGGGGTTGTTGGTGATCGAGGAGAAGTACTTGCGGCTTTTGCGGTGGTAGATGATCACCGCCATCTTGCCCGTGAACTGAGCCACGTTGTGCTCATTCACAATGACCGCGTAGCCCTCGACAGGGCTGTTGTCAAACACCAGCGGCTTGAGGGTTCGGGTATCGAGTGCCAACATGAGTGGTGGCTCCTTTATTACAGAGGAGTCTTCACAGGGAGCACTTCGATGCACGGCACGCCGCTGTCCAGGAATTGCACCTTCGGCTCGATAGCTGTGTCCATGCCGTTGGTCACCGGAACCATCACTGCTGGACGGCAGTAGTAGTTCAGACGGAACAGCCCTTGCTTAAACTGGTCGAGTATGACAAACATGCCGGGCTTACTATCTTCGCTCACCCGGAAGTTGAACACGTGCATGCCGTCGATGGTCTCATTCTCCGAACGGCTGCGGTGAGTGAAGTTCGCGATCGTGAAACGGCCTTTCATCGCATCGACGAGATCCTCAGAGACTTCACGTCCCAGAACCTTCTCCGCAAGCGCCAGTCGGCCCTTGCGGTAAGCCGGGAGCTCTCGGCGAAAGCCGTGGTCCACGGTATCGCTGTTCAGAGCCATCCCGCGCATGTGGGTCAGACGGGCGTCGTTGATCAGGAGACTGGTTTGGTGCTCGAAATACTCACGGCAGTTGTTGTGCAGGCGGTGGCTGAAGCCGGAGGCCAGAATGGTGCGCTGCAGGACGTTGTGGATGCTCATGAGACTGTCATCGCTGATCACGCTGTCCACGTATCCGAGATTATCCTGTCTCGGCAGGAAATGCAGATTGCTGGTGACCGGGGTGGTTTGAGCGCGGGATCCGTAGGCGAGTTCCATGGTGTTTCCTAGAGGGGGTGGGGTGATGGATATCAATAAGAGTCGCCGAGCGGTAATTTAAGACCAACGCGGCATAATTGCCGCTAGAACCCTAAGGCCCTAGCGGCAATCAGCAGGAGAGATCAGATGTCTGCGGGATCGATGTCGCTCTCGTAATCGTAGAGACTTTTCCAGGTGCCGATGTTGTTCAGACTGTTGAAGTAAGTAGCCACGTCGTGGTTGAGATTCGTCACGTCAATCAGCAGGCCGTTGATGGTCGTGGACCAATCGTAGAGCACCTGCTCCATCGTCGAGACCAAATCATCGACGAGGGTGTAGGTTTCCAGCAGCGGCATGTGACCTTTTTGGAACCCATAGATGAGCTTCTCTCGCAGCTGCGCCACCTGTTTGGTCGCGTTGCTGATAGAGCGCTGAGCGAGTGTGAAGTACACCCCTTGACCAGTAATGACACCGGTGCTCCTGGTATCGATGTTGCTGAGTCCGATACTGCGTCGTTTCGGCAGGTCCAGAAGATCGCTGAACTGCTGCAGGCAACCGGAGTAG
>JACCDR010981803.1_pt1 | contig 12685 bp, 8 predicted proteins | sample 7446431 | NCBI WGS metagenome assembly JACCDR01 (sample SAMN15323443, study PRJNA562643) | freshwater metagenome | isolation source: river surface water | place: USA:Blue River Watershed | collected 2017-08-17
AATATACAAGCATTTGTAAAATTTCTATTCTTAGCCTAGCCATAAAATAATACCTTACGACTTGTCATATTTTTACAAGATTTCCACTATTATAGCACACTCTTTTCTGGTTATATGGTTTCGTTTTTACGCACAAGTACTCGATTTGCAGTCCGATATAAGATTTTCTTATTACTGGCTAGTTTTTGTTACGGAATAGCCTATTTTCTGTATCATTTTTCTTCGGCACAAGACCAAACAGAAAAGTATATCGAAGATGTAAGAGAGAATATTCGCACAGCCGTGAGCGATTCTGATAATGATTTTGCCAAAATAAAAGACATTCTCAGGAAAAATTTCAAACCTTCTTCTTTAGATTCCACCAAGGCAAAATATCCTTTTTTTATCTTTCATCATGGTAAAATGGCGTATTGGTCAGATGCCACATTTGTGCCTAGTTACGATTTACTAAAAAGCCCTACACCTTATATTTCTAAGGTGATTGTTGTAGGTGAATACACTTTTTTAGTTCGTCGAATTTCTTATCAATCAGAAAGAAATCGCCTTAATTACGAAATTTATTCCTTAATCGAGTTAAGCCACCCAACCGACTGGAACGTAACGGAGCATCTCAATTACCATATCTTTCCGAGTAACCTGAATATTTTTGCCAACAACCCCAGCATATCGCTTACGCCTAGTACAAATGACCAATTTAATATTCCAGACAAGGCACATTTTCTATTTTCTATTGCCCCCCAAAGCGATACCCAAACCCTTACGCAACTTCCTACAAACGTATTGATTTGTGCTTGTATAGGATTGTTTTTTATGAGTTTGTTCATGGTTGGCTTGGTGCATCAGTTCAATAAAAAGCGTTTTTACGGGAGGTCGTTTCTTATTTTATTAGCTTATTTTGGCTTTATTAGGGGCGTAATGCTCTATTTTAATACATATTCTTATTTCCAAGAATCAAGCAAGGTTTTCAATCCTAGTTACATGGGGTCGTCGTTTTTTACCCCAACCATAGGCGATTTATTACTCAATTTGGTCGTGAGTATCATCTTATTGCTCTTTTTGGTGACACATTACTACCGTTTCAGGATTTATTTTCAAGTATTACATTGGTCGAATCTCTATAAAATACTCATTGCCAACCTGCTGATTTTTGTCAGCTTTGGCGTGTTTTGTTTGTGCCATTCTTTGTTGTCAAATTTGTTTATTTACTCTTATTTGACACTTGACTTATCGCTTAAAATAGATTTATGGACAGATACCCTTGACTTTTCTTGTATTTTGATATTTCTTTTGGTTAGTTTTTGTTATTTCCTTAGTATCCATCTACTATCCAACATCTTTATCAAACTCACCCGTCAGCACCCTGTTGCCCAAGGCATTCAATGGTTACTGTTGAGTAGTGTAATTTCAATTGTATTTTATTGGAAGTTTTACGCCTTTTCTAGCAGCGAAAATCCACAGAGTATTTACTTCGATATAGATGTATGGCTGTTGTGTTTACACGCCCTACTACTGGTACTCATTTATACCTTCAAACTACCTAAATATCTTTACACTTTCCGCTATCAAACAATTGTCTATTTGTTTTCGGTAGCAATTGTATGTGCGATTGTTTCGACTAAAGTAAACTATAACCGTTGGATAGCAAAAGACACGAAGTTTAAGAAACTTTTTGGAGAAAAATATTTTTCACAAGGAGACAAATTTTCTGAGGTTTTATTACTCAAAATTTATGACCAAACCATTAGTAAAAACTTCACTAAAGTAAAAACTGTGCTTACCAGCACATCTGTTTCGGTAAAAGACATCAAGGCGATATTAGAAGAAGATGTTTATACAAAAAGTATCATCAAAAGCTATTTCAAATCGTATCAGTCAAAAATCTTAGTATTTGATAGCCAAGGGCGTTCGCTCAATTCGGGCGATGCCGAAGGACGTAATTTGAATACCTACCTGAAAAAATACCAAAAGCCTGTTCAACAAACCGACAATACCACTTTGTATTTGGTCAATGAGCCAAGCAAAGGTTTTTTCAAGGAGTATTTTCAATTGATTCGCCTACAAGATGCCCAGGGTTTATACGGATATTTAGTCTTACTTTTTTCTGAATACGGCGAAACATCAGGCTCGGGCAAAGTAACCCTCGGCGAAAGTGGCATTCTTGTACCCGAAATTGCAAGCTATGGTTATGCTATTTACGAAGGCAAAAAACTTATCAGTATCGAAAGCAAAGGATACCCCTTTAATGCCAAATTAAGTAGTTTTTTACAGAAAAAAGCCCTTTACACCACGGGGATTCTCTACGAAAACGTTCGATATGTTGGCGGAAAAAGTGGCAATAAAACCATTATTTTTGCATCTACACCGCCTTCTAATGCCGACATTTACGCCAATTTTTCTTACTTATTTCTGTATTTGGTTATTACAATTATCATTGGTATGTTGATTTATGCCACCAATTATGGGGTATCAATTGTAAACATTAATTTTGCTACCAAAATTCAGATTTATTTAAACCTCGCTTTTGTGTTACCTTTAATCCTAATTATGGGTATTACGCTGAGTATCATTGGCTCTAAACTGAGCGAAAACCAACAAAAGTCTTACTTTGAGCAAGCCGAAGGTATAAGCATTAGTATTCGGGATGTAATTCAACAATACACCAAAACGTCGTTGCAAAGTGATAGTTTATCGTATGCCCTCACACAAATCAATAATATTCAGAAACATTATTTGAATATTTTTGACCCTGCTGGCTATTTAATTACCAGTACAAGGGGCGTTGACGACGAAATGAACAAAACCAACCAATATTTACCTCGTTCGGTGTATCGTGCCATTGTGGAAGAACACAAAAACCAATATCATACCATCGACCAAGTAGGAAATATCGACTACAGCAACGTATTTGTTGCCATTAAATCGAACGAAGATAAGTTATTGGGCGTTCTCAACGTACCCTTTTACGATGCTAAGGTAGTAAACGAAAAAGAAGTATTGCCTTTGGTAAGTACTTTGCTCAATACCTTTACGACGCTGTTTATGTTGCTCTTAATATTGTCGTATTTTGCCTCTAATTTATTAACTGTACCGCTACGTTTTATTATTAATAAGCTTCGTAAAGTTGATTTCAGTAAAACCAATGAGCCTATTTTGTGGCGTTCTAACGATGAAATTGGTATGTTGATTAAAGCCTACAACCAAATGCTCATCAAGCTCGAAGAGTCTAAAATTGCCCTAGCCGATTCAAATAAGCAGTCGGCATGGCAACAAATGGCCAAACAAGTTGCACACGAAATCAAAAATCCGCTTACGCCCATGAAGCTTTCGTTGCAGTTGCTGCAACATAAGCTGTCGAGAGGGACAACCATCAATACGGCATTAATCAAAGACCAAATCGAATCGCTGACGGGACAAATCGACAATCTCTCGTACATTGCCAATTCGTTTTCAGATTTTGCACGAATGCCTATTCCTAAAAGAGAAGTGTTTGACATTGTATCGGAAGCCAATAAAATTATTACATTATTCCAAGAAGACAGCAAGTTAAAATTGTTGAAAGACCTACCTCCTAGCCCAACGTTTGTCATTGGCGATAGGCATTTGACAGGTAATATCATCAAAAATCTGGTTGTAAACGCCATTCAGTCGGTGCCACCCGAACGCAATCCTGTGATTTCGATACGGATTTCAAAAGGCGTAGAAACCATTACTTTTAGTATTAGTGACAACGGTTCGGGCATCAACGAAGACGACCGAAGTAAAATATTCCTACTCGACTTTAGCACCAAACAGGGCGGTTCGGGCGTAGGACTAGCCCTAGCCAAATGGGTTGTGGACAATGCCAATGGCAGTATTTGGTTCAATACCACTGCGAGCAAAGGCTCTACTTTTTATTTTACTTTGCATCTTGCCTAAAAATATGGTCAATAAAAAAGTGGTCGAACCAGATAGATTCGACCACTTTTTTATTGACCAAGACGAAAGATTATCCGATGTAATACAACAAAGCCTCTCGCATTTCTTTGGCGTTGACGGGTATGTCGTAGCCACATTTGCCGATACCTTCGAGCAAGGAAAATCTAATTTCTTTGCCTTTATTCTTTTTGTCTTGAGCCGTGAGTGCTATAATTGCCTCAAGGTCGTCGGTTGCAACAGTGGCTTTTCCATACACTGCAAAGATAAACTCTTCGATTTCGGCTAGTGCTGCTTCTGAGATGAGTCCTCTTTTTAAGGAAATAAAAGCCTCACAAATCATGCCCGCAGCAATAGCTTCTCCATGCAGCAAATGTAATTTAGGCTTACCCAAATAAAATGTTTCGATAGCATGACCTAGCGTATGACCAAAATTCAAGATTTTTCTTAAACCCTTTTCAGTTGGGTCTTGGGCTACCACCTGCTTTTTAATTTCGACAGAGTGAGCAATTAAATTCGTAAAGTTTTGGGCTTCAAAGTCTGTTCTTTTGATGGCATTCCATTGCTGCACATCGGCGATAAGGCAATGTTTTACTATTTCGGCAAAACCCGAACGAAGCTCGACGAAAGGTAAAGTTTTAAGAAAAACGGCATCAATCAACACCGCATTAGGAATCCGAAAAACGCCAATATGGTTTTTAAATCCATGAAAATCAATGCCTAACTTCCCTCCTACACTGGCATCTACTTGTGCCAAAAGCGTTGTAGGAATTTGGATAAAATCAATGCCTCGTTTGTAGGTAGCGGCACAAAAGCCTCCCATGTCGCCAATGACACCACCGCCAAGGTTAATCACCAAACTATGACGGTCGAGCTCGGCATCGGTCATGCCTTGCCATATTTTTTCGCAAGTAAGCAGGTTTTTCTCTGGTTCTCCCGACTTGATTTGCGTAAGTGTATGCTTGGGTAAAAATGATTTTACAAGAGGATAGCAATGTCGCTTGGTGTGCTCATCTACAATCACATGGATTTTAGCGTACTTATTTTCTGCCAAAAATTGACTTAAACTCTCCTCTATTGGGGCAATTACAACAACAGACATTTTGAATTTGGTTAACAACGTTGAAGTTTCAAAATTACCTATTTTCCTTTACTCTGCCTTCATAAAAACAGATAAAACAACATTATTCTACAAAATTAAGTAGCCATAAGGCGAAAAAAGTTCTTGTAAAACCCAACACGACAAGCACGATACAAGCAATATTTATCGTAAAAGTTTAGGTCGAATAAATAATAAAAGGTGGTCAAAATTAGCTTTCGACCACCTTTTATTGCTGATTTTTGGGCATCAACATTGCCTTGATTTATGCTTATTCTACTGTCACCGATTTTGCCAAGTTACGAGGCTGGTCCACATTACAGCCACGCATCACCGCAATATGATACGAAAGCAACTGCAACGGCACAACCGACACCAACGGAATGAGTGCTTCGTGCATGGCAGGAATTTCAATCACATAATCCGCCATTGTTGGAATTAGCTTATCGCCTTCTGTCACAATTGCAATTACTTGTCCTTTACGGGCCTTTACTTCTTGGATATTAGACACCACTTTGTCATAAGAACTATCTTTCGTTGCGATAAACACCACTGGCATCTCGGCATCAATCAAGGCAATTGGGCCGTGTTTCATTTCGGCGGCAGGGTAGCCCTCGGCATGGATGTACGAAATTTCTTTCAATTTCAACGCTCCTTCGAGTGCCACAGGGAAATTGTAGCCACGCCCCAAATAAATGAAATTGCGAGCATCTTTGTATTGTTCGGCTATGACTTTGATTTTTTCATCATTTTTCAATACCGCTTCAATTTTAGAAGGAATACGCTCTAATTCAAACAATAAGCGTCTGAAAGTATCTTCGTGTAAACTTCCTTTTTTACGGGCCGTAGCAATGGCCATTTGCGTCAGCACCACCACTTGTGCCGTAAATGCCTTGGTAGAAGCCACACCGATTTCAGGGCCAGCGTGCGTATAAGCTCCTGCATGGGTAGCACGAGGAATAGACGAACCTACCACATTACAAACCCCCAAAATGGTTGCTCCTTTCGATTTTGCTAGTTCGATAGCCGCCAAAGTATCAGCCGTTTCGCCCGATTGCGAAATGGCAATTACCATATCGCCTTCTTTAATAATCGGGTTTCTGTATCTAAATTCGGAAGCATATTCAACTTCGACATTGATACGAGCCAATTCTTCAAAAATGTACTCAGCAACCAAACCAGCGTGCCACGATGTACCACAAGCCACAATCACAATACGCTTGGCTTTGGCGAGCTTATCCATGTATTCACGCAGGCCACCCAAGGCCAAATGGCCGTTATCAGCATTGACTCTACCTCTCAGGCAGTCGGCTACAGAGCGAGGTTGTTCGTAGATTTCTTTAAGCATAAAATGCTCGAAACCACCTTTTTCTATCGCTTCCAACTCCAATTCAACCGTCTGGATATAAGGAGATTGCAAGATATTATCAATATTTTTAACCGTAAATTCTCCTTCTCTAACCACGGCAATTTCATAGTCGTTGAGATACACCATTTCGTGTGTATATTCGATGATGGGCGTAGCGTCAGAAGCAAAGAAAAACTCTTCTTCTCCAATGCCTATCACTAATGGCGAGCCTTTGCGGGCAGCAATCAACTGCGTTGGGGCGTTAGCGTCCATTACTACAATTGCATAAGCACCTACCACTTCTTTCATCGCAAGTCGCACAGCCTCTTCCAACAAGCAACCCGTATTGGTTTGAATGTCTTCGATAAAATGGATAAACACTTCAGAATCGGTATCAGAATGAAATACGTGTCCTTTTTTCATCAAATTTTTCTTGATGGCACTGTAATTTTCAATGATACCATTGTGAATAATCGCCAGATTGCCACTTGCCGAGTAATGTGGGTGAGCGTTGCGGTCGTTGGGTTCGCCGTGCGTAGCCCAACGGGTGTGTCCGATACCGATATGGCTACTCAAATCGACCGACACGATAGCTTCTTCTAAATCGTTTACTTTTCCTTTTTTCTTATATACATTCAAACCTCCGTTCAATAAAGCGATACCCGCACTGTCGTAACCACGGTACTCCAAACGCTTTAATCCTTTTAAAATCAGAGGTGCTGCTTCACGATGCCCAACATAGGCTACAATTCCACACATAGTAGCAAAATTTCGTTTAAGTGATTATTTCATTCATCAAATAGCCCTACATTTGATTGAAAAGCTTGCGTAGGTAAGTTTAAATGCTCCATTACAAATGAAAAAATATACCAGAAATGCAACATTCAGAACCTATAGCATTGACTATTTAATTTTGTAAAAATAATGAAATTGTATATAGATTGATGCGATGGGCTAAAAATTTACGGCAATATATTACACAAAAAAAGGGCTTTTATTGCTTTCCACAACAAAAACCCTTTTTTTAAAATTTTATCTTTCACTATATCAATAACTTAGCACTATTTATTGATATAGGTATAATACAATTTAAGCTTTATTTTTCTACTATCAAACGACGCATTGGTTATGGCCGAAAGCACAATTCTGGAAGAAGAAGCAACCGTTTTGGTAGTCGAAGTACTGCTTGCATAACCTGTTTGCGTTGGGGTGATAATCCAACCATTGTTGGCAATACGCCCTGATAAAATATTTTGAATAGCACTGGTCACGTTGAATGTATAGACCTGAGCTTTGGGTTCAAAAGTACAAATACTGGTTTCGCTTGATAAAAATGCTAAAGCACCCGAACTTACCCTGAGCGGACGATTCAGCCCGTTGTCTTCTACCGCAATTAAATCGGGTGGGCGGTTAAAGCCTGCTGGAAGAGCGTCTGGTTCAAGGATTAGCTCTGCTTTATTAATGGCTACGTTGTGCTGTTCTTTCAATTTTAGCAACGAAGGAAAGTTTACTTTGATAGCCAAGCCTCCAGCAGCATCGAGATATACCTTGTAGCCTGCTTCTACAGCCGTTACTTTCTGTCCTGCACTTTTCAGGTTGGCGATAGCCCCTGTTCGCTTAGAAGAAAAGTTGGTATAACGCACATTTTCGTCAGACGATTGTCCATTATATAGATAAAAAGCCAACGAATCTTGTGTAGTCACAGTTGTATCTACACCACTAGTAGTATTCGGATATTTATACGTATAATGGTAATACAACTTCATATCACTGGTATAAGCCGAGAACCCAACAATGGCAGCATTCGCAGCACTTTCGCTTACCAATACCATTCCTTTCACTACATCCTTAAACTTATCATACACCACCGCCGACGCACTTGCTTTGTTACGGTAAGAAAAGATTTCTTCTTTCAAAGCAGCCGTGAGTGGAATCCTCAAAATCGCATATTTACCTGTATCGGTCGTAGCATAAGGATTTCTGATTGGGCGAAGATTTTTCAGTGAAACTGTTCCGATAGGCGTTGGTTCGTAGGCTGGTAAATCGGAAGTGTTGTTATAAATAGTACTAATACTACGAGATTCTGAGCTTTTTACACGATATACTTTAAAAGTTTGAGCCACATTGGTATCGCCAGCTACATACCTGTACAACAAACGTAAAACCAAAGAATCGGCTACTTCCACAACCGAGCTTTTGTACGCTTTTGTCCCCAAAGTATCAATTTTAAGCGTATCAGCATTGGTGATTTGGAAAAATGTTTTGGCACTTATTTCGCCCAATTCTGGGTGTTTCATGTTTCCAACATATACCAAGGCATTAGCTGATGTTTGTAGCGAATCTAACAAAACCGTAGCGCTATTGACGCTGAGTGTATCGGTGTATCGCACCCCAATTTCTTCGCCAAATACTTCTGTACCAATTTGTTGAGGGTCATCACATCCCCAAAGCAAGGTACTCAATAAAAGTACCCAAAGGCTAGGCGTTTGCCAACTCTGTGTAAAGATTGTAGTAAGTTTCAATACTTTGTTCTGGTACGAACTCGATTTTCTTGTCTGGTAATTCATCCAAAATTGCGTTAAATTTCTCCGTAACATCTTCTTCTGAAGTAATCACGATGTCGGCGTACTCTGCTCCTATCTTGATAAATCCTTCATAATCGGCAGTGCGTAAGCTGCCCAACATAGAGTCTTCTATGTCCATTAGTTTTACTTTTTCATACAATTGACCTGCGTCAAATTTATGTGAAAAAGAACTATCAAACACCGAAAACACCACCTTAGCGTCTTTAAACATCGGGTCGTTTTTGTAGGTTGTTTTCAAATACAACGGCACAAGCGATGTCATCCAATCGTTGCAATGCACAATGTCTGGCGACCAACCCAGTTTCTTCACGGTTTCTAACGAGCCTTTGCAAAAGAATATTGCTCGCTCGTCGTTGTCCGAGTAAAACTTGTCTTCTTTGTCTGTAAAAACAGTCTTACGCTGAAAGTAGTCTTCGTTATCAATAAAATAAACTTGCAACTTGGCGGCAGGTAAACTTGCCACTTTGATTGTCACAGGCTTATCGTCGTCACCCACAGGAACGGTGAAGCCCGACAGTCTTACTACTTCATGAAGACGGTTTTTACGTTCATTAATCAACCCAAATCTAGGCACTAAGATTCTAATCTCCATGCCCTTCTCTTGCATCGCTGCTGGCAATTTTCTGACAAATTCAGCCACCTGAGTAGTAGAAAGAAATGGGTCAACTTCACTAGCGACGTAAAGGATACGCAATTTAGACATTGTTGTCGTAGTTAGGCGCTTAATGGTTGTTAAAAAGTGTTAATCTTACCAAATTTCATTTGTCTTCTATGGCTTATAAAAGCTTTTTGAAGAACATTTAATGGGTAAGGAAAGACCGACATTAACCAAAACAAGCAGATATTTCCGAAAAAAATTATGCAAAAATATAAAAAATTTATTGAATTTCCACAATTAAATGGTGAAGAATGTTACGTTTGCTTGTAGTTTTGGTGCGTAAAAACCCTTTATCGGCTCAGTAAAAGTATCTTACGCTATCCAATAAAATGTTTTTTTGATTTTTACAGACTACTAAAAAGATTGCTTAATATGTTGATTTTCGATACAATAGCCGCTTTTCAATCATACCTAAACGAACAGCGACTAGCCCACAAATCTATTGGATTTGTGCCAACGATGGGAGCTTTACACGAAGGTCATCTTTCGTTGATTCGGGCTTCTCTTCAAGAGAACGCCATAACGGTTTGTAGCATTTTTGTCAACCCTACGCAGTTCAACAATGCACACGATTTGGCGGTGTATCCTCGTACTTTAGAAGCCGATTGTGCGATGCTCAAGCAAGCTGGTTGTGATGCCGTATTTGCTCCGTCGGTACAAGAAATGTATCCTCAGCCTAGCTCGCTCAAGTTTGATTTTGGCGACCTCGAACACGTCATGGAAGGTAAATTTAGGCCCGGGCATTTCAATGGTGTTGGCATTGTGGTGTCAAAGCTTTTTCATATCGTACAGCCAACAAAAGCCTATTTCGGACAAAAAGATTTACAGCAATGTGCCGTTATCAATCGCTTGGTAAAGGATTTGTCGTTTAGTTTATCGCTTGTGATTTGTCCAACCCAACGAGAAGCCGACGGCTTGGCGATGTCGTCTCGCAACCGCAATTTAAGTGCCGAACAACGCCAAATTGCACCAGTTTTGTATGAATGCTTACAAACTGCCCAAAAGCAAATTTTAGCCCAAACACCCCTTGAGACGGTCAAACAACGGGTCAGCCAACGCCTCCAACAACACCCCGAATTTACCTTAGAATATTTTGAAATTGTTGATTTTGAAACTTTACAAAGCCTTTCTGGTGTTTTAGATACAAGCAATCGCCCCCCTGCTGTAGCCTTGTGTATCGCAGCATTTTTAGGCAAAACACGCCTAATCGACAACATGGTTATCAATTCGTAGGAATGGTTTATTCAAAATACTTAGACTATCTTTGCACAAAATTTAGCCTTGGGCAAGGTTACAAAAGCTTTGTTGGAAGCATTTTCACATTTATCAAAAGAAAGTCATGTTTATTCATGTCATGAAGTCTAAGCTTCACCGTGTAAAAATCACACAGGCGGAGTTAAATTATGTAGGTAGCGTTACAATCGACGAAGATTTAATGGATGCTGCTGGGTTGATTGAGAACGAAAAAGTTCAAATCGTCAACAACAACAACGGAGAGCGATTTGAAACATACGTTATCAAAGGCGAAAGAGGCTCTGGAACTATTTGTTTGAATGGTGCAGCCGCTCGCAGGGCCCAGGTCGGCGACATTGCTATTATTATCGCTTATGCCATCATGACTCCCGAAGAGGCAAAAACGCATCAACCAAAATTGGTTTTCCCCGACCATAACAACAAATTAGTTGTATAAGCAACGTACTAAACACAACAAGAAAGCGATTGATACAATCGCTTTTTTTGTATCAAACAGATGAAACAGGTCTTACAATACATCGTTTTTTTGGCCATTGGGATAGGCCTCATTTGGTATTCTGTCGCAACAGGCATTATCAATCCTACTAAACTCTGGACAGACGTATCGCACGCCCAATTGGGTTGGGTGCTATCTATGGTTGTTCTGATGTTTGTAGCACATGGCAGTAGGGCTGCTCGTTGGAAAATGCTCCTCGAACCACTTGGCTACCATCCTTCCTTTATCAATATCAACAATGCCGTATGGCTGGGTTATTTTGCCAACAACCTTGTGCCACGCTTGGGCGAAGTAACACGCTGTAGTCAGTTGTATAAAAGTGATAAAATTCCTATTGAAAAATCGTTGGGCACAGTAGTTGTTGATAGACTTTTTGACGTAGTTGCTCTTTTTACCCTGCTGCTATTACATTTAGTCCTTGATTTTGATAGGCTGTGGCAATTTGTTTCGACACAATTGGCACAGCGTTCGGCAACCCAACACCAAACGCCTTGGGGGGTAATTATCGTACTTGGTGTATTAGGTTTGTTGGGTATTTTAGGCGTTGTATTTCGGCGAAAGCTCCTAGCATTTTCTTTGATTAATACTATTTTCCAAAAAGTAAAAGGCTTACTCGACGGACTTTTGAGCATTCGTCAACTCAAAAATCCCTTGCTTTTTATCCTCTATACTATCATGATTTGGGGTACTTATTGGCTGATGGGCTATGTATTATTTTTTGCCATTCCTAAATTCGCCGACTTGCCTATGATGGCAAGTTTCACGGTGCTGGTGTCGGGTGCATTAGCCATGATTTTGCCTTCGCCTGGTGGTGCTGGTGCGGTTACGGCCATTGTTTCGCCTATTTTAGTAAGTATGTATGGGCTAGGAAAAGACGATGCCGGTACGCTTTCTACCTTCATCCAAAGCTCTCAAATGTTAGCTACGTTGTTGGTGGGTACTTGTATTTTTGTAATTTCTTTATTTCTTAAACAAAAATGACAGAAGAAAAAATACTTAGTTTGCCTGCCGCCATTGCCCATGTCGAACAATGGCAAGCAGCAGGTTCAAAGATTGTTTTTACGAACGGCTGTTTCGATATTGTCCATCTCGGACACATCGACTACCTAGAAAAAGCAAGAGCCCTAGGCGATAAACTTGTGTTAGGGCTCAATACCGATGCCTCAGTTTCGAGGCTCAAAGGGCCTACTCGTCCGGTAGTCAATCAATATGCTCGTGCCAGAATGATGGCAGCCTTGGCTTTTGTAGATGCTGTCATTTTGTTCGACGACCCGACACCTTTGCAGGTAATAGAACAGATAAAACCTGACATTTTGGTCAAAGGCGACGATTA
>JACCDR011606960.1_pt1 | contig 12684 bp, 26 predicted proteins | sample 7446431 | NCBI WGS metagenome assembly JACCDR01 (sample SAMN15323443, study PRJNA562643) | freshwater metagenome | isolation source: river surface water | place: USA:Blue River Watershed | collected 2017-08-17
AAAGGTAACCGGCGACAGGACCGCGAACGGTACCGGGGGAGGGAAACCTCCCCCGGTGCGCAAGACCACAAGGAGGCAGGATGCGCGTCAAGAAGGCACGCCGTCGACCGGGGCCGCAGGAGTACATCCCTGACGCACCCCGTCAGGCGGCACCCGCAGGAGCACGACTAAGGGCACATCTCGACCAGGGGCCAGGTTTCGGCCAGGCCCGCAAGATTCCGCAGGAAGTACAGGATCTGGAAGCTGAGCGCAAGCTCACCGGAGGATTCACCACGACCAAGCGGAATCTCTGCCCTCGCTGCTTCTGCTACCGCCCGAAGAATCGCGCTTGCTGCTGAGCCTTGCCTCTCGGGCACGCCCGTACCACTAGGCGTGCCCGGGTAGGGGAGGGCTTAGCCTCCAACAGCAGAAGGGACCACCATGATCGCCGTACTGCTCGCAATCTTCCTCGGCATCTTCGGGGACGCCACTGCGACCTGCGCGAACCAGACCGCGACCACCACCCCCACCTGGGGGCAGTGCATCGCCAACCAGTTCGAGCGCTACACGGAGAACTGACCGCCTGCCTCTCGGGCCGGACCACCCTTCCGGCCCGAGCGGGGAGGAATCAGCCTCCAGCAAGAGAAGGGACCACTGCGATGGATATCGCAGAACTGATCGTCGAGATGCGCAACATGGCCGACGATCTTGAGGGGCCGAACAGCGCACGTTGGGAGGATGTGCTCCAGCTCAACTGGAAGGCACGTTCCCTCCTGCACGCCACGGAGGAGTGGCAGCGCATCTGGAAGCGCCAGCAGGTTCACCCGGTGACCAAGTGGGACCTCATCAGCGACCGGCAGCGCGACTTCTTCGAGCAGACCTTGCTCGGACGAGTCATCGACTGCAAGTCCTGCGGGCACTCCCTCGCCACCGAGGCAGACTTCGCCAAGCACTTCGTCGTCACCAACATCGACTACACGAACCTTGGCACCTGCTGGACCAGGGTCTGCCCCGAGTACGCCGGCACCCGTCCGGAGTGGGTTCTCCCCGCCCCCGACGACAAGCCGTAGCGCCATGGCAGAACACAACCAGGGCTACAAGCTCTGCCCGATCACCGGTCTGGTCGACTGCCGACTGCGGAAGTGCGAGCTGCACTACATGGACGCCTCAATCAGGCTCGCACCCCCTACGTCGCAGAAAGATCAAGCGCTAGCAGCCCTCGCACAGAGAGAGAGGGAGCAGCAGGTCAAGCACGACGCTGCGCTGGCCTGCCTCGTCACCGAGGCAAAATCCGCCATCAGACTCGGCCAGTACCGACTGGCCATCTACCTGCTCAGCGACGACTCGCTGAACTACCAGCGCAGTCTGGACTGATCCGAGTGTTGGTCGGAGCCCACATTCTGCTGACAGGTGTGGGTTCTGGAGGAGCACTCGGCTCCAATCCGCGAGAAGGGACCAACGAGGATGCGGAACCTCATCAACCAGATCGACACCGACGACGACACCCCCGCCCCGGTGGTGCGACTCGTCCCCCGGCAGCGTCCGCTCACCGAGCGTCAGTTCAACCGGCACGTCCGGGAGTCCGGTGTCCGCCAGCGCACCCTCACCGTCAAGGTGGCCCGCGCGATGAAGTACGCCCCGGCCGAATGAGGGGAGAAGAGGAATCCGAGCCCAGGATGCCGGAACCGCTCTACTCGTACCAGGAGACCGGGCTGGGCAGCGGTTTCTGCCAGATCTGCGGTGAGCACATCGAATTCGACACCGACGATCTAGGGGAGTTCACCCTCCCCGATGAGCAGACCGATCCGGACGGGCATCGCTCGATCGTCGCGCACGGCCAGTGCGGTCTGGATCACAACCTCAGACTGGCCTGAGAACTCTGCGGACGGCGCTGCACTCCTATCAGGAGCGGCAGCGCCAACCGGAGCGTACACTCAGTACAGCTTCATCGATCGGCGGCTCTCCGCCACTGTCTCTGAGGAGGGACCATCCATGGCCAACACCCCCGCCCAGCGCGCACCCAAGTCGGCTCCCAGCTCCGCCCCCAGCACCCCGCCGGTGCTCCAGGTCAACCTGACCCGCACCAAGGAGACCAAGGGTGCCTGGCGCTACGACGCCCCAGAGTCGGAGGCCGCCCGCATCAACGGGCCGCTGAACCTCTACATCCGCAAGGACAGCGTCAAGGGTGAGCCGCCGCAGAACGTCGTGCTCACCATCGCCACGGCCTGATCGAGGTCTGATCGCCTGCGGGCTGCCCTCCCCACGAGGGAGGGCAGTTCCCCGGAGGTCTCAGCCTTCAGAAAGGAGGGCCACTGTGGTCCGCACCAGCAAGGCCATCGTTCTGCCCACTGTCGGTGCCAAGGTGCACTACCTCTCGGTGGAGGGCCGCAAGGTCACCGCCATCGTCGAGAGCATCGACAGCGTCACGCACCCGTCCCGCGTCAACATCCGCATCACCGCGACGAAGGACAAGCGTTACGCCAAGGGCATGCTCATCAACACCCCTCCGGCGTTCGTCCAGGCGCGATGAGCGACCGGATGCGGTTGAGAGCCGCTATCTGGCGCTACCGCATCCGGTATGACATGCGCGGCTTCAAGTACGGCTTCACTCACCCCGGTGAGGTCATCCGCAGCTACCTCGGCTTGCCAAGGTAAGCTCCGGAACTCCGCCCCTCGCATCCGGCAGAATCAACAGGATTCTAGCCAATACAGTGCGAAAAGGAGTACAATTGTGGTAAGACGCTCAATCAAAGAGAAGGGACCAAAAATGAGCGGAACTGCCCAGTCCTGGGAGTGCTCCGTCTGCGGCCAGGGGCCGGACGACGGGCTGAACTTGACACCGTCCGGAAAGCAGATCAGCCGCCACAAGGACGGCAACGAGGTCTGCACCGGCAAGGCACCCAAGACCCCCGATCCGGAGCCCGTCAAGGTGGTTCCGGCCAACACCAAGCCGAACATCGCTGAGTGCGTCGAGTGCGGCACGGAGGGTCCGAAGCTCAAGACCCCCGGTCGCATCCGCAAGCACCCCAACCCGGAGACGCTGGCCGACTGCGAGCAGCGCCCGGATGTCAAGGTGACGGACCCCGTCTGCGGCCGCGAGATCGGCCTGTACCGGATGCGGTTCAAGAACCACAAGGACCTGAAGCTCAACTCCAAGTGCCTCGGCAGCGGCAAGACTGTCGCGGAAGCCACCCATCTGGCCAACGAGGGCAAGAAGGCCGCCCCCGGCAAGCCCAAGGCCGAGAAGGCCAAGAAGGCCGGCAGCCCGCTCAAGGAGCTGTCTCCGCTCGACAAGAGCAAGTTCAAGGCCGCCAAGCTGGGCGAAGAGCTGAAGGCGTACGCGGACCCGTGGAAGTACACCGTCGAGACTGGCCCCGACCCGGACCAGGCCACCCTGGTCGCCAAGCGCGGCACCGGCCGGGACATCGAGGAGATGCGCATCAGCTGGTGGGGCGGTGCCTGCCTCGGCGGTGACGGCAAGATCACCCATGAGTTCCGGGGGCGCAAGATTGCCGTCCGGAACGCCAACGCCGTCCGGCAGCGCGGGCAGATGACCCACGAGCAGATCGTGGCGGAGGCCAGCCGGGTCGCCACCCGCAAGACCAACGGCGGCGGCCCCAAGGTCAAGAAGACGGTCGAGGAGTTGCAGGAGCTGCTGCCGTTCGATCCCAAGGAGGCCGACGACACCGAGGTGCTGGCCGCCCTCCGCGAGGGCCGCACGATCAAGTGGAAGAACAACACCTCCGGCAAGACGGAGGCCGACGTCCTGAAGAAGCTTCCCCGACAGCCCCTGGCCCGAACCAAGACCGGCATCCGGAACCTGACCTTCACCGGGGCCAACGCGACCCGTACCGTGCGGGTCGAGAACCTGGTCAGCGTCGGCTGACACGAGTCTGAGAGAGCAACGATGCCCACTCAACCAACGCTGATGGTAGGGCCGTACCTCATGGTGCGGCTCTACCGCAGTACATACCTCCGCATCTACCGGGTCCATGCACCGGAGCACACAAAAATCGCCGAGGGGCTAGCCATTCTATGGATGGTGTCTGCCGAGGATTTCGGCATCCCAAATGAGTGGCGTATCCGTTGCGTCGACTGCTCCGAACCTCCTAGCCCTTCTCGGGCCGAAAGTATCAGCAAGGCGTTCTACGACCGCGACAAGGCTCTCCGGTGGCTCCGACAGCACCGGGCTGTCAAGCACCCCGAAAAGGAGGCAGCATGAAGACCATCCGCTCCCTGTTCCTGCGAGCCAAGGCTCTGTGTTGGGCATGCGTCGCAGGACAGCACATGAACTGCACCGGAGACTGCGGCTGCAACTGCCGGAACATGCAGTGAACCAGATTCAGAAGCACTACCTGCTGGAGCTGGTCAACGCGCAGTACGAGAACGTCAGGGATGGCGTCATCAAGCCCGAAGTAGCAACACGTCGGGAGGAGATGGACTTCATCGAGGAGCTTCGCAAGACCTTGGAGGCAATGGATGCATGATGAGCTGACGATCCTTCGATCGATCGCGCGGCGTGATCCGGACGGTTGGGAGAACCAGCCGACCGATGCCGACTACGCTCAGTTCAAGGCCGAGGTCATCGAGAGCCATGGCGAGGCAATCTGGAAGCGCTATCACGAGCGCTGGGAGCCCAGTGCAGACGTCTGACTGCCGGGGCTGCAAGAAAGTGCTGAAGGCTGCCCTTCTGGCCGGCCAGAAGCTCGAAGCAATCAAGACGGTGAACGGGCACCTCACGGGGTGCCCGTCCCTGTCTCCACCCTCCGATCCAACAGTCACACCCAACCCGCCGAAGGAGGCGAGCAATGCCGAGTCACCCGCGTACCCATGGTCAGAGCAGAACTACCGGATCCAGCCAGTCCCCATCCAGCGAACAGCCGACCCCCAATCCACTGCGGGTCGGGCACATGATCGCGGACTCGTTGGAGATGGCACCCAGCATCCAGATCCCACTGGAGGTGCGAATCGGAGCGCGCCGAGTGGAAGGCAGCCCCAATCCGAGCGACGGCGGAACGGCGATGCTCAACGTGCACAATACCGAGGACAAGCACGAGTACCTCATCCTGATCATCAGGAAGTAGCTCCCCTGCAACCGCAAAAACGCAACAGAAAACGGGCCGAGCGAGCCCCGGTTCAGCAGATGAAAATCGTTGATCATGCGAACCGGGGCGAGCAAAAAGACCAGCGCAAGGGCGTCTGGTTTGTGATTCTCATCACCACTTTTGTGCTGTCACTGCCAGTGTTCCCGCCTCTTGCGATTGGCTGCGCAGGCGCAATTGTGATGCTGTTTTTGCTATGAACAAGTAGTGATTACAGCACAGGCAAGGCGGCAATTGCCAGGTGAGACGTCCGCTCGTTTTGGCTCGTTTCTGAGAGCTTTTAGGCGTATTTCCCTTGATTATCAGCCCAAGATCTGGGAATTTTTGGCCTGGCCCCACGTTCTAAGCCCTGCCATCTCCTTACCCCTCCGGGACTACCCCTTTAGCCGGCAACCTACTCTACGGCCAACCTAGACGGCTTTCCCGCCGCCTCCTACCCGGCGACCCGCCCAAGCCCTCGTCAGCCGCCCCGCCGAAACGAAATCGCCCTAAATCGGACCTTGTCAAGATCGGGTTCCTGGGTTCCTGGGTTCTGCACGAAAAAGTACCGGTCGTTCTACCCCGCGAGACGCCCAAGCCCGCGACCAGGGCTTTTCTAACTCGAAAAATCCTAGGACTTAGTTCTCTCTTCTAACCCAGGAACCCAGGAACTCGATCTTTAAAAAGCACCTCCTACCAGGTGATATAGAGGTTCCTGGGTAGTCTGCAAACCCAGGAACTACCCAGGAACCCACGTGGAACCTAGGACCCCTAGGTTCCGCGTCGGTACCGCGTCGGTTCCTAGGTTCGAGCCCTAACCCAGGAACCTAACGTTCATCGATGGGTAGCGCCAACTTTTAACAGTCGGTACGCTCACCTCTACACACCCGCTCACCCACCCGCTCACCCGACAACCAACCAACCCGTCCAGGACCCCAAAGGAGGTGGTAATGACAGCAGTTGAGCCTGCTCTTCCCGGGCCTGCTTCTCACTCGGCTTCTCGTCCGGCTTCTCGCCCTATCGACGCGCGCCGCGCGGAAAGTAGAGCCACGCAGCTCTGTAATCTGCTCATGGACTACTGTGCTCACATCGGCCTTTCTTCAACCACTCTCGCCGAGCGCACCGGGGTAAGCATCTGGACGATCCGAGGGCTCAAACACCGCAAGGTCAAGAACTTCCCCCAGCTGCTCACCTTCGTCAAGCTCCTGGCGGCAGCTGACCTTGAGATCCAGATTGTGCGTGTCCAGCAGGGCCTTGACCCCACCCCCGAGAACGACCCAAGCCCGCCGCCCTACACAAACACAGGCACAGAGGGGACAGTGAGATGGACCCCGTAAACTGCCGCCGACCTGGCTGCGGCTACTGCCCCGAGTGCCAGTAACCGGCCCGCTCTGCCCCTGCTACCGAGAGAAGGGAACAACCCCGCAATGGACAAGCAAACCACCCCCACAGACCCCACCTACACACCCCCGATGATGGACGAACTCAGTCCGAGCAGCGAGCAGCATTTGAACGAGGCTGTCGGCATGTTCGAGGTCTTCAGCAACTTCAACCCGATGTACGTGAGCCGGATCAAGGAGCAGATCAAACTGGTCCGCACACAGGCTCGCCGCGAGGTGTTCGCGCTCATGCGGGACGTGCTCACCGACCGGTACGTGGATGACCGATTCGAGATGCTCCAGGACGTTCTCACCGGCTGGGTGGGATGCGGACACACCGGATTCGAGGTTGTGGAGTACGATGTCGGCGTCGACCGCTTCAGCATCTTCCACAGTCGACACCAGGACGACGGACCGACCGAACGACGCGCCGCCAGCGCCAAGGTAATCGAGGGTGCCGACGACGACTTGACGCCCGCACAGATCGTCAAGATCCTGAGCGAGCCGAGCACCGCCGCCGACACCACCAATCCCCACCCGGAATACCCGTGGTTCATGGTCGACCACAGCACGATCGAACTGGGACTGCGTCGCATCCGGGACGCTGAGAACGTACCGGACAAGCCCAATGCTCACAGCAACGAGCGTGGCCTCACCACGATCCGGGGTCTCGGGCAGGGGCTGCGCAACGCGATCATCAAAGCCGACATGAGCAATGACACCGGCGACCTCGACATCTGGGGGTTCACAGCAATCGTGGAGATCGCACTCCTCAACGAGGTGCGGTACGCGTGAACCTCGACCAGGCACGGTACATCGTAGCGGTGAACGAGTACCTGACCAACCATCCCTCCGTCACCCTCACGTCCAGCCCGCGTCTCCGGCTCTCGCCGATATGCCCGGAGTGCGACCTACCCGGGAACCCCGATGACTTTGATGACCCGCACGCGGTCCTCACGACCACCGAGGGGCCGATTGTCGTGATCGGGTGCGAGGGCTACAAGACCATCGACCCCAACCTGGTCGGCATCGACGCCCCGAACTGGGAACCGGTGTCCACCGACGAGCCCGCCCAACCAACATCCAACGCCTGGGCGAACGCGTTCGGGATCTGGCACGTCCGAGTGAGCAGGAACCAGCCCCTCCCCACGCTGGCGGCCTCAGACCTGCTGCGGGAACAGCTGTGCGCTCGTGAGGCGCGCGTGGCCCGCGAGGTCTGGATGTTCCCGGAACGGGTGCCCGAGTTGGACACCGCCGGAACCCTCGTGTACCGCGAGGGCAAGCCGAGGGAGACCGAGGAGTGACGCTGCTGAACCTGGCCACTGAGGAACCAATCGACAGCCAGGGCAGGGTGGCGGCAGCGCTGCTCCTGCTGCTCTGCCTGGTGATCATCTTCATTTTGCTAAACGGCGGCGGCTTCAAGAAGTAGCCACCGACGACCGACGACCGACGACCGACGACCGACGACCGAAAGGAGCAACAATGAAGTTCGGCAAAGCCGAAGATGTGATGGAGGCAATCGCAAATCTCATCGCGGCGCACCTGACCGACAGCAGACTCAACCTGGGTGTGGCCGGCAATGTGGTACGTGTTGACGTCGACAGCACAAACGACCAGGTGGTGCTGCGAACGGACCAGGGTACCGTCTGGTACCTGCTGCCCATCCAGCTGGGTAGCCGGTTGACGCTCGTCAGCCAGCACGGCAAGGCTCCGGACTTCGGGCACGAAGAGGTTCGCAAGAGCTACCGCCGGTACCTGGAGCTGGAGCGGCAGTGGATGACCATCCGCACGGTGGTTGAGACGACCGGCCTGCCCGAGCTGGACACGCTCCTCCAGACCTGGGTGGAGGACGTGCTGACCGACGACGACCGCGAGTGCTGGTTCCGCTGGAGCCCCGGCGGCCACGCCACTCCGCAGGAGCGTCGTGTCGTCAACGCCAACAACCTCTGAGAAGAGAAGGAGCAACAACATGACCGCACCCGCCCCCGGACCGAAGACCAGCGGCGCTGGACTGCTCGCCATCCTGATCCTGCTCTTGGTGTTCGGCCTCATGGCCTACGCCAACAGCAAGAAGGACAAGGACACCCCGGCTCCCACCCCGAGCGTCAGCACCCGCACCAAGTAACACCTACCCGAACCAACCCCGCCCGAACGTGAAGCAGGGAGAGGTGAGCGCCCCTCAGGCCCACCTCTCCCTGCTCCTTTCTCTGGCGGGGCACCCCTCAGTACCCGCCGCACCCGGTTACTGGATGGCTGTGGCCACCTTAGCAGTACCTCGGGCTGCCTTCGCCGGAACCTTTGCAGCGTTCGTCATCTTGGCGGACTTTGTCGCGGTACCCGACGCTGCTCGCGCTCCCGTAGCCTTTCTGGGGGCGCGTTTCCGGGGAGCCCCGGACGTAGCCCCGGACGCCTTGGCAAGAGCCTTATCGGCCAGCTGGACGGGGAGCGAGCGCCCCTCCGACGACTCCCCCTCTCGGCCGAGCGTCGCTGACACCGGGACTCTCATGTCTCCGCAGACCACCGGGTCTATCCCCGTGTCGCGTATGGTCTGGTAGTAGATTGCCGGGTAAACGTCGTCCCTCATGCCAACCCCCTTGGTCACAACGCCTCTACCCACACAAACGAACAGGGCCACAGGCTGGTTACGCCCATGGCCCTGCCGTTATCAAACCGTTACATGCTCAACCGCCTACCGCCTACCGCCTACCGCCTACCGCCTACCGCCTACCGCCCTTTGAGACGGAGGCCGAGACGGCGATTGACGGGTTTGCTGTTCTCCTTGATCTTCTTAGGGGCGAACCCCCGACCAGTGAGCGCACGACCGAACGAGGTAGCCGTGAGGCGCTCTCTCCCCTTGATGCCGTTCATATCCGCCCACTCCTCGTAGCTGGCGAAAAGATCCGAGGGCACCTCTCGATACTCGGCCCCGGTGTCACAGCACTCCGCCAAGAACACGTCGAGGTCGGAGAACTGCTCACGCATTCGCATCTCAGCGGTAGCTACCCGGTGCGGAGGATCGCTCAGCCCTTCTTCACAGTACGCATTCCAGCCCTGGACCAACCAGGCAAGAACACCGGGGAGTTCGCCGCGCTGGATGAGGTCTGCCTTGAAGTCCTCATTCTCCTTGTCATCCTCAATCGAGTGCGGGAAGAGCACCGTACACAAACGACGGTAGAGAGCTTGGTCAGCACCATTGATGGTCGGGATGTTGTTGGTGATGATCCAGGGGGTGAATGCCGGGAGCTTCCGTACCCCTACCCCCGAGTGAGGGAGACGGGCCAGCATCTCTTCGTTACCCGTCGCCCGCTTGATCATGTCCGCATGGAGGTGCCAGTCCGAGCTAGCCTCAGATGCGAAGATGACCCGTTGGTCCATTGCCGTTACGAGGTCGGGGCGCGGACGTTCGTCCTGGTTCTCTCGAAGCATCGAGAGGTTGAACGGTCCGGCGTACTGCCCCATGGCAGCCTTGACCAACTCGGAGAAGGTGCTCTTGCCCGAAGAGGTCGGTCCCAAGGCGAACACGATGCGAAGCTTGGGGTTGCCGCCGAGGATGCTGTAGCCAGCGACCTTCTGTGCCCAGTGCCGTAGCTCGGGCTCGGGCAGGAACTTATCCAGAAAGTCCTCGAACATCGGGCTCACTGCGTCTGGATCGTAATCGCAGCCAGTGACCTTTGTTGTCAGGTCCTCCTTGCGGGACTCCCGGAAGATTCCCCCACTCTTGCGCAGCTCGATCGTTCCGTTTGGAGCAGCTACCAGGCGACGGTCAGCGTTCCACTCACCGCCCGAGACCGACATGTCCGGGAGCGACTTTGCTACATCGAGCATGGCCCGGAGCCGGCCGATGGAGCCGCAGTTGTTACCCCATGCCTCCAACTTGAGCGCAGCCTTGTCATCCGGGTTGTGGAACAGGATCTCCCCTGCGTCCCGGAGGATCTTGCGGGGAATTGACATCGCTCGCCGCATTGCCTCATGCGAGTCGACTTCCCAACGCTTCAGGTCGGGACGCCAGATGACCCACTCGTCAACCGACTCGTCCCAGCGCATCTCGGCCCCATACTCGTCCAGAAGACGTTCGGCATTGCCGATGTCATCCTTGCTGTAGCTGGTTGCCTTCTTCTTCTTTCGCTTGACCTTCTCCTCAACCTTCTCAGGGTCGAGGTTCTTGCCGGACTTTGGTGCCTTGGGCTTCTTGTCATCCGAGGGGATGCCCTCAGCACCGCTCAGATCTAGGTCAAGGTCTGCCTCGGTGGCGTCATCCTCGAACCAGGGCATGTCACCCATGCGTCACCGTCCACTCTCCGAGGTCTTCCTCATCGTAGCCATATCCCCACCTACGCTGCCCGCCTGTTTGGAGCGGGCCATGCTTTTCGATTTGCTTCCGTAGTGCCTTGATGGGGCACTTGATGACATCCTCGGGTCCATAGCCGGCTTTGGCATGGTCGGTGATGTCTGCCTTCTCTTCCCGTACCTTCGGAAGCACAACCCGTATGCGTTCGAGACTGAGACCCGATCGCACGAGCAGGTTTAGGTGGTGCCACGCGAGTTGGTAACCGGTAACGTCCCTGTCGGAGATGATGAACAGTCTCTCTGCCTTTGCTAGAACCTCCGCTTGATCCTGCCGCATTCCTGCGGCACCCTGATAGTGCGTGGTAGCGTCGAGCCCCCACCCCGCTACGGTATCGGCATCCTTCTCGCCCTCGCAGAGGTAGACGGTTCCGCCTGCCTCGATGACGGAGTCCAGCTCTACCCTCCGGTATAGCAGGCCCTTCTCCCAGCCCTCCCGGCCGATCCCGGGCTCCCAGGTGTCCGCGCCGAGACGAACCGACTGAACTGAACGATGCTGAACAACGAAGGTCTTCTGCCCACTGGGTTTGCCGTCATCAATCCGCATCAGGGAGAACTTGGTCTTGCGAACTACATCGAGCCCTCCCGGGCTCTGGTATACGTACTGGGCAGTCTGAACAGGTCGATACCCCTGCTGAATCCAGCGGCTCGCCCAACCCTCTTTGAACTCCTCAGGCACGAGTGCCCTCGGCAATGACATGCTGGGACCAGCAACGACCACCGGGGGTGCGGATGTAACTATTGAAGTCTTCCCATGCCTCCTCGCTTACCTCGTGGATGCGCTTTCCATTCCACCAAAACTGATATGAACTACGCCAAAGGACGTAGTGCCATCCGTTGACGCGAACTCCAGGCTCTGCCATCTCGACCCTTCCCAACGGTGGCAACCCTATCCGACGAGAAGGGAAGCGCCGACCCGTTCGGCCTCGCACGTCTCGGGGAACTTCTCACGCAGAAGATTTACCACTGCGAGGTATACGATCTCAGACGGGCAGCAGCCCTCCTCGTTTGCGAGGTCCTGGATCATCCGAGCTTCGACCAATCGCACGCCGGTCTTTGCGGTATGGTTACGCTTGAATTCAGGAGCTACAACACGAGGCATTTGTGATCCTTTTAGCTGGTACTGGCATTGGGACAAGATCGCTTAGCCTACCCGACGAAGATCGTTGCCGTCAGTGCCAAAGTCAATGTGTAGACGCAACGGCTACAATGGATTACAATGGTTATGTTCGATCGATAGAAGGGGTGAATGGTGCTGATCTACTTCGTCGTCTGGCTCTCGGTTGTGGTGTTTGTCTACGTCCTTGGGTTGACGGTACAGTGGATAATGAATGGCGCTCCTGTGCTGCCTATCGATGACGAACCAAGGCCCGAGGTAACGAGGGCAGAGAACGGCAACACATAGCACAGCCTGGGGTTATCGCAGCGACGGCCATCGTTTACGATCGTCGCCGACCAACCAAGCACAAGCCCCTCATTCCGAGATTGGAGAAAAGTGAAGAGCGCCCCTCAGCGACTTGCTTTCTGGAACGACTTCATCAAGAGCACCGGATTCGACCACCGGGCATCGCAGGACGAACTGGTCGAGCTGATCACAAACACCCTGCGTGAAGGCGGCCATCTGCTCGGTCGGGCCGGAACGGGTACGGGTAAGTCTCTCGCATCGGTTATCCCGGCGGTCTCGTTCGCCATGCGGAATGGTGGGGAGAGCGGTCCGGTTATCGTCACGACGGCTACCAAGGCACTCCAGGGTCAGTACTACCTGAAGGATCTCCCCTTCATGGCGCAGCACTTCAAGATCCCGGGTGCCAACGACCCGCTCTCGCCCCGCGCCGGGCAGAAGCAGCTGAAGTTCGCCATCCTCAAGGGCAAGAGGAACTACCTCTGTCTGGACCGGCTGG